>ENA-OWLM01000638-OWLM01000638.1-metagenome-genome-assembly--contig:-NODE-638-length-13359-cov-3.661606_pt1 | contig 13359 bp, 8 predicted proteins | sample MGYA00245349_ERZ651102 | MGnify/ENA primary metagenome ERZ651102 (study PRJEB26857, sample SAMEA4031759) | metagenome | biome: human; feature: oral; material: saliva | place: Philippines | collected 2014 | study... | reverse complement strand
GGCCAGCTCGATGCCGCAAACCTCATCAAGCCACTGCTTTCCAACGGGTTGCTGCGCTGCGTCGGCTCCACGACCTATCAGGAATATTCCCAGATCTTTGAAAAAGACCGGGCCCTGGCCCGCCGCTTCCAGAAGATCGATATCGTCGAGCCGAGTGTGGATGACACGACGCGTATTCTGATGGGGCTCAAGAGCCGCTATGAGTCTCACCATGGTGTGCGCTACACCGTCAAGGCCATTCGTGCCGCGGTGGAGCTCTCAGCCAAATACATCAACGACCGCCACCTGCCGGACAAGGCGATCGACGTGATCGACGAGGCTGGGGCGGGGCAGCGGTTGTTGCCGGCCAGCAAGCGCAAGAAAGTGATCAATGTGCCGGAAATCGAGGCCATTGTTGCCAAGATCGCCCGCATCCCGGAGAAATCCGTCTCCTCCTCCGACAAGGAGGTGCTGAAGAACCTGGAACGCAATCTCAAGATGGTGGTGTTCGGTCAGGATAAAGCCATCACAGTGCTGACCGATGCGATACGACTGTCACGCTCCGGCCTTGGCAACGAGCGTCGTCCCGTCGGATGCTTCCTGTTTGCCGGTCCGACCGGGGTGGGCAAGACCGAGGTCACCCAGCAACTGGGCAAGGCGCTTGGGGTGGAGGTACTGCGCTTTGACATGTCCGAATACATGGAGCGTCACACCGTCTCCCGCCTGATTGGTGCCCCTCCCGGCTATGTGGGGTTCGAGCAGGGGGGGCTGCTGACCGATTCCGTCCTCAAGCACCCGCACTCCGTGGTGCTGCTCGACGAGATCGAGAAGGCACACCCGGATGTCTTCAACCTGCTGCTGCAGGTGATGGACAACGGCACCCTGACCGACAACAACGGGCGCAAGGCCGATTTTCGCAATGTGATCCTGGTGATGACCACCAACGCGGGGGTACAGGAGACACAGCGCAAGTCCATCGGCTTCCAGCAACAGGACATGAGCCACGATGCCATGGCGGTGATCAACAAGACCTTCAGTCCGGAGTTTCGCAACCGGCTGGATCACATCATCTGGTTCAACCACCTGGACATGGCGATCATCCATCAGGTCGTCGACAAGTTCATCGTCGAGCTGCAGGTACAGCTGGATGCGAAAGGGGTATCGCTCGAAGTCTCTGAAGAGGCGCGCCACTGGCTGGCCGAGAAGGGGTATGACAGGGCTATGGGGGCCAGACCCATGGGGCGGGTGATCCAGGAACAGCTCAAGAAGCCGCTGGCCAACGAGATCCTGTTTGGTTCACTGGTCGATGGCGGCGTGGTGCGGGTCGAGCTGGTGAATAACAGCCTCAGCTTTGATTTTCAGGTCAACGTTGAAGCTGTCTCCCACTGATGGGTCATGAATGCCAGCAATGACAAAAAACCCCAACCGAGAGGCTGGGGTTTTTTGCTGAATTCCTGGCTTAGCGAGAGCGGAAAACAATACGTCCCTTGGAGAGATCGTACGGAGTCAGAGCCACCGTTACTTTGTCTCCAGTCAGGATACGGATGTAGTTTTTGCGCATCTTGCCGGAAATATGAGCGATAACCACGTGACCATTTTCCAGTTCCACACGGAACATGGTATTGGGCAAGGTTTCGAGAATGGTACCCTGCATCTCAATACTGTCTTCTTTAGCCATTGAATCCTCTTGATAAGCCACAACAAAAAACCGCTGGATCATGCCGGATTTAAGGCTATGTGTAAAGTTTACTCGGGCCTGGCGTCGAATTTTTTCCATTCTCCCTGCACCAGCAGCTCGTGGGGCAGGTATTGGCGTTTGTAATTCATCTTGCGGCACTCCTCCACCAGATACCCCAGATAGAGCCACTGGCGACCGGTGCGCCGGGCGAGTTCCAACTGGCTCAGTATGGCAAAGGTGCCGAGGGAGCGGTCGGAGTGGTCCGGGTCGAAGAAGGTGTACATGGCGCTCATCGAATGGGGAAGCAGGTCCGTGGTCGCGACCCCGATGAGGCGTCCCTCCTTGCGTATTTCCAAGTAGAGGGGCGGCATCCAGTCGCAGTGCAGGAATCCCTTGTACTGGGTACGGCTCGGTGGATACATGCTGCCATCCCGGTGGCGCTCGCGGATATAGCGCTCGTAGAGCTGGTAGTACTCCGGCTTGTCGTCGTAGCTCAGCACCAGCTCGAGATCGCGGTTGAGATGGCGAATGCGCTTCTGGCTGCGGCTCGGTATGAACCGCTCGCTGTGGATGCGCAGGGACTGGCAGGCGCTGCAGGCGGGGCAGTGGGGACGATAGATGTCGTTGCCGCTGCGCCTAAACCCGGCGGTCAGCAGCCGCTCATACCCTGCGGCGTTGAGCAGGTCGTGATCCATCAGTACCAGCAACTGCTCCTGCTCGTGGCCAAGATAGCTGCACGGGTGCCTGGGGGTCAGCCCCACCTTGAGGATCACTTCTTCGCTCATGGGCTGATCCTCCTCGCCTGCCAGCAGCCATCCTGCAGGGGCTGCCGGCTCAGGGTGGTCAATGCACTCAGGAATTGCTGTCTTGGCCACTCCTGGATACCCAGGGTAGCCAGAAAGGGGTTTTGCATCTGGCAGTCGATGAGGGCGCCACCATGGTGGGCGAAATGGCGACAGAGCTCCACCATGGCCAGCTTGGCGCCGTTGTCGATGCGACTGAACATGGACTCGCCGCAGAAGACGCGGCCGAGCGAGAGGCCGTAGAGACCTGCCTGCAGCTGGTCATCCTGCCAGATTTCGACGGAGTGTGCATGGCCAAGGCGATGCAGCTGCCGGTAGGCGTCGATCATGGGGGCGCTGATCCAGGTTCCACTGGCACTGCGACGAGGGGCGGCGCAGGCCGCAATCACCTCATCGAAGGCGCGATTGATGAACACCTCGACGGGAGTGCGGCGGATGACCTTCTGCAGGCTGCGGCCAATATGGAGTTCGTCGGGCACGATGACCCCCCTGGGATCCGGTGACCGCCACAGCAGCGGCTGGTGCGGCTCATTCCATGGAAAGATCCCGCTGTGATAAGCTGCCAGCAGTCGAGCGGGGGAGAGATCCCCCCCTATCGCCAGCAGTCCGTTGGGTTCTTCCAGCGCATGGCTGGGGGAGGGAAACCAGCACAGCTCATCATCCAGTTCGGTAAGATAGCGAGACATAAGGCAGAGGTTCATAGATGAAGGCCATTATCCTGATAGTATCCAGCTTGCTTGGCTTTGTCACGGCACCCGCCTGGGGCGCCGTGTATGAGCGCAACACGGCGCGCCCCGTGGAGCAGGTGGTCTTTGGTCAGGTCGACACGGTGCGCAACATCACCCAGAGCCAGATGGTGGAGTCCGAGCAGAGCGGCTGGAAGACGCTGGGAGGCGCCGTACTCGGCGGGTTGCTCGGCAACCAGTTTGGCGGCGGTCACGGGCGGGAAATCGCCACGGCCGTGGGAGCGCTGGCGGGGGCGGCCGCGGCGCAGCATTACCAGTCGGGGGGCAGCCTGGTGGAAAGCAAATTGGTGGAGCTCTTGATCAGGAGCGACCAGGACAAGCTCATCAACGTGATCCAGGATTTCGATCCGGCCATGGTGTTCGCACAGGGAGACAAGGTGCGCATCCTCTATTTCAACGATGGCGTGCGGGTCGACAAGACGTATTGAGAAGCCGGCGGGCAGAGGGGCTGGAGAAAGAAAGTGACCCGGCGCTCACCCAAGGTGGCGCCGGGCGGTACTACACGGAGTGTCTTGTGCGAGACTCGGTCAGGCGCCCTGGGCGACGATCTTGTCGCGTCCGGTGTTCTTGGCCTGATAAAGCTGGCGATCTGCCTCGCAGAGCGCTTCGTCCATGGAGAGCCGCCCGACGTTGATGACGCCAAAACTGGCGCGCACAAACAGCGGTATCTCCCGTGACAAGGGCTGCTGGCGTAACTGCTGGCGCAGCCCTTCCAGTCGCTTGAGCAGCACGGGGACGGGGCAATGGGCCACCATCAGGGCAAACTCTTCCCCACCGAAGCGGGCTATCATGGCATCCGGGAAAAACTGGGTAAGCAGCCGTGTCAGGTGGCAGAGCAGCTGATCGCCGATGGTATGACCCCAGTGATCGTTGACCTGCTTGAAATGATCCACGTCGAGCACGCACAGGGAGAGCGGCGCCTGCTGGCGCTGGTGTTCCTCGAACCACTTCTGTCCCTCGTTGAACCAGTAGCGCCGGTTGTAGAGCCCGGTCAGGTAGTCCCGGTTGGCCGACTCCTGGATGCTGTTGAACTGCTCCAGCGCCTCCAGGTTGTGCTGGATGTTGGGGTACTCGCCATAGCAGATGAAACCGCCGCTGGCGATGGGCGGATAAGGCGCCTCGAAGTCCAGCTTGTCGTAGGGGTTCACCTGCTTCTCCACATCCAAGTGGAAGCTGTTGGTGTAGTAGCCCTTGTCGGTCACCCCGGCCACCACGCCAAACTCCTTGGCGTCGATGCGGCAGAAGCGGGTGCAGAGGTTCTCGCTCGGGGTGGAGTAGAGGCTGAAGCCGTAGCCGGTCTCCTCTTTCCACTCGTCGGTGGCCGCCTTGAGCCGCGCAATGATGGCGATGGCCTTCTCCCGCAACACCTCGCTGTCGAACAGATGGGTGTCGGTGCCGAACAGGGCGTTGATGGTCTCGTGCACCCCGATGTAGCCCAGGGAAATGGAGGCGCGGCCGTGCTTGAAGATCTCGCTGATGTTGTCGTCCGCCTTGAGGCGCACGCCGCAGGCCCCCTCCATGTAGAGGATGGGGGCGACCCTGGCCTTGACCCCCTTGAGACGCTCGATGCGGTACATCAGCGCCTGCTTGGCCACCCGCAGGGCGGCATCCAGCTTGTCCCAGAAGTCCGCCTCATCGCGGGATTTCAACGCGATGCGCGGCAGGTTGAGGCTCACCACGCCCAGGTTGTTGCGCCCCTCGTGCACCAGCTCGCCGTGTTCCTCGTAGGCACCGAGGAAGGAGCGGCACCCCATGGGGGTCTTGAAGGAGCCGGTGACCTTGACCACCTGGTCGTAGTTGAGGATGTCCGGGTACATCCGCTTGGAGGCGCACTCCAGGGCCAGCTGCTTGATGTCGTAGTTGGGGTCCCCCGGTTTGTGGTTCAGGCCATCCTTGATGGCGAACACCAGTTTCGGGAAGACGGCTGTCTTCTTGTTCTTGCCAAGGCCGGCGATGCGGTTGCCGAGGATGGCGCGCTGGATGAGGCGCGACTCCCAGCTGTCCCCGAGGCCAAAGCCGAAGGTGACGAAGGGGGTCTGGCCGTTGGCGGTGTGCAGGGTATTCACTTCGTATTCCAGGGACTGGAAGGCGTCGTGGCACTCCTTCTCGGTGCGAGCCATGGCGTAGGCATCCACGTCCTGGATCCCCCACTCCTCGGCCACCTCCCGGTGCTTGTGCCAGCTGATGGTCACATAGGGCGCCAGCACCTCGTCGATGCGGTTGATGGTGGTGCCGCCATAGATGTGGCTCGCCACCTGGGCGATGATCTGGGCGGTCACCGCGGTGGCGGTGCTGATGGATTTGGGGGTGTCGATCTCCGCGTTGCCCATCTTGAAGCCGTGGGTCAGCATCCCCTGCAGATCGATCAGCATGCAGTTGAACATGGGGAAGAAGGGGGAGTAGTCGAGATCGTGGAAGTGCAGATCGCCGCTCTCGTGGGCCTGCACCACCTCCCGGGGCAGCATGTGGCTGATGGCGTAGTGCTTGGCGACGATGCCCGCCAGCAGATCGCGCTGGGTCGGGATCACCTTGGAATCCTTGTTGGCGTTCTCGTTGAGCAGGGCCGCGTTGGTCTGCTCCACCAGGCCACGGATCTCCTGGGCCAGGCGGCCACGGGCCTCGCGGGCCTGATCCCGGTCGTGCCGGTACTCGATGTAGGCGCGGGCGATGGCCTTGTCGTCAGACGCCATCAGGTGGTTCTCGACCCGGTTCTGGATCTCGTGGATGTCCACCTCGCCGCGCCCTTCCAGCTCCTGGCTGACCGCGTTTGCGATGCGCGCAGCCAGCGCCGGGTTGGCCTGATTGACCGCTTCCGCCGCCCGGCTCACCGCCTCGGCGATCAGTTGGCCATTGAATGGTGCACGACATCCATCGCGTTTGATCACTACCGGTTTCATCGAATATCCCCGCATTAAAGGCCTGGCGGCCACCCTCGGCTCGCCCTATGGAGTCCCCTTCCCCGCACCTGTCCCCGGCGCAAATAAAATCAGCCGGGGCTTGCAACACCTGGGCTGACACTGAGAGGGTGACGACTTATACACAGCTTAACAACACAACATATGGGTGTTTTTATTTCACCAACCCCTATATGTGGGGCTATTAGGCACCAAAGCGATACCCTGTTTCTTGATCCAGAACAGGTTTTGGGAGGAGTGGGGCAGTTCACAACCAGCGTCAAAAGGGGCTTTTTGAGCCTACCCCAGACGGGGGGCGGGCTGGCGCCTCCTCCGCCCGGCCAGAAAAAGAATTCCCCCTCCGACAGTAGTTGACCGGGACAGCGCTGCACCAAAATGGACATAATGGGTGACGACTCTCCCTGTCCATCTGGAAGCGACATGACCAACCCTCCCTTGCGGCTGTTGTTACTGCTGCTGTGCACCCTCCCGCTGCGGCTGTGGGCCGCCGAGATCCTGGTGATCAGCAGCTACCACCCCGAATACCTGTGGGACAGAAGCTACAGCGCCAGCCTGGAGGCCCACCTGGGTGACCACCACCGCCTCGACTACTTCTACATGGACACCAAGCGCCGCTCTCCTGACGACTTCGACCGGATCGCAGAGCAGGCGCTCGCCTACTACCGGCAGAGCAAGCCGGATCTGGTTATCCTCGGCGATGACAACGCCATCAACTACCTGGCCAGAGACATCGCCGCGCTCGGCACCCCTGTGGTGTTTCTCGGCATGAACGAGAATCCGCGCCACAAGGGGCTGGTCGGCCATCCCATGATCACCGGCGTGCTGGAGCGCCCCCTGCTCAAGCGCAACATCAGCGAGATGAGCCAGATGATGGGGGGGATCAAGAAGGCACTGGTGCTGTTCGACTCGAGCAATGTCTCCCTCACCGCCATCGAGGACGAGTTCAGGAGCCAGACCGAGCTGCGCATCGGCCAGACCCTGGTCAACAGCCAGCTGATCGGCAACTACGGCCTGTGGCAGGAGGCCGTGCTCGGCGCCAGGCAGAGTGGCCATGACGCCATCTTCGTCGGCCTCTATCACACCCTCACCGACGATCAGGGCAGGCACGTGGACGAGCAGCAGGTGCTGGCGTGGACCAGCGCCCACAGCCCGGTACCGCTGTTCTGTTTCTGGGAGTTTACGGTGGGCAAGGGCAAGGCCATCGGCGGCCTGGTGCTGGATGGCCGCGATCAGGGGGCCAAGGCGGCCGAACTGGTCAGCGCCATTCTGGCGGGGGCTCAGCCCAGGACCCTGGCGCCGCGCGCCGCCCTGCGCGGCGAATATGTCTTCAGCAAGAGCGAGCTGGCCCGCTGGCAACTCACCCTGCCCGACAAGTGGCGCTACAAGATCCTCTGGCGTGAGTGACGCGCCGCCCCAAACAAAGAACCCGGCCACAAGGCCGGGTTCTTTTCAAGTGCGAGGGGGAGCGCCTCAGCCTTGCAGCGCCTGCTGCAGCTCCTCTTCGGTCCAGATGGTGATGCCGAGCTCCTGGGCCTTGGCGAGCTTGGAGCCCGCCGCCTCGCCAGCCACCAGCACGTCCGTCTTGGCCGACACCGAGCCCGCAACCTTGGCACCGAGCGCCTGCAGCGCCGCCTTGGCGTCATTGCGCGAGAGCTGGGTGAGGGTGCCGGTCAGCACGAAGGTCTTGCCGGCAAACGGCTGCTCTGCGGCTTCCTTCTTCTCGATGGCCGGCCAGTGGATGCCGGCGGCCAGCAGGGCCTCCAGCACCTCCACGTTGTGGGGCTGACGCAGGAAGTAGTAGACGTGCTTGGCCACCACCTCACCTACGTCCGCCACCGCCAGCAGCTGCTCCACGGACGCCGCGCGCAGGGCATCCAGGGTCAGGAAGTGGTTGGCCAGGTTCAGCGCCGTCGCCTCCCCCACCTCGCGGATGCCGAGGGCAAACAGGAAGCGTGGCAGCGTGGTGCTGCGGGCCGCATCGATGGCCGCCACCAGGTTGAGGGCCGACTTTTGCCCCATCCGCTCGAGGCCGGCCAGCTGGATGGCGTTGAGGCTGAACAGATCCGCCGGGGTCTTCACCAGCCCCTTGTCCACCAGCTGCTCGACGATCTTGTCGCCGAGACCGTCCACGTCCATGGCGCGGCGGGCGGCGAAGTGCTTGATCGCCTCCTTGCGCTGCGCCTCGCAGAACAGGCCGCCGGAGCAGCGGGCCACCGCCTCCCCTTCCAGCCGCTCCACCGCCGAGCCACACACCGGGCACTGGGTCGGGAACAGGATTTCCCGGGCATCGCTTGGTCGCTGGGCCTCCACCACGGCCACGATCTGCGGGATCACGTCTCCCGCCCGGCGCACGATCACGGTGTCGCCAACCATGACGCCGAGGCGCGCGATCTCGTCCGCATTGTGCAAGGTGGCGTTGGAGACGGTGACGCCGCCGACGAACACGGGTTTGAGCTTGGCGACCGGAGTCACGGCGCCGGTGCGGCCGACCTGGAATTCGACGTTCTCGAGCAGGGTCATCTCCTCCTCCGCCGGGAACTTGTGGGCGGTGGCCCAGCGCGGGGCACGGGCCACGAAGCCGAGCTCCCCTTGCAGGGCAATGTCGTCCACCTTGTAGACCACCCCGTCGATCTCGTAGGGGAGCTCGCCACGGCGGGCCAGGATGTCGTCGTGGAAGGACTGGCAACCGGAGGCGCCCTCTTTCAGCTTCACCTCGGGGCTGAGCGGCAGGCCCCAGGCCTTGAGCTGGGTGAGGCGGCCGAAGTGGGAGGCCCCCAGCTCGTCGCCACCGACCCCGACGCCATAGGCATAGAAGGCCAGCGGGCGGGAGGCGGTGATGCGCGAATCGAGCTGGCGCAGGCTGCCGGCGGCGGCGTTGCGCGGGTTGACGAACACCTTCTCGCCAGCGGCCAGCGCCCTGGCGTTCATCGCCTCGAAACCGGCTTTCGGCATGAAGACTTCGCCGCGCACCTCCAGCCTCGCCGGCCACCCCATGCCGCGCAGGGTCAGGGGAATGGCCTTGATGGTACGCACGTTCTCGGTGATCTCTTCCCCCGTGGTGCCATCGCCCCGGGTGGCGGCCTGCACCAGCTGGCCGTCCACATAGAGCAGGCTCACCGCCAGGCCATCTAGCTTGGGCTCGCAGCAGAAGGTGAAGCTCAGCTCCCGCTTGAGGCGGTCGCGCATGCGCTGCTCGAAGGCCAGCAGCTCCTCGTCGCTGAACACGTTGTCCAGGCTCAGCATGGGGATCTCGTGGCGCACCTGATTGAAGGCGGCCAGCGGCTGCCCACCCACCCGCACGCTGGGAGAGGTCGGGGTCTTCAGCTCGGGGTGGGCCGCTTCCAGCTCAATCAGCTCGCGCATCAGGCGATCGTATTCGGCGTCCGGTACAGTGGGATTGTCCAGCACATAGTACTGGTGGCCGTATTCGGTGAGCAGTTCACACAGTTGACGGTGGCGGGAGAGGGTATCGCTCATGGAAGAGTCTCGAAGTGTGATGGAACATTCAGTCTGGGGCACAAATAAAAATGCGGCACCGGGGTACCGCACTTTTCATGGTCAACGCCAGGAGCGCATCAGTCGCGGCTGGCCTCGTAGGCCGCCAGCTCGTGGCGATAGCGGGCGATGTCGTCGTCGCTCAGCGGGCTGCGCGAGGCGTCGGTCAGCATGGCATCGAGATCGCTGGCCAGCTGATCGGCCGCCTGCAACATGTGCTCGAACGCGAAGGCCGCGTTGCTGCGCAGGGGCAGCTGCATGAAGAGCGACACACCCGGGGTGCTGAACTGCTCCATCCGGTACGGGTTGAAGGTGCCCGGCTTGACCATGTTGATCATGGAGAAGAGCACTTCGCCCTTGCCGCCGAGATCCTCGTGGCGGTGGAAGATGTCCATCTCGCCAAACTTGAAGCCAAGCGCCAGCAGGGAAGAGAGCAGGGTCGCTCCTTGCAGATCGTGGCCGGGACGAGCCATCAGGTTGATGACGTAAACATCCTGCCAGATCTTCTCGACCGGGGCGGGAGCAGGCTCAGGCTCGACCGCGCGGATCGGCTCTTCGTAGGCCGGCTCGTCATCGTAGACGGGCTCTTCATACGCAGGGGCAGGCTGGGCATAGCGGGGAGCCTGCTGCGGCGCAGGAGCGGCCTCGCGAGCACCGAAGGTCGGTGCCTGGGCATAGGCAGGCTCCACCAGCGGCTCTTCATCCAGCGGCTGCATCATGGGTTCGCGCTGAGGACGGGAACGGTGCACCGGCGTGCGGCGGATCACCTGGGCAGGCTTGCGCACCGGGGCGGCAGGCGCCTCTTCGACAGGCTCTGCATTCGGCTCCTCGTACTCGTCCTCTTCTTGATAGACGGGCTGCGGCGCCGGACGTGCGGCGGGTTTGCGCACCACGGGAGGCGGCAGATCGGCGTCGTCATCTTCGTCATCGAAGGCGGGTGCGGGGGCGACACGGCGGGGCTCTGGCTGACGGGCTTCTTCCCCACGCAGCTTGGGCTCGGCACGGCGACCACCACTGACCACGCGCACCTGACCGATACCATCGCTGTCAAACGCATCGTTGTCACGTTCCCGCGACTTGGATTCCATCCGACCCAGGGGTTTTTCCTTGATCGGTGCCTGACGATTTTTTCTGTTGCTCCACAACCCGTGAATGAGCAATGCCGCGATGGCAATACCGCCCAGGGCAACCAAGATGTAACGCAATTCCTGCATTAGCTGCTTCTCTTTCTAGTTTTGCTCAGCCAAAGCGACGGCTTCACCGATATCGACCGACACTATGCGCGAAACCCCGGGCTCTTGCATCGTGACGCCAACCAGCTGCTCGGCCATCTCCATGGAGACCTTATTATGACTGATGTAAACGAACTGTACTGTGCTCGACATCTCTTTGACAAGAGAACAGAAGCGACCGACGTTCACTTCATCGAGCGGTGCATCCACCTCATCCAGCAGACAAAATGGTGCTGGATTGAGTCTGAAGATGGCAAAAACCAGCGCAAGGGCGGTTAGCGCCTTCTCCCCCCCGGAAAGCAGGGCAATGGTAGCATTCTTCTTGCCCGGAGGTCTTGCCATGATGCTCACTCCGGCCTCCAAAAGATCATCCGAGGTCAGCTCAAGCCAGGCACTGCCTCCCCCAAACACTTTTGGAAACAGGGATTTTAAATCTTCATTGACCTTATCGAAAGTGTCGCGGAAGCGTATTTGTGTTTCTTTATCAATTCTTTTAATAGCTTGGCTCAGGGTGTCGAGGGCCTGCTCCAGATCCTGGCACTGGTTTTCCAGGTAACTCGAGCGGGTTTTCGCCTCCTCATACTCCTCCAGCGCCGCCAGGTTGATGGCGCCAAGCGCCTCCACCTGCGCCTCCAGGGTCTGGATCTCCTGGCGCAGCTTGCCACGATCGGCGGCAATCAGCACGTCCTGATCGAGATCCACCAGCCTCACCCCCAGCTCCTCGAACTGCTCGTGCAACCCTTGCCTGCGGGTGAGGTTGCGCTCGCGCTCGAGACGCAGGGTTGCCAGCTTCTCCTGTATCTGCACCAGTTGCTTGTGATCGGCACCTCTGGCCAGCTCCAGCTCTCCTAACTGGCGCTCCAGCTCCGCCAGCCGCTGATGGCAGGCCAGTTGCTGCGCCTCCAGATTGCGCTGCTCCGCCAGCAGGGGGGCCAGATCCTGGCCGGGTTCGGCCCCCGGCTCCTTGAGCTCGGTCAGTTCCAGCCCGAGGTGCGAGAGCTCCTGCTCCCGCACGGCGATGAGCTGGGACAGACTCTGCAGCTCCAGTTGCAACCGCTGACAGCTGGCCTGTTGCTGCTCCCGGCGCAGGCGGACCTCTTCCAGCCCCCGCTCCGCCCCGCTCACCTGCTCCTGGGCGAGCAACAGCGCCTCGGCCAGCGTCTCCCCCTGCTCCTGCTGCTCGCTCAGGGTCGCTTCGTCCAGCTCGAGCCTGGCCCTGGCGGCGTCCAGCCGTCCGGCTTCCTCGGCCTGCTCCTTATCCAGCCGGGTCAGCTCCTCTCCCAGCTGGCCGAGGCGCTGCATGCGCGCCTGGCGCTGCCCCTCTTGCAGACTCCAGGCCTCGCGCAGCTGCTGCCACTGCTGCTCCTGCTCCCGCAGGGTACGCTGGGCCAGCTCATGGGCGCCGTGCAGCTGGGCCCGGGTGGCATCCGCCTCCGCCAGTTGCCTGTCCAGCTGGGCCAGCGTCTGCCGGCTCGCGGCCTGCTCGGTGTGCAACCGCTCACGCTCGCCGAGCAGCGCCAGGGTGCCGAGGGCGCCCCCCTCACCCAGATCCGCCCAGTTCGGGCCGAACCAGTCCCCGGCGGGAGTGAGCAACGACTCACCGGCGGCGAGTTCGGGCAGGCGGGCCAGCGCCTCCTCCCGACTCTGTGCCAACCAGATGGCATTGAGGAAGGCCGGAATATGCTCGCCGCCTAGCCGGGCCGCCAGGGTGCCGGGGACGGCGGGGTGGGCCGGGCCAATCCAGAGCCCGGGCTGCGCCAGATTGCACTCGTCCGCCGGCGTTGCGGTGAGCCAGCGGCCGAGCACCTTGTCGAGGGCCCCGGCCCACTCGGGGGCCACCTGCAGCCGATCCGCCAGGGTAGCGCCCGCCATCTGCTCCCCCAGGATCTGATCCAGGGTGGCGAGGCGGGCCTCCAGCTCCCGCTGCGAGCCCTGCTGGCGACCCAGCTCGGCCTTGAGCCCTTCGTGACGGGCCACGCCGGCCTGCCACGCCGCTTCGGCTTCCTCATGACGGGCGCGGGAAAGCGCAAGCTCCGCCGCCAGCGCATCGAGGGCGGGCTGCAGGCTCTCCTCCCCGCCGAGGGGGCCGGCCTGTTCATCCTCCAGCTTGAGACGGGCGAGCCGGGTCTTGGCCTGCAGCTCTTGCAGACCGTTCACCTCGGTGCGGGTCTGGTTGAGCCGCCCCTGCAGCTGGCCAAGCTGCTGCTGCCACTGTTGCTGACGCTGGCGCGCCTGCTCGAGCCGCTCACCGGCCGCCGCACGCACGCCCTGCTGGTCGGCGAGTAACTGCTCACACTGTTCGAGCCGCGCCGACTCCACCTCGGCCTTGAGCGCCCCCTCGCTCAGCTGATCCTGCTGGCTCGCCAGCTGGGCCCTGAGTCCCTCGATGCGCTCGCAAAGGGCCTGGCGCCTCGCCTGCCAGTCGCGACCGAGTTCGGTCTGGTGCAACTGCTGCTGCTCGAGGCGGGCGATGGCCTGGCCGCCGAGAAAGATCTGCTGCTGGCGGCTCGC
>ENA-OWLM01000635-OWLM01000635.1-metagenome-genome-assembly--contig:-NODE-635-length-13389-cov-3.504050_pt1 | contig 13389 bp, 8 predicted proteins | sample MGYA00245349_ERZ651102 | MGnify/ENA primary metagenome ERZ651102 (study PRJEB26857, sample SAMEA4031759) | metagenome | biome: human; feature: oral; material: saliva | place: Philippines | collected 2014 | study... | reverse complement strand
CGCTAGCCTGCGCGGGTCCGCCCGGGTTCTGGGGCGACTGTTCCATATGTCTCCTAGGGTGGGTGTGGTGTGGTTATCGGTGAGGGCGTGCGGCTACCGGGAAGGCGGGTCCTTATACCTCTAGCCCTTCGAGGGAGAATCCCGGAGGGTACAGCGGCGTGGCGTCCTTATCGTCTTCCACCAGCACCCAGCGGCCGCGCAGGTGCTCCGCACAGAGGAAAGCGTATTCTTCCTCACCGGTCTTCAAGAACTTATCGATGGGTAGCTTCTCCCCCGTTTGGGGCACATAGAAGACAGCTTCATCACGAATACGTCGCCTTGCCTGGTATCTCAATATCTGCCGACCATTCTTACTGCGGTCATTAATACCGGCGGTGGTAACCTGCAGGCGGTACACGTCCTGATTAGCAATAAGCCAGCCGCGATTTTCCCGATACAGCCGAAGAAGCTCCGGAGAAATAATCTCTTCGGGGTTGATTACTTCAGAGAGCGGTTTAGTATCCCCGGTGTAGTAGAAATAGTTCAGAGCTGCGTAAAAGTACGCCTGAAAAATATAGAAACCACCGCGGTTATACTCATTCATTCCCGGCTGCAGAACGGGGTAGGGTACATTCTGGGCGGCGCGCTCTTCGGTGGCGGGCACGTACCTTCCGCTGCGTTCGTAGGCGGTGTACACCATAAACCCCGCTGCGCTTCCACGGTCTACGTAACCAGCATCAAACTTCTCATCAGGTTCCAGAGCAATCAGTGCCCTATCCCATTTAAGAAGACGCACTTCTTGCTTTTCCTCATTGGTGGCAAGGATACCGGCCTGTCGACCAACGAAGAGAGCGCCGAGGACTCCCACGCCCCCTATTGCGAGGGTACGACGAGAAAAACGAGGCTTCCGCGGCTCCTGCTGATGAGCGAGTAGCTGACCAGAAGATACCGGCGGAGCTTCCTGGGAGGAACCCAGCGTTCCGTTCGGTTCCTGTTCCTTGCGTTGGGGTCCCATGGTTATACCTCCTTTTCAGGGATGAAGTGAATATCCCATCCGGGATCGAGGAAACGCGAGCGCAAGGTCCCGTGGATTGCTCCGTCGCGAAGGAGTCCGCGCGTGTCGAATTCGGCGATGGGCTGTAGCTGCCCGGTGTCTTTCCGGAAGACTTTTGCTTCGGGAAGGATGTCGAATTTGACGTTCCAGTCGAAGATTTTTTGCTCTTCATTATGGATGCGCGGTTGTGCTTCGAGAATGTGCATGGTCAAGATTTGTTGATTGGGGGTGATGACCCACCCTTTTCCGTCGTCAAAGATATCTTGAATGGCGGGAAAGAATAGTTCTTCGGCGGTCATTGCATATTCGAGGCGGCGCGAATCGGATGCCAAAAGCATATAGTTTTGGCATTGATAATAGTAGCTATTATAGAATTTCAAATCAGCGGACGTTAGAAATTTAGTAAACGTATAGCTGTAGTCTGGCGGCGGCGCAGAATATGCAGGGTGCTGCTGGTCTGCGGGGGTGTAAATTCCAATCATGTCAGTATCGACAAGATGGTATGCTCCCCTATAGTCCTCTTGGTTGAAGAATTTTTTAGTCCACTCCGGGTCGACACTCATTTCCTCTCCTTCCTAAAACGTATTTCCCCGAAGGGCTTCTCGTAACGCACGATTGTAATAAGTAGTCTTAGAAGTATTTCTACCGGTATATAGCCCAGTTCCTTCTTCTACTCCTTGCACTTCTTGTTGCGCGCTGTACGCCTGTGCATCGATATCAACGCCTTCATCATCACCGTAGCCACTAGCAACATAACGCTGAGTAGCATCGACATAAATATTCATACCGTGAGAATCCATGCCCCCCCTAGCTTTATCACTTTCGACGACATGTACACGATTAGCGGGCTCGCCGTATTGCTTTCCAGGTGTTAGGCCAGGAACCACGTCATTCTCGTTCACAACAGCCACATAGTTAAAGTGATGGTCAAGATCATCTCGTTGTCCCTCAAGATTGCTGGTCGGTGCACCATAGGTTACAACATTAGATACCTTATATTTACTATTAAATTCCTTATTATTAGCAAGTGAATACGCCACGGCACCGCCCTGAGAGTGACCAACCATTACTACTCGGTCTACGTCTTGTAGCTTAGCATCCTTCATTGCCTTTTCCACCATTCGGTGGTAGGGCGACAAATCATCAACAGGTTTATCAGAGGTATTACCAGCCAGACCAAGATTATTTCCTATAGAGCCAATCTCACCATCTTTTCCACCTTTTATCGAAAAATCAAAATCAGTGCCGGGAATATAAACATATGCAACCTTCTCCTTCGAATCATCAGGCTTCTTCCCTTCATAAACGTCAATTTGAACGGCTGAGTACCCTGCGTTTCCTTGCGATTTCTCCATGTCTTTAACATGTTGATTGTCATTAACTGAATTCATGCGTTGCGCCACTTGATGAATATTTTGCGGAGGAACAGGAGGAATATCCCCACTATGCCCATGCTGCCGCTGAACATTCAAATCCTCAATCTTTGGATCTTTATTAAAGTAATTATATATTCCAAAGGGGGAAAGTGGTGAATAATCAATTATCCCCATTATAAACAACAGTATTTGGGCACCAGGACTATACTTTATCTCGTTAATAATCTCAGATGTATCATGATTTTTCTTCTCTGTTTTTCGAACCTGATAGTCCCTAAATTCCTGCACTGACATCGGGCGCAAACCCCACGGGTCAGCTAGGGAAATAGGGTTCCAGCCTACAAAAGAGTTCGTATCCATACCGTGCACAATACCCGGCACCGAGCTCAAAGCATCAGTGGACACAAAACGGCGCACGCCAGCATCAGCCACACGGAAACCCATGAAATCAAGACCAGCAATATTGACTGAGGAAGCTGCCGGACCAGCACTAACCATGCCAAGACCAGGAACAGCAGCAACAGTAACTACGTCACTTTCCCACGGGTTAGAAGACATAGACCAGCCCAAGCCATAGCCCAGTTCCTCTGCAGAAGAGATATTCTCCAGCACAGATCCAGCACTCATTCCGCCCACACCCAGCACCATAGGTACGGATGAGACAGCGTCCCACACCAAAGGCATAGATGCATTGGGGACATCAACCGTAGTATTAGCGTGCACTGAGGCAAGCTCACCAGTCATGTCATGGTGTAGCTCCCACTCTTCGCTGTCCAGGCGAATAGCATTCACCTGCCCCATGTTGCCCCACCCAAGGGTACGCTCACGGTGCTGTCCAGTCAGCTCGTCCGTGGTCACCTCACGGACGCGTTCACCGGCAGCGTTATAGAAATACTCAGTTCGAGAACGATTCTGCACAGTCCCATCGGTACCATACTGCACCTCAGAAACAGCGCTGAGTAGACCAATTGAATTATGGCTGAAGGCGCGTTCCAGCAGCAGGGCGTTATCTCCCTGCTCACAATTACGCATATACAATGCTTCAGCGACCATCATGCCGTTTTCGTAGGTCCAGGTTCGTTCCTGAATACCATCCGAAACAGAGACGAGAGCACCAGAAGCATCATAGCGATACCTCATAGTGTGTGCCTCAAACTTATTTCCTGCATCTTCAAGCGTGCAAACAGCAACCTGAGAAGAAGCATCACGTTCCACACCGGCGGCAAACATGCTCATAGTTGCAGTACCGTTTCCCGTTCCTCGGGTGCCGTTACGCTCTACCTTGTACCCCACGGGAACATTCTTAACAGGATCGAGTTTCCACACGGCGTGAGTGTCTTCTGTACTCATCGAGGTCAAAGCACCACATGAAGCATGGGTAAATTCCATCTCCCTGGTGCGAGCAAAAACGTCCTTAGACTGAGTATGGCGCACTCGACCCGCACCATCACGCATCCAGCGCACTGAGCCGTACGGGTTGCTACTCATTACCAGAACACCATCTGCATCGTAGGTATAGTTCAGCGTATATTCACCACGCTGCTTAAACGCTTGCAAGGCATGCAGAGTACGCTGGTTCACGTCTGGGGCGCGAAGAATACCCGTGATGTGATCAGCAATAGACACCGTACTTGAGATGCGCTTCATGCTCATATCACCATGGGGTACGCGAGTACGGCTCAGCAACCTACCAGATGCAGAGTACTCATAGATGTGCTCTGCTTTTGCATCATTTACCGAAACCTTCAACGCGCCCTGCTGAGAGCCACGTCCATTCATCAAGGAATATTCAAAAGTTCCCTGAAGTTCACCATCAACAGTGACCGAACGGAGCACACCCCCGCGAGCGTAATCATACTCAAACGAACGGATACGTTCGCCATCGTTCATCGTCAGAAGACGGCCTGCAGCATCGTAGGAGAAAGTACGTACGAGAGAGTCTGCCGCATTTTCAACCGTAAAACTTGTACCCGAGCGTTCTTCACGCAGAAGGCGTCCTGCCGCATCCCATTCGTAGCTCGTTACGATACCCGCAGGCGTAATCCAGCGCTGAGGACGTGCGAGGGCATCATACTCACAACGGGAGGTACCACCCAAAGCGTCATCAACACTCACAAGGCGACCTGCTGCATCGTATGAGAAAGAACGAGTACCTTCAACACTGTCTTCAATACGTGCAATAAGGCCACGTGAAGTGTAGCTGTAGCAGGTGACCTTCTCCCCCGTATCTTCTTTAATGCGTCGGCCAGCAGCATCGTAGGTGTACTGTACAAGACGCGACGGGGCAGTTGAAGCATCTGCAGAATCCCTAGTGGTCTTCTCTAACAAACGACCTGCGAGATCGTAAGTAAAGATAGTCTCCAGGTAACCCTCATCAGCATCGAGCTCGCTCGTTTTCTTGAGGGTTTTCTGGCTGGTACAACGGCCCGCCGCGTCATATTCAAAGAAAGTCTCTCGACCAGCTGCACTGATGCTACGACTCATACGTCCCTGAGCATCGTACTCGAAGCTAACTACCCCTCCATCAGCAGAGCTAATCTGAACGACCTGGCTTTGAACGTTATACACAGCCTGCGCAGAGGTATCAGGGGAAGAATTGAGAAGGGCGGAGGCATCCGGAATGTTCAACTTAGGAACGGGCACCCCAAAGAGAGCCGCCATATCCTGACGGTTCTCAAACATCGTCATAACAGACGGAAGATGAGCAGCAGTAAGGGCGCTATCGCCTGGCGATGCGTTATCGCGGGAACCAAAAATAGTGGGAACACGAAGTTCCGGCTGCACCAAGCTCCACGACGCCCAAGGACCTGCAGGACGATCAGAAGGCTGCTTACCAGCTGAAGCAAGCCCCGCAAGAGAAGAATCAGAACGCAAAGACCCAGCGGGACCCAACCCCGGCACCATAGTCATCAGAGAATTTGATGCAGAAACAACTCGTCCCAGGGCGTCGGTTACAACAGCGTAGTTACCGGGCGCACCCTCAACTCGCATTGAATACTCACCGTGAGAGCGCGAGTGGGTAATGCTCAAAGCTACACCAGTAGCGTCCACAATACGGCTCAGGTCGCCAGTTAGAGAATATTCGTACTCGGTACGAGCCCCGCAGGGGCCAATAATAGCGACGAGCTGCGAGAGTTCGTCGTATTCATAATGGGTCTGGACTCCTGCGGCATCAGTCATGGAGATAACGTTGCCCCAGGTGTCGCGTTCGACACTGGTTCGGTTACCCATAGGGTCAATCACGGCGCTTAGGTGACCAGCTGAGTATTCAAAAGTAGTGATGTTACCTTCAGGGTCGGTCAGCGCTGTCAAGTGCTGCTCGGAGGTCGGCGTAGCGTTCTGAGCTGCTTCTGCATAAGACAAACCCCAACGAGCACCCATCGCGTCGACCACCGTGCTGAGTCGTCCACTCGCATCCCACTCAAAATACTGGGTATTGCCGAGAGGATTAGTTACTGAGCTCAGGTTACCAGTAGCATCATACGAATACTGCATTTGCGCACCACTAGAGTCCGTGGAACTCAGAAGCTGTCCACGGTCATTGTAGGTAAAGTGCTGTTTGAATCCTGATTCATCAGTGACGGCGGTGCAATGGCCGGCGTTGTCCCATTCAAGGTAAGTTGTATTGCCTCCGTTACGGGTAATAGTCAGGGGATTAGGGTCCAGCGGGTTCTGGGAGTAGGTATAGCGTGTTTCGGTGAGGGTACCTGCACGCCGATTCTTATTCATAATTCGGTGAGCAATCATACGGTCGTACTCATCCCACGTATAACGGTGGACTGCACCTTCCGGAGTATTTTCCGAGACAAGGCGAGCACGTTCATCGTAGCTACGATGAGTCACAGATCCGTCACGCTCACAGATGTAGGTGCGGTAACCGTAGGAGTTGTATCGCATAGACTGGCGGCTGCCGTCGCCAGCCACGAGGGAAACAAGCTGACCGTGTTCATTTGAGCGCCAAATATTAGCGTGCTCACCGGTTCCGGAATCTTGAATCACGGTCATTAGACCATGCTCATAGCGGTAGCTAATATTTCGACCGTGCTCAGTCTTCTGGGCTACGATGTGACCGTCAGCGTCATAGCTATTCTCAACCTCGCAATATCCCGTTTCATTCCAGACACGGTGGATAAGGTTATCCTCCGTCTGTTCATAACGTCGGGTACCATCAGGTCGCTGAACTTCACAAAGTACGCCAGCAGAATTGTAAATATAGCGCGCATCGTTCAGCTGGCTTTCGACCTGTCCTGATGAATGTTCTTCAAAGGAGCCTTCATTGAAGTTGACAAGAGATGCAGCAGATACAAAATCCTGTGCGTCATAGCTGAAAATAATGCCCTGCGCGCTAAGAGGCTGAATCAAAGCACTCGGTCGCTGAGCTACGAATTCCCCACCGGTATTAGCCTTTGAGCCACGGTTGTAAAGAGCAACTACAACTGAGCTGGGGTGCCCCTCCATGAAAGCAACCAATTCACCCGAAGGAGCGTACAAATAACGGCTACCAGAATGGTTAGTAACTGACCAGTAGTAGGTGGGTTCAGACGATTCCGTTACTTCAAAGGATGACGGCAGTAGACGATGGGCAGACTTGACCGCTTTATTCACAGCAGAGTATAGGGCGCGCCAAAGGGCCTCTTGTCCTTCGGTATTTTCTTCGAAGGGCGCAGAGGCTGATTCCACATTATGTGTAGGTGCTTCGTCTAGAGCCGACTCGGTTACCTTCTCCAGCCAGTAGGGAGCGTTGGGAGTCCGGGCATACCCGCTAGCCGAGTTCGTATCACGTTCAAAGACGAGTTCACGACCGTCGGCAGTGTGCCATGAGATACTATCGGAGTTTTGCTGAAGTCGGCTATCCAGCGTGCTTGACCAACCCTTACCAAAAGCACCACGAGGGCTATTCGAGAGGGCAGCGAGAACACTGTTGTAGGTACGTTCAAGACGTAGCACCGAGTTTACGCGAGAGCGAAGGTCAACTTCACTTTCGATGAAGTTACCGGTTGCAACGTTGACGGGGTCATTTGCGTAGCCGGATGAGATATTTACACCGGTAATGCTCATGCCGGGAACCTGCAGTAGGTGATGCATCGGAATATCATCATGCATCAGCTCATTCAGAAGATTCATATCGAGGCTAAATTGAGCCTTTGCCCCAGGTCCTGAAAGTTCTTCGTGATGTTCAATAGCCGGTTTTTCCAAGTAACCACGACTTGCAACATCAAACATTATTTGAGCAAGCTTACCCAGCCAATGGACGTCTGCATCGACATCCTCAATCCAGGTGTGCAACGCAGCAATCAAAGAATCAGCGTTAAAAGTTCCCCATGAAGTATTCGAACGAAACTGAGCATAGGTGGACGCTACGCGAAGCTGCGCCTGACCAAGTTCAGCATTCATAGAAAGATTAACCTGACGATGCTGATACGCATTGTGCGGCACGATAGAAACCGTAGATCCACCAGAAGCAAGCGCAATCTGGGTATTCAAATGCTGAGTACCCTGTGCAGAAGAGTTTGCCTCGGCAAACTGTCCGAGAGCGCTTTGAGAAACTCCTGAAGAAACTGAGTTACCCTGAGCACCAGTGAAGGGGTCAGCTACAGGTCGTGGTGTGTAGACCTCAAAATGCGGGGGGCGGGAAGGCATAGGACGAGGGGGAACCTCAAGGTTGAGGTCAGGGTTATCGACGCTATACGCGCCTTGATTCTGAAGGTCATACTCAAGCTTCTCAAGATCACGAGCTCTTTGCTTACGTGCGTTGAGCTTCTCCCATTCAGTAATCTCTCGACGAATACGTTCTTCCTCACGAGCAGCTTTAATATAAGTCTCCATATTACGAACTGCATTGCTGAAGCATTCTTTAAACTCTCGCAACAGCGCAAATGACGAAGCAAGCTTTGCCCTATACACTCGTGCATAGCCACCGGTGAACCCCTCCAGGGCGAGTTGAGCGGCACCACAAGTACCGTCGGCGCCATAGCGAGCAGGGAGCTGATGCTCGATTACTTGAGTTAGATGCGTCAAATGCGTTTTGAGAGCCTCAGCGCTCTCAAAGTCAAAAGGAACAGCTTCAGTATTAGCGTGGACGTTACCCATATATTTACTTCCGGAAGTTGATGTGACGGTGAACGAGCTTCCTCGCCCACCCTTCAAGGTAACACACGCACCCTCTGCACACGAACCCAGCAGGACGGATTCCACCTCCCATTGCTTCCACCTCCCCTAGCCAACAGCGAAGAACCCACCCGGAAAGTCCAGCAAGAAACCCCGCCAGCACGAAACCCCCGCCAGCACAGTACCGAAAGTACTGCCCGGCGGGGGGGGTCCGAAAGAAGCTACACGGAGAAAGCTAGAGCTGCCCGAATCCTTGCGGATAGATCGGCTCGTAGGTGTTACGGTTGCTGTAGCCGTCGCGGTCAACCACAATCACCCACTGCCCACGCAGATGCTCCACAGCCAGCGAGAAACGCCCCAGGTACTTCAAATATTTGCGGATATCCTGCTTCTCACCCGTCTCATTCACATAAAACGCAAGGTCCTTAGCCTTAGTCGTGTACAGGGTGCTCACCAGGATATTTCGGCTCGTATTTTTAGCCTTTTCACCCGCAACAAGATTATCAACAACGTTGGCACTCAGCACATTCTTATCAGCCGAGATAACCCATCCGCGCTTCTCCCTGTACAGGCGAAGAATTTCGGGGTGGAGTACCTTTTCCGGGTCCGTGACCTTAGAAAGAGGCTCAGTATCGCCCGTGTGGTAGAAGTAATTCATCGACGCAAAGAAGTACGCCAAGAACGCGTACAGGCCGCCGCGGTCGTAGTTATCCATGCCGGGTTGCTGAATAGGGTACGGCACGTTCTGAGCCGCCTGCGCCTCCGTGGCAGGAATGAAACGGCCCTTACGCTCAAACGCCGTGTAGACGAGCGGTCCGGAGGAAGGGCCCAAGGTACGGAGCTCATCGTACTTCTCCGTGGGTTCCAGGCGCACAAACTCCTGGTCACGCTTCTTATCGGTTTGGGATTCTGAACCCATCTCGTTGAGCAGTTTGGTACCCCAGCCAAAAGCTATCGCGACGAGGGCGGCGCCAGCGAACACGCCAGCCCGTATAAACCTGGCGCGAGATATCACACGCCTCATGTACGCTCGTTGCTCGTTATACCCGGGTCCGCCGTATCCTGGTCCACCAAAGTTATTCGTCATGTTGCTCTCCCCTCCCCTAACTCAAACTATTTTCTGAAATGAATTGGACGGGCCTCCACTCATTCGTGAATTGTGTGCGTAGAGTCCCGTGTATTGCGCCGTCACGGATCAGGCCGCGCGTGTCAAAATCGGTGATGGGGTACACCTGGTTCGTGTCTTTGCGGTACACCTGAACTTCGGGAAGAATATCGAACCGCACATTCCATTCCACAATTTTTAGCGTCTCGTCGATGAGGCGCGGCTGCCCCTCCAGCAGGTTCATGGTCAGAATCTTGGGATTAGGAGTAATGACCCAGCCCCTGCCCTCTTCGTAGAGGTCCTGAATGGCGGGGAAGAACATTTCTTCGCTGATATTGTCCATCCTCAGAACTGCAGGTTCCGAGGCGAGAATCATGTAGTTTTGGCAGGCGTAGTAGTAGCCCAGGTAAGGACGCAGGTTTGATACCTTGTAACCACTCGACGTGTACCTCACCCCAGGGGCGGGTGCCGAGTAGGCGGGGTGGTCCCGGTTTGCGGGCGTGTAGGGCCCGATCACGTGGTCGGCAACATACGGGTATGTTCCGGTGTAGTCTTTTTCGTCAAAAAGCGCTTGAGCGTTTACGGTCATTCTTTCCCTCCCTGGAGTCCGTATTCACAAGCTGTCGAGTTCATGAGCCGCCAAGTTCGCAAGCTACCAAGTTCGCAAGTTGCCGAGGCGGTTCTGGGCTGCTCGCGGGCGGCTAGGCTCCTTCACCCGTCCGCCTTTGTTTGCCTGTCTTCGCTTGTCTGTATTTGCTTGCCTGTAGAGGTGCGTGCGCTCCCGCTACACTGCCCCCGCGACCATCTTGAGCTTGCCGGCCGGGGTCCTCTATATTTCCAGTCTATTAGAGCTATTCCTCTGTGTCCCTGATAGAAGCTGTACGCTGCAGAATCCACAGCATATAGCCAGGAAACAGTATGCAAACACCCGCAAGGATAACTAACCGGGCATGAGCGGGCATGCAGAAACCCCCGCCGGAACGGTACCGAAATACCGCCCCAACGGGGGTTCCTGTTCTAAAACTCTGCGCCAAATCTACTTCCAAAATGGAGTATTCAGCAACTTCCACATATCGGTTTAGTATCTTATTTTATGAAAACCGGGAGGATATAGAGGCATCAAATCATCTTGATTGTTAATCAAAACCCATCGCCCTTTCAAATTTTCTATACATAGTGGCCTAGGGGAATATTCGTTCAACGTCTTATCGTATTCAAGATTCACCTTTTCCCCTGTCTCAGGAACAAAGAAATATGCCACCTCGGGAGTAGGAGATTCCACACCACAGATAAAAATATTCCTTTTGGTGGATTCAAATCTCTTATCCGGATATAGACCCATTCTATCTATCCGGGCATTTTTATATAGATCATTATCAACAATAAGCCATCCATGCTTTTCTCGATAGAGTCGGAGAATTTCAGAATCAATAACATCTTCTGGTTTCACCACTTTAGAAAGAGGCTCAGTATCTCCCGTGAGGTAAAAATATTTCAGAGACGCATAATAGTAAGCAATAAAAGTATATAATCCAGACCTGGTGTATTTATTCATACCCGGAAGCAATACAGGATAGGGCACATTCTGCGCTGCATGCTTTTCCGTTGCAGGAACATACCGCCCGCTACGCTCATACGCAGTGTAAATGAGCCATCTACTAGATTTTCCAAGACCCTTTTGATAGTCGTACGGCTCCTTCGGCTCCATGTCTATATATCTCTGATGCCGCAAACGTCTACGCGCTTCCAGCTGCTCATCGTATGATCCCAGCACACCGGCACGATACCCCGCAGAGACGAGTAGCCCAACACCCAAAGCGCCTAAACCCGCTTTACCTAAAAAGGAACGGCGACTAACCGGGCGGCGCTTCCGAAATACATGCTGATAATTGGGCTGGGAATATGGGTCGGAATACGGGGTAGGATATGGGTTAGGACCACTATTAATACTCATGATTTATTCTCCTTCTCCGCATGGTTAGTACCTTCTGGAATAAAGCTAATTGTTGTCTCTTTACCTTTGACGCTCACAGTTCTCATGGTGCCGTGTATTGATCCATCACGAATCAGGTTTCGTGTATCAAATTCAGCAATTGGATGTAATGTTCCAGTATCTTTTCGATACACTTTTGCCTCGGGATGAATATCAAATCGCACCTTCCACTCAGTCACCTCTTGCTCCGAGCGTGTAATATGCGGCTGGGCTTCAAGAACATGCATACTAAGAATCCGAGTATCAGGTGTAATTACCCAGCCTTTACCCTCTTCGAAAAGATCTAGAATAGCTGGGAAAAAAATTTCACTCTCACTCCATGGGTCTTCTAAACCCCTTATATCAGACGCTAAAAGCGCATAATTTTGGCAGGAGTAATAATAGATATAATTGAAAAGCTCCCGCACAAAACTATTTGCTGATTCATATGTGTAAGCATAATCTGGGAGAGGAGCACAATATGCTGGATGATTCTGGTCAGCTGGAATATATTCGCCCACCAAACAAGTGGGTGATAACGAATACTCTCCAGAGAAATCGTCCATGTAGATAAATGACTCGGGCAATTTTTCGCTGTCTATCATTGTCTTCTTCCTTACACTCGTCGTTGGATGTTTAGAACCGGATCTTAGGATTCACCGGTATGAGGAACGTCTGCAGGGTACATCGGTGTCCTGGCTGCGTCATTATTCAGCAACGTCCATCTGCCCTTCAGATGCTCAGCTTCCAGATTCTCTCCGCTGTCGGGCCGTGGCTCCCGCCCGAGAGGACTCCGATATTTGTAAAGAGATAATTTTTCACCAATACTTGGAATATAGAAATACCCTATGTAGGATTCTTTCTCCTCCACCCCCAGTAAGCACCTTAGAATGTGTCGTCCATTCCGTTCCGATATCGATACCCTATCCGGACTACTCGTTGGGAAATAAATCCACGCCTTACACACGTCCTGTTCCGATATAACCCATCCGCGCTTCTTCCGGTAAAGACGAAGCATTGTTTCAGGAAGGACAGCCTCCGGCTCAACAACCTTCGACAGCGGCTCGGTATCTCCCGTGTAATAGAAGTAGTTGAGGGCGGCACAAAAATACCCCATGAAGGTCAGAAAACCCTGCAGACTATATTCGTGTATCTCCGGTTGTGGTACAGGATACGGCACATTCTGCGCGGGATGCTCCTCAGTCGCGGGCACAAACTCACCGCGGCTTTCGTAGGCAGTATACGTAAGAGGAACATCCTTATACAGATAAGACTTATCGATTACCCCCACGAATTCTTGATCCGGTTCAAGAGCCGCCAAAGCCCGATCCTTTTGAGCCTGCTGTTCTTTCTCTTCAGCTTCTTGCTTCTTTTTGCGTTCCTCTTCCAACTCCTCCGGCGTCTTGATCAGGCCCGTGCACCGGCTAACAACCGCTACCGTAAGAACACCTACGCCGGCATATCCCAGGGTTCGTCGGGAAAAACGCTTCTTCTTCTGCTCCGGGTTCTGCACAGGGTTTTGTTCAGGGGTTTGCGCAGGGTTCTGCTCCGGAGTCTGACTGACTGAATTGCCGTCGTTGTTCGTGGTCATTAGTGCTCCTCCACAGCTCTCGTGAAATACCGCGATGTATTTTTAGGAAGTTGCAGCCCCCGTACCACGTGTAGCAGACGATGCCCCGTGGGTGGCGGGAACCTCTACAATTCCAGTCTAGTAAAGCCGTCTCTACCCCTCCCGGGTACAAGCCGCGTACCCAGGGAACCCACAGCATATAGCCAGGAAACAGTATGTAAATAC
>ENA-OWLM01000634-OWLM01000634.1-metagenome-genome-assembly--contig:-NODE-634-length-13393-cov-21.782426_pt1 | contig 13393 bp, 10 predicted proteins | sample MGYA00245349_ERZ651102 | MGnify/ENA primary metagenome ERZ651102 (study PRJEB26857, sample SAMEA4031759) | metagenome | biome: human; feature: oral; material: saliva | place: Philippines | collected 2014... | reverse complement strand
AACAACATGGTTTGAAAAAAGGCCGTCTGAACGATTGGGTTTCAGACGGCCTTTTGAGTTTATCGGCGTATTCCCCCAAAAGTAGGAATACAAACAAAGATAAGCAATGTTTCTAATTGAATCCTTATTCAAAATAGGCAACAATACCCAGAATAATTTCGTGATATTAAGTGGGAATAAATATGGATCATTCAGTTCATAACAAGCTGGTTTCTTTTATCTGGAGCATTGCAGACGATTGTCTGCGCGATGTCTATGTACGCGGTAAATATCGAGATGTGATCTTGCCGATGTTTGTGCTTCGCCGTTTGGATACCTTGCTTGAGCCAAGCAAAGAAGCGGTATTGGAAGAAGTTCGCTTTCAAAAAGAAGAATTGGCATTCACCGAATTGGATGACCTTCCCCTTAAAAAAATTACCGGCCATGTTTTTTATAACACCTCAAAATGGACCTTGAAATCCCTCTATCAAACCGCCAGCAATACGCCGCAGTATATGCTGGCCAATTTTGAAGAATATCTTGATGGTTTTAGTGCCAACGTGCAGGAAATTATCAACTGCTTCAAGCTGCGTGAACAAATCCGCCACATGTCCCATAAAAATGTTTTGCTGAGTGTGTTGGAAAAATTTGTCTCCCCTTACATCAACCTGACGCCTAAAGAGCAACAAGACCCGGATGGTAATAAATTGCCAGCTTTGAGCAATCTGGGCATGGGCTATGTGTTTGAAGAACTGATCCGTAAATTTAACGAAGAAAACAACGAAGAAGCCGGCGAACACTTTACGCCACGCGAAGTAATTGAGCTGATGACGCATTTGGTCTTTGATCCGCTCAAAAACCAAATCCCGGCGATTATTACGATTTACGACCCGGCTTGCGGCAGCGGCGGTATGCTGACCGAATCACAAAATTTTATTGAACAAAAATATCCTCTGCCAGAATCGCAAGGTGAGCGTTCAATTTTCCTATTTGGTAAAGAAATCAATGACGAAACCTACGCCATCTGCAAATCCGACATGATGATTAAAGGCGACAACCCTGAAAACATCAAAGTCGGCTCAACCCTTGCAACCGACAGCTTCCAAGGCAATTACTTTGACTTCATGCTTTCCAATCCGCCATACGGCAAAAGCTGGAGCAGCGACCAAGCTTATATTAAAGACGGCAACGATGTTATCGACAGCCGCTTTAAAGTCAGCTTGCCTGATTACTGGGGAAAAGAAGAAGTTCTTGATGCCACGCCACGCTCCAGCGATGGACAGCTGCTATTCCTAATGGAAATGGTCAGCAAAATGAAATCGCCGAATGACAACAAAATCGGTAGTCGAGTAGCCTCCGTACATAACGGCTCAAGCCTCTTTACCGGCGATGCAGGTTCGGGGGAAAGCAACATCCGTCGCCATATTATTGAGAACGATTTGCTGGAGGCCATCGTACAGCTGCCTAACAACCTGTTCTACAACACAGGCATTACCACCTATATTTGGCTGCTGTCCAACAACAAACCTGAAGTACGCAGAGGCAAAGTACAGCTGATTGATGCCAGCCTCTTATTCCGTAAGTTGCGTAAAAACCTAGGCGACAAAAACTGCGAATTCGCGCCGGAACATATTGCGGAGATTACCCAAAACTATCTTGATTTCAGCGCTAAAGCACGCGAAACCGACAGCCAAAATGAAGCGGTCGGCTTAGCCTCGCAGATTTTTGACAATCAAGATTTCGGCTATTACAAAGTCACCATCGAACGCCCGGATCGTCGTTCTGCCCAATTTACTGCAGAAAATATTGCGTCTTTACGTTTTGACAAAGCCCTGTTTGAGCCCATGCAATATCTTTATCAGCAACATGGCGAACAGGTTTACAACGCCGAATTTTTAGCCAAAACCGAGCCAGAAATCAGCGCTTGGTGTGAGGCGCAAGGCATTGCCTTAAACAACAAAAACAAAGCCAAGCTGTTGGATGTCAAAACGTGGGAAAAAGCCGCCGCACTTTTTCAGACGGCATCAAAACTGCTTGAACATTTCGGCGAACAACAATTTGACGATTTCAACCAATTCAAACAAGCCGTGGAAGGCCGTCTGAAAGCCGAAAAAATCGCCCTGTCTGCCACAGAGAAAAAAGCCATTTTCAATGCCGTAAGCTGGTACAACGAAAATGCCGCCAAAGTAATTGCCAAAACACTCAAGCTCAAACCAAACGAATTAGATGCCCTTTGCCAACGCTACCAATGCCAAGCCGACGAGCTGGCAGACTTTGGCTATTACGCCACCGGCAAAGCAGGCGAATATCTCCAATACGAAACAAGCAGCGACTTGCGCGACAGCGAGTCCATACCGCTCAAACAAAATATCCACGACTATTTCAAAGCCGAAGTGCAACCGCACATCAGCGAAGCATGGCTGAATATGGAAAGCGTGAAAATCGGCTATGAAATCAGCTTCAATAAATACTTCTACCGCCATAAGCCATTGCGCAGCCTTGCAGAAGTGGCTCAAGATATTCTTGCACTGGAAAAACAAGCAGACGGCTTGATTAGTGAGATTTTGGGCATATAAGCTGCATTAGGCATATTCAAGCGGTCAGATTTTAAGGATTTTTTGCAAATGAGACGATACGAGAGTTACAAAGATTCGGGCGTGGAATGGTTGGGGGAAGTGCCGAGCCATTGGGAAATAAGCTCATTAGGAAAGATACTTTTATCAGTATCAGAAAAAAATCGACCTGATTTACCTTTACTATCTATTACGCGGGAATTAGGTGTTATTGAACGAGATACAGAAGACCAAGATAGTAATCATAACTTTATCCCAGATGACTTAAGCAATTATAAAATATTGAAAAAAGGTCAATTTGGAATGAATAAAATGAAAGCTTGGCAAGGATCTTATGGGGTATCGGATTTTACAGGTATAGTGAGCCCTGCTTATTACATATTTGATTTTATTAAATCGATCAATCCTCAATTTTTTCACTGGGCAATTCGCAGTAAGATTTATGTTTCCTTTTTTGGTAGTGCTTCTGATGGAGTCAGGATTGGGCAATGGGATTTGTCAAAAAGTAGAATGAAATCAATCCCATTTATTATCCCATCTAATGACGAACAACAAAAAATCGCACAATTCCTAGACGACAAAACCGTTAAAATCGATCAGGCGGTAGATTTGGCGGAAAAGCAGATTGCCCTGTTGAAAGAGCACAAGCAGATTCTGATTCAAAATGCCGTAACCCGTGGCTTAAACCCCGATGTGCCGTTAAAAGATTCCGGTGTGGAATGGATAGGGCAAGTACCGGAACATTGGGAAGTGAAAAAGTTGAAATTTGTTTCAAAAATAAATCAACACACATTGCCCGAAAATACAAACGGTAGCCTGAGTATTAAATATGTAGATATTGGAAGTGTATCTTTTGAGAACGGTATCGAAAAAGTAGAGAATTTTTTATTTAAAAATGCCCCATCAAGAGCCAGAAGATTAGCCAATAGAGGGGATATCGTTGTTTCAACTGTAAGAACTTATTTGAAAGCAATAACAATGGTAAAAGAAGAACATCAAGATTGTATATTTTCGACAGGGTTTGCTGTGATAACGTCAAATGAGTGCCTAGAAGATAATTTCTTTGAGTTATATGCAAAAAGTGATGCATTTACGGAGCAAGTTTCTGTTTTTTCTAAAGGTATGAGCTATCCAGCAATTAACTCAACAGATTTATCCAATTTATGGATAACTGTTCCTCCAATTTCTGAACAACAAAAAATTGCTGATTATCTTGAGACACAAGTATCAAAAATAAATCAAGCAATCGCATTAAAAACGGCCCATATTGAAAAGCTGAAAGAGTATAAAAGCGTGTTGATTAACGATGTGGTAACCGGCAAGGTGCAGGTATAGGGTGTGAAAAGTGCGGTCAAAAAATCCGATGGATTTTGAATATTGGCGGTGCAACTTGGGCGTAATGAATAAATTTTAAAACATTCACAAAAGGGTGAAAAATGGTTTCAGGAACTAAGGAAAAAGATTTAGAAATTGCCATCGAAAAAGCCTTAACCGGCACTTGGCGTGAAAACATGGAAAATAAGCTGGGCGAGCCGAAGGCGGAATACCTGCCGCGCCATCATGGTTTTGAGCTGGCATTTTCACAGGATTTTGATGCGCAGTTTGCGATTGACACGCGCCTGTTTTGGCAATTCCTGCAAACCAGCCAAGAGGCAGAGCTTGCCCGTTTTCGACAGCTAAATCCAAACGATTGGCAACGTAAAATTCTAGAACGGTTAGACCGCCAAATAAAGAAAAACGGTGTCTTGCACCTGCTGAAAAAAGGCTTGGATATTGATAGCGCCCATTTTGATTTGCTCTACCCCGTTCCGCTTGCCAGCAGCGGTGAAAAGGTCAAGCAGCGTTTTGAACAGAATCTATTTAGCTGTATGCGCCAAGTGCCTTATTCTGCCTCAAGCAATGAAACGGTGGATATGGTGCTGTTTGTTAATGGCTTGCCGATTATTACCCTTGAACTGAAAAACCATTGGACGGGTCAGACGGCCATTGATGCCCAAAAACAATATCGCAACCGAGATTTAAGCCAAACGCTGTTTCATTTCGGACGTTGTTTGGCGCATTTTGCCTTAGATACGGAAGAAGCTTATATGACCACCAAATTGGCGGGGCCTGCGACGTTTTTCTTGCCGTTTAATTTGGGCAATAACTGCGGTAAGGGCAATCCGCCGAATCCAAACGGACACCGCACGTCGTATTTGTGGCAAGAGGTGTTCAGCAAAGCCAGCCTTGCCAACATTATTCAGCATTTTATGCGTTTAGATGGTTCAACCAAAGATCCGTTGGAGAAACGCTCGCTCTTTTTCCCCCGCTATCATCAATTAGAGGTGGTGCGCCGTTTGATTGCTGATGTCAGTGAACAAGGCGTGGGTAAACGCTATCTGATTCAACACTCTGCCGGCTCGGGCAAATCTAATTCCATTACTTGGTTGGCGTATCAGTTGATTGAGGCTTATCCGCGCAATGAAAAGGCGGCAAACGGTAGAGAGGCAGACCGCCCGATTTTTGATTCGGTGATTGTCGTTACCGACCGCCGTTTGCTGGATAAGCAACTGCGCGACAATATCAAAGATTTTTCAGAAGTGAAAAACATTGTTGCGCCGGCGTTGAGTTCGGCAGAATTGCGCCAATCGCTTGAGCAGGGCAAAAAAATCATTATTACCACGATTCAAAAATTCCCGTTTATTGTGGATGGCATTGCTGATTTAGGCGACAAACAATTTGCGGTAATTATTGATGAGGCGCACAGCTCACAATCCGGTTCGGCACACGACAACATGAACCGAGCCATCGGCAAAACGGAAGACCTTGATGCTGAAGATGTGCAAGATTTGATTTTACAAGCCATGCAATCTCGCAAAATGCGCGGCAATGCGTCGTATTTTGCTTTCACTGCCACACCGAAAAACAGCACTTTGGAAAAATTCGGCGAGAAACAGGCGGATGGTAAATTTAAGCCGTTCCACCTTTATTCCATGAAACAGGCGATTGAAGAAGGCTTTATTTTGGATGTGATCGCCAATTACACCACTTATAAAAGTTTTTATGAGATCACTAAATCAATTGAAGATAATCCGGAGTTTGATAGTAAAAAGGCACAAAGCCGTCTGAAAGCTTATGTGGAGCGTTCTCAACAAACGATTGATACTAAAGCAGAGGTGATGTTGGATCATTTTATCCAGCAAATCTTTAACCGTAAAAAACTCAAAGGCAAAGCCAAGGGCATGGTGGTAACGCAAAATATTGAAACAGCCATCCGCTATTTTCAAGCATTAAACCGCTTGCTTGCCGAGCGAGGCAATCCATTTAAAATTGCGATTGCGTTTTCAGGCAGTAAAGTGGTTGATGGTGTGGAATACACCGAAGCGGAAATGAATGGGTTTGCAGAAAGCGATACTAAAGAGTATTTCGATCAAGATGAATATCGTTTGCTGGTGGTGGCCAATAAATATCTGACCGGTTTTGACCAGCCGAAATTGTGTGCGATGTATGTGGATAAGAAACTCTCCGGCGTACTTTGTGTGCAAGCTTTATCACGTTTAAATCGCAGTGCGAATAAGTTGGGTAAACGCACGGAAGATTTGTTTGTATTGGACTTTTTTAACAGCGTTGAAGATATTCAGCAAGCATTTGAGCCGTTTTATACTTCTACGTCGTTGTCGCAAGCAACTGATGTCAATGTCTTGCATGATTTGAAAGATCAGTTGGATGAAACTGGCGTGTATGAACAAGCGGAGGTCAACGACTTTACTGAAGGCTACTTTGCCAATAAAGACGCACAGCAATTAAGCAGTATTATTGATGTGGCGGTTCAACGTTTCGATCATGAGTTGGATCTTGAGCCAACCCAAAAAGTCGATTTTAAAATCAAGGCAAAGCAGTTTTTAAAAATTTACGGTCAAATGGCCTCCATCATCAATTTTGAAAATATCGCTTGGGAAAAGCTCTATTGGTTCCTCAAATTCTTAGTGCCCAAATTAAAAGTACAAGATCCGATGGATGAATTTGATGAAATTCTAGATGCAGTGGATTTAAGCTCTTACGGCTTGGCGCGCACCAAACTGAATTACAGCATTAAATTAGATGATGAAGAAACAGAGCTTGACCCACAAAATCCCAATCCACGCGGCACGCATGGTGAAGATAAAGAAAAAGATCCGATTGATGAAATTATTCGTGTCTTTAACGAAAGATGGTTTCAAGATTGGAGCGCAACGCCGGATGAACAACGGGTAAAATTTATCAATATTACTGAGCGCATTCGTAGCCATAAAGACTTTGAGCAAAAATATCAAAACAACCCGGATGTTCATACCCGTGAATTAGCTTTCCAAGCCATTTTGCGCGATGTGATGAGCGAACGCCATCGGGATGAACTAGAGCTATACAAACTTTTTGCGAAAGATGCCGCATTTAGAACCGCTTGGACGCAGAGTTTGCAACGAGCTTTGGCTAGGTAGAAAAAAGGCCGTCTGAACGATTGGGTTTCAGACGGCCTCGGTATCAGCGTAGGTTAAGCACCCTATCCGCTGTTTTATTTACATTTGGTTTTAGCCAAATTCACGGCGGCGGTCAGGCTTTTTTCGTTGACTTCGCCGGTGATGGTTTGTTTGTAGCCGCATTTCGGCGCTTCGACGACTGTGAAGGGCAATACGCCGACGTTGTTGCCGTGGGCTTTCATGAAGTTGCGGCTGTTGGCGCCGGTGTAACGCCAAATCGGATAGCTGACCGGCGTTTGTTTCAGGAACTTGCCGATGTTGTCGGTCGTATCCAGCGCGATGCCGACCATATCGACGCTGCCTTTTTTCTGCGCTTTGTACCATGCGGACATGGCGGGCATTTCTTTACGGCAGGGGCCGCACCAGGTTGCCCAAAGGTTGACCACGCGCACGGGGGCTTTGAGCGATTCCAGGCTTTGCGGTTTGTTGTCCTGCCAACCTGCTGTTTCGTCGGCGGCAAAGGCCGGCGCAGCGGTAAAAACGGCGGCGGACAAGAGAAGGGCGGTTAAGGCTTTCATGGTTGTATCCTTGAGGTTGCCAATCGAAATTGTGTTTATTGTAAAACGGTTTGGTGGGTATGCCTACCGATTCATATCAAGATATCAGGTAAAAAGTTTGAGTAAAAATCAGTTGCAGACGATAATAACCGCCATCATTGAATGATTTTGCAATAATACGGAGACTTTCATGCCGTCTGAATTCACACTTTATCACAACCCGCGTTGCAGCAAATCGCGTGCCGCGCTGGCTTTGCTCGAAGAAAAAGGCGTTGCCGCCGATGTAGTCAAATATCTGGATACCGCGCCTGATTTGGCGACTTTGCAGGATATGTTTGCCAAACTCAGCATCGAATCGGTGCGCGGCATGATGCGCACGAAAGACGATTTGTACAAAGAATTGGGTTTGGACAATCCCGATTTGGACAATGCCGCCCTGCTTCAGGCAATCGCCGAACACCCTGCCCTGCTTGAGCGTCCCGTTTTGGTAACGCCTACGCGCGCAGCCATCGGCCGTCCGTTGGAAAACATTGCCGCCCTACTCGGCTGACGGGGTTGGATAAGGCCGTCTGAAGATGATTTCCCTGCTTAAAAGCCGCAATGGCCTGCGATATTACCTGTTTCGCGGCCTTGCTTTGAGCGTTTTGCTGGTGTGCGGTATTTTTTTGACCGGCACATGGCAGATTTACCGGACAGGTTTGCAAACCTTGCCGAAGGACGCTCATGCCGATGCGGCGGTGGTGTTGGGTGCGGCGGCGTGGGACAAACGCCCGTCGCCGGTATTCCGTGAGCGCATCAACCACGCCATCACGCTCTACCAAAGCCATCGGGTCGGCAAAATCATTTTCACCGGCGGTACGCCCAAAAAAGGATTTATGACCGAAGCCGAAGTGGGGCGCCGATACGCGCTCAAGCAGGGCATACCGGCGCACAATATCCTGTTTGAAAACACGTCGCGCAACACTTACGAAAACCTGCGCAATATCGTCCCCATCATGCACGCCAACGGAGTCGGCAGCATTATCGTTGTCAGCGACCCGTATCATTTGGCGCGCGCCGAAGAAATGGCCGCCGATTTGGGCTTGTCAGACGCGCAGTTCTCCGCCACCCCGACCACGCGCTTTGATGAGCGCAGCAAGAAAGCCAAGTTCCTGATGCAGGAGAGCTATTCTTTGTTTCTCTACCGTATCGGCAAATGGAGCGATGCGGTTTGGAATTGGATAAGCAGTTGAGCCTTCGGTAATCCATGTAAAAGGCCGTCTGAATCCTTTTAGGTTTCAGACGGTCTAAATGTATGCTTACTTATTGATATTGATTTGCAGCTATACTGCCAAAAATGACTACAGCCAGCACCAGATAAATTGCCATTAAGATGGCAAACAGAATCAAGGTAGCCTTGAAATAATTGGCTTTATTCGGATTGGTGTTTGAGCCGAATGCCCATACAAGCATCATAACTATATTGACTAGCGGAATCATCAAAATCAAGTTTGTTAGCAACCATTCTTTGATGCTGACGACCGGAGCCTGCTGATGGCCGATTTGGTTTTGTCCGTTCATACGTACCCAGTAGTTTTGTTGAAAGAACAGTAATTATACTCATTAAATCTTTATCGGCATAGCATGTTCAGGCCGTCTGAATCTTCAGACGGCCTGAGCCTATGATTTTTGCAGCCGCTATTTCAATTGGATGTAAAACGTACCGTCCGGCACGACGGGCAGGTATTTGCGGTAGAAGTCCAGATAGGTCTTGTTTGGGTCTATGTCGGCAAACTGCTGCGGATACAGGGTTTTGGCGATAAATTGCGCGCTGGCCAAATCGGCGAGCGAGCGGGAGGCGGTGTGGTAGATGCCGTAAACGCGTTTGTTTTTGACGGCAGGAATGTCTGCCCAGCCTTTGCGTTTGACAAATCCGGCCAGGCGGCGTTGCGCATCGGCCTGGCTGATGCCTATGCCCATCGCCATAATGTCAGGCTTGTCTTTATGGCCGTTTTCCGTCCCCGAAATGACGATGACGTCGGGTTTGGCCGTCAGGAATTTTTCAGGGTTTATCGGTCCCCAGTTTTTAACGTAAGGCGCGGCGATATTGTTGCCGCCTGCTGTGTCGGCAATCGCGCCCCACATATCTTTGCCGAAGGTGTAGCTGTATTCGGACGGGCCTTTGTCGCCGAACTCGATATAGATTTTCGGTTTGGACTGCTTGGCGCGCGCGACGCGTTTTTGGATGTCGGCAATGCCTCGGGCGTATTCGGCGGCAATTTTTTGGGCGCGCGCCTGCGTACCGTTGAGTTCGCCGAAAATTTCCGCACTGCGCGTGTGCCGCGCGACGGTTTCGGCGTTGAAATCGACCACGACGACGGGTATGCCTGCCGCTTTAATGCGCGGCAGATGGGTGGCGATGGCCTTATACTGCCAGTCGGCCAGAATCAATACGTCCGGCTTGAGCGCGAGCGTTTTCTCCAGTGAAAACGTGCCGGTGTTGATGTTGCCGATGTCCGCAATGTTTTGCAGCGTAGGCAGCTTCTGTTTGAACATCGCCCAGCTGCCGGGATTGAATTTCTCCCAAAACTCACGCGAAATGCCGATGACGTTTTTAAATTTGTCCGCGCCCGTTACCGCGATATAGTCGGGATAGTAAAACGCCAAAACCGCGCGTTTGACAGGGACATCGACTTTGACTTCGCGTCCCAATACGTCTTTGATAGTTTTGATTTCGGCTTGGGCAAAAAGGGGCAGGAGGGCGAGGGCGGCAAATAAAGCGCGTTTGTTCATGAGCGGATACTTTCAAAGAAATAATTATCATTTGTCTTATTTTCAGGAGAAAAGTTCCCAGACGGTCCTTCTGCGCCGACATTATTTTCAGACGGCCTTACATTGTTTAAACCACGCCGAAAAAGTAAAATAACTGTTTTAAAAGATTTTGGAGCCATCATGACCGTCAAAACCCGTTTCGCCCCCAGCCCCACCGGCTACCTGCACATCGGCGGCGTACGCACCGCCCTGTTCTCATGGGCGTTTGCCCGCCATCATAAAGGCGAATTCTTATTGCGTATCGAAGACACCGACTTGGCGCGCTCTACTGCCGAATCCGTCAACATCATCCTCGACGGCATGAAATGGGTCGGCCTGAACTACGACAACGCCGACAACGTCGTTTACCAAACCCGCCGTTTCGACCGCTACAAAGAAGTCATTGCCGAACTTTTAGAAAAAGGCCATGCCTACTACTGCTATTGCAGCAAAGAAGAGCTGGAAGCCATGCGCGAGAAAGCCGAAAAAGAAGGCACGGCGACGTACGATCGCCGTTGGCGTCCGGAAGAAGGCAAAACCCTGCCCGAAAACCCTGCCGACGTGCAACCTGTTGTCCGTTTCAAAACGCCTCTGGACGGCGTGACCCAATGGACGGACTTGGTCAAAGGCGAAATCTCCATTCCCAACGAAGCGCTTGACGACCTGATTATCGCCCGCGCCGACGGCACACCGACTTACAACTTCTGCGTTGTCGTGGACGACTACGACATGGGTGTTACCCACGTTATCCGTGGTGACGACCATGTGAACAACACCCCGAAACAAATCAACATCTTAAAAGCCATCGGCGCAAACCTGCCCGAATACGGCCACCTGCCGATGATTCTTAACGAACAAGGCAAAAAAATCTCCAAACGCAGCGGCGATACCGTTGCCATTACCGATTTTGGCGCAATGGGCATCCTGCCCGAAGCCATGCTCAACTATCTGGCACGCTTGGGCTGGGCGCACGGCGACGATGAATTCTTCACGATGGAACAATTCATCGAATGGTTTGATTTGAAAGATGTTTCCCCGTCTCCAAGCCGTATGGACTTGAAAAAACTCTACTGGATCAACGGCGAACACATCAAAATCACCGCCAACGAAAAACTAGCCGAAATGGTGAAACCGCGCCTCGCCCTGCGCGATATCCATGAAACAAGCAAACCTGCTTTGGAAGATGTGTTGGCATTGGTCAAAGACCGCGCCCAAGACCTAAACACGCTTGCCGACGAGTGCCTCTACTTCTACGTTAAACAAACGCCGGCCGAAGCAGACGTGCAGAAGCACTGGGACGACGAAGCCGCCGCCCGGATGCTACGCTTTGCCGAACGCCTTGAAGGGTTGGAAGACTGGACCGCCGAAGCCATCCACGACCTCTTCAAACCCTTCTGCGACGAAGAAGGCATTAAAATGGGCAAACTCGGCATGCCCCTGCGCCTCGCTGTCTGCGGTACGGCGAAAACCCCAAGCGTCGATGCCGTATTGGCTTTAATCGGCAAAGAAGAAGTGTTGAAACGGATTCGTTCGTAAAGCATGAATGATAAAAGGCCGTCTGAAAGTTTTTCAGACGGCCTTTTTTGGTTTGAACAGGATTTATTTATTCTTCTTCGTTCGGTTTGTTTTTATCTTTTTGGCGCCATAGGCTCTTAAACAATGCGCCTGCTGCAACAGCACCGAAAATAATCAGTTTGCCGAATTTAGCCAGTAATGCGCCGGCCAAGGCCAATAATCCCAGTTTTTTTGCAGCGATACCGCCGACCAAGGCAGCCAGTCCGTATTCGGCCACTTTGTCGGTTGCGGCATTGAAATCGCTGTAACGCTTGCCTTCATTGAATTCGATATTGCCCAACAATTCTTGCACAATAGGTTTGTATTGATCTATGCTTTTCAAATCGGTGATCATGGTCAATTCAATATAGCCTTCGCGTCCCAGCTGGAAAGTATTGTAGTTGATGGCAGGATTGGGATCGGGTTCGTTTTTATTCAGAACGTCAATCGACCAAATCAGACGATGGGTCTTTGCATCATATTGCGGTTTTTCCACCCAGCCGCGTGTTTCCAATTCGGGCAGGTTGCGGGAGGCACGTTCTTTATTTTGTTCCTCGGTGCCTTCTTTCAGCTGCTCGAGCATGGCTTCAACATCCCATTCTTTGGCATCATCGTCTTTGATGTAGCCGGAATCGGTAAAGGTCAGGTCTACTATCCAATTGGTGTCACTGTCCTCGTTTTCCGACTCGGGGAGAATCAGGCCGTAGCGGTTGGGATCTGTGGCGTTGCCTGCTTCCCTCATCATGGCGTTGGCGCGATTTTTTTTCACAAAGACCATTTTTGCAGGCAGTTTCAGTTTGGCCTGATTGCCCAAATCAACGGTTGCCGGGCCTTGGACGATCTGGTCGTCAACATAGTTTGTGGCAGAATCCGGAGCTTGTTGCGCTTCTTGCTCAGATGCCTCAACGGCAGAAGCAGTGTCAGCCTTGGCCGCAGACGCAGGTAAGGTTTGGATAGATAAGAGGGCAGCCAAAACGGCGTAGGCGAGACGGTTGCTTTTCATCATAGGGTTCTCATGAAAGAAGAATTAAAAAAGATGCAGACAGCCGCAACACCATATGCTCCGGCATGACTAAAGGGTAAATCTTACAATAAATAAATCATATTTACATATCTAAATATGACTGTAATTTAAAAAATACAGGAAAGTTTTTTGAGGGGAGGCAAAGTAATCGTTTTGAAATTTAAAAAGGCCGTCTGAAAACTGGGGATGCTGAAGTTTTCAGACGGCCTTTTATCATAAAACCAGAAAATAATGGAATCAGGCGGAGAATATGAGAAAATAATGCCTGCCTGTCGAAACAGATGATTGGATTAACTTTTATCAGCAGCCTGAATGTCCGGATTGGATAAAATAAGCCATTAAGAACAAAGACCAATAAGCCTATTATGTAAACCTGGCAGCTGAAAAATCGGCTCTGCGCTTTACTTTACAAATCAAACAACTTTAAAGGAAAACCCATGAAAAAAACCTTACTTGCCCTGATGATGTTATCTGCCGCCG
>ENA-OWLM01000632-OWLM01000632.1-metagenome-genome-assembly--contig:-NODE-632-length-13412-cov-4.448304_pt1 | contig 13412 bp, 9 predicted proteins | sample MGYA00245349_ERZ651102 | MGnify/ENA primary metagenome ERZ651102 (study PRJEB26857, sample SAMEA4031759) | metagenome | biome: human; feature: oral; material: saliva | place: Philippines | collected 2014 | study... | reverse complement strand
AAGAGCGGTAACACCAACTACGAGTACAAGACGCCCAACAGCACCTACGTTCCCGTTGGTAGCGCTACCGATCCCGGTTCGGACTACGACGTGCCCGCTACTTACGACAAGTACGACTACACGGGTCTCTGGCGTAACAAGACCAACAAGTTTGGTGGTCGCGACATTGTGACCAACGCTACTTACGACGCCAGCAAGGAAAATGTGATCGAGTACGTGAAGAACGCTAATGGTCTCCACGGTGAATTCATCCTCGCCAACACCCACGCCTACGACGCTGCCGATCGTGGTGCCAGCGGTTACCGTAAGGGTAACACCGCTTACGTCCTCGTTCGCGGTAAGATCAATCCTAAGTTCGTTTGGACTGGTCCTAACCAGATCGAAAACAACTGGGAAACTTCTGCTCACAAGGATGACGACCTCTTCCTCGGTGACGATGGTAAGTTCTACGCCAGCGCAGCTCTCGCTAACGATCCCACCACCGCTAACAACGCAGCAGCTGCTGCCATGAAGGTGAAGAAGTTCGTTGGTGGTAAGGTCCTCTACTTCGTATGGGTGAACCCCGACACGAAGAGCGCAACGACTTGGATCAACTCGCCCGCTATCCGTAACAACATCTACCACATCCAGATCAAGGGTATCGCTAACTACGTGTACAACTGGAATCCTCTCGTGCCCAACCCCAACGATCCTATCGATCCGACGCAGCCCGTGAGCCCCACGAACCCCCGCGATCCTAACAACCCCAACAACCCGGATCCCCAGCCCATGGTGCCCGATCCTGATCATCCCGGCAAGCACAAGCCCGATCCCAAGGAGCCTCCCACGGACATCACGCCCAAGGATCCCCTCTCGTTGAAGGAAGCTTGGATGTCGGTTGACGTGACGATCCTCCCCTGGCAGGTTCACACCTTCGACACCATCCTCGGTGCCTAATCACAGCTAAGTACGTGTCAGCTTAGGTTTAGGCCTATGGTTGACAACGAACATACCCGCGGCGAGGGAGAAATCCCTCTCCCTCGCCGCACTTTTTTTCTCTTTCTCTTTTTTCTCACATCACGATGAATTTACCTAACAAGCTTACCGGAGTGTTTTTCACCTTAGGACTGGGATTGCTCCTTACAGGCTGCGAATCCATGTTCCACGATGACCTCGACAACTGCCCCCAGGCTGTGTATGTGAAACTCTACAACACGACTTGTAAGGCAGATTCCATCGGGTTGAACACACAAACCAACGTTCACCTCTTTGCCTTCGACGAGGACAATCGTCTCGCAGCGAGCGCTGAACTCAAGGACATCGATCTCGGCAACCGACAAAAGGGTTTCACAGAGATCAAACTCCCCATCAACAACCCCACCCCCGATCAAGATCGCGTCTACAACATCTACGCCTGGACGGGAGTGAACGGCAAATTCAATGTCTCCGACGCCAAAATCGGCAAGAAGAAGAGCGAAGTCTTCGCCTCTCTCCGTTATGGTGCTGACAACAACTATATGAATTTGGCCAACGACCGTGTCTATTATGGACAATCCAACCACTCGGTCGTACTGAAGAACCCTGCAAAGAACGGAACGCAGGAACAGCACATCGCCGTGTCGGTCGGCGAACTCACTTACCGACTCAATGTTTCCGTAGTACTCGACAAATCGATCCTCGAGCGCAGGCAGCCTGCTTCACCCCGCGAGTTCGGAATCGAAATCAAGTCGGGCAACGGATCTTACAACTACGACGCGTCGCACCCGTTGAACCCACCCGCAATTCTCTATCCCACGAATGGCCCCGTGGTGTACAACGACACGGCAGTCATTGCCAAATATACGCTCCTTGACCTGGCCTCCGGCCTCGGCAGCTCGGTGCGTATCTCGCACAGCGCAAACGGCACGACCCGCGACGTCGATATGCCCGCTGATATCCAACACGACCTCATTGCCGCTATTCTCGCTTACGCCAGCAAGCCCCAGAACAAGTTTAACTTCAATCCCAACTGCGAACACGACATCGATGTCAAGTTCCTCGTCAAGGATAAGTGCAACGGATGCGGACAATACATGTGTACTGATGTCTTCATCAACGACTGGTTGGTGCACACTTTCGAGTTCGTGTTCGGTAAATAATAAGAACCCCATTCTCTGTGTAAAGGCGGCCTCAGTGCCGCCTATACACCCCCTCTCCACCGCGCCGAAGCACTCAGCACGACGCTTTTCACAATATGACTATGCTCCCTTTGAACGACATTTTACACCGCACCGGACTCGCAGCGAGCCTCGCTGTGCTCCTGGCTTTCACAGCAGGATGCAAGCAAGAGTTTATCGGACCGGAAGAGCCCAAGGCACCGGGGTCTGTGTATATGTCGGCTGCCGTAAGTATTAGAGGCGTGGCCGGCACGATCAACACCAGTGCCGACTTTGAAGACCGCGTCAAGACGGTGCGACTCATCATTTGCGACACGCCCAGCGGAGCGGTGCTCTATAACAAAATGCACACGGTCGCTGATTTCACCAATCAGCCCGAAGGCCAAACCACCGTGTGGTCGAAGCCTTTCAAACTCACCGAAGGGCAGCGCGATTTCTTCTTTATTGCCAACGAGCAAGACTGGGGACTTACCGTCCCGCTCACCGGCATCACCAATCGCGCACAGCTCTTTGCCAACAATGCGCTGACGCACATCGCCTTCCCCGCGGGCTATCGTCCCTCTGAAGCCAAGCCCATGCTCATGACTCGCGCCTATCGCAACATGACCATCGTGGCAGAACGCAACGGTAAGGGTAAACTCCAAACTGACCCGCAGCACTTCGAAGCCGACGGCGACGAACAAGTGGAACTCATCCGCTCGCTCGCCAAAGTCAAGCTCACCCTCAAAGGAGTGGTGCAGGTCGACGAAGTAGGCGGTGCTCCCAAGGCGACCGACATCAAGTTCAAGCGCGTCATCCCCTTCAAGGGACTCTCGCTCGTGAACGTGCCGAAGTACTTCTCCCTCTTCGTCAACCCTTACTTCCAAGGCGACGACTATCCCACCAACGGGCATTTCTCAACTGACTTCTATGCGCCCACAGAGTTGGCCGAAACCAACGGTTTCACCAAGGCGCAGATGCTCGCCAACTCGGAGGCACACTACCTTGCTCTCAGTGAGCAACCCGGACAGCCCACCACGCTCTACGATTACGTCACTTCTTACTACGTTCCCGAATACCTCCGCCGCGTCGATACCAACGATCCCGCATTGCCCGGCTTCGTAACCGGATCCACGTCCTTCTATATCACCGACGGTGGCAACAACGACTACTACAAGTTCTCGATTTGGCAAAGCGCTTTCACCGAGAACCAACAGGAAGTCAAGACGGGCGCTTACTACGTGTTGCCCAACGCGGCCAACTACTCGAAGTTCTCCACCGTGCGTAACAACGCCTACGAGATTACGGCAAAAGAAGGTTTCCAACTCACGCTCAATTATAACATTGAGGACTGGTGTACGGGTAAAATCGGCCGTGTCTATGCCGGTTTCAACTTCAATGTCGTAGTAGACGAACCCACTTTCCCCGGCGGTGCCTCCACGGTGCGCATCATCACGGCCGAGAAGGGACTCGTACAGCTCGGACTCGTGGAACTCGTGCCGCGTGTCAACAATGCGAAGTTCATTGTGGGTAGTGACAACCTCGACAAGCTCCGCTTCGGCAACCAAGCCGGTCAGAGCGCTTTCCAAGAGCAAATCGAGGCCAAACTCCAACTGCCCACGGAACCTGCCGCAGCAGGCACACCGATCTTCGACATCAAATACAACAATAAGGTCGTCTACACCGTCAAAAGCGAATAACGATGAAACTAATCCATACGCTCAGCATCGCACTCCTGGCCGTCGCGGCGATTCTTTTGGGCGCCTGCAACAAGTCCTATGAACCCGACGGACCTTCCGGCGGTGAAGGTAAACTCCAACTCCGCTTCGGCGCCGAGGATCTCGTGCAGCGCGATACCCGCGCACCGATTGCCACACCGGCAGAAAATCACGTCGACAAGGTGGACGTGGTCTTCTTCCAAGGACAGAACAAAAAGCCCATCACCCCCAACTCGGGCGGCGCTGCTGCCGGCTATTTCCACTTCGAATCCGGACAAGTCGGCGACTGGTTGAACAACGATCCCTCCACGCAAACGGTTTATCTCCCTGTCAAAGCAGCGGACGTCAACGGCCTGACCGCCATCACCTTGCTCAATCTCTCCGATGCCGTGCGCAGCCGTTTGGCCGTCGGTGCTACGGATGAGATCACGACGCTCGATCAGCTCCAAAAAGCCGTGGCACAGACCATCGCAACGGTCAACGATCTGAGCACGCCGCTGCTGATGACCGGAACCAAAGCGGTGAATTTTACCAACCCCAACACACAGGACAACAAAATCGAGGTGAGCGTCAAGCGTGCCGTTTCCCGTTTCGATGTAGTGCTTTATTATAATTGGGACAAATTGATTCCCAATCAGCAAAAAGGCCTCTACACCTATAAAGATTTCCCCGGCAAAACTTATGTGGGTGTCAATGACGACATCACGAGCCGCGTAGATGGCGCGAAAACGCAAATCGCCGACCTCACCGCCATCCCCGCTCCCCTCACGCCTGCCGATGCCGTGCCCACTTCTGCGCTCCCCACGGTCTATGTCAACGAATATGACATCACTGGCAAGACACCGGCCGATGCGCCTGCCCCCTACATCTTGCTCGAACTTCCCGCCAAATTGGGCGACGGCAATCCCCTTGCCGGCATCTTCCCCCCTCCCGCCGGCGGCGACTTCAGCAACGATGCCGTAAAATGCTACTACAAAGTGCTCCTTCCCCGCAAGATCGATCGTAACTGCCGTTACGTCCTTCATGCACACGTCGTAGGCCCCGGCTCTCCCAGTCCCGACAATGCTGTTGTCCTCGAATTTAAGATGACGGTAATGAAGTGGAACGCAGTGAGTGTTCCCGGCTACTACGCTGATGATTATGTAGAAGATCATCTCTAATTCTTAGCGAGCACAACGCCACTCTTATGGGGCGAACGTCTGACGTACGTTCAGCCGTTCGCCCTTTATGCTCTATTTTCTCTCAGCAGCCAACCACGAAATGACTAAGAACATTTTTCTCCTTTTGAGCGCCGCAGCCGTGCTCAGCTTCACGGCCTGCTCCGCCGACGAAGAAACGCAATACCCTGCGTCCAAGCCTGAAAAGATTGCTTGGAAAGTCGATGTCCGTTCGCAAACCGGCGAATCGGTCAACACCGATGCCACGGACAAAGAAGACCAGGTTGACAATGTCATCCTCGCCGGTTCGCCCTATGTCTCTACGCTCACGGGTAAATCTTTTGACGTTGCCACCGGTGGAACGAACACCGCGGTTTTCAACGTAGAGAGCTTCCTCGGAAAGAAGGATTTCTTCTTCGCCGCCAACCTCAAAGCCGACGATGCTGAGCGCATGGGCATTTCCGGTGTGGAAACCGACTTCAATAAACTCGAGTTCAATACGAAGGATTACATCCGCGGTTTCTTTGGCAACGACGCGAAGAAGCCCATCCCCATGAGCGCAGCCCTTCGCGACGTGGAGTCGCCCACGAATGCAGTCAGTGGATTGACCTCGCTGAGCAAGAGCGAAGTGAAGCTTGAGCGTCTCTTTGCGCGTATCGACATCGTTCCCAGGGCCGAGGACGGAGGATATAATTTCGGGTTCCTTCCATACGAATTCACGATCACCGGCATCCGTTTGCTCAACGTCCCTGCGAAGTTCTCTGTCGGAGGACCCATTGCCAACTACGATCTCAAGCACAAGGCCTCGGCTACAGACTACCCCTATCTCGATCCGATTCAACTCCCCCTGGGTACGCCTACGGTCAATAATTCTATAAAGACTTATCCCACCATTTCGGTTTATCTTCCGGAGAACTATGTGTCTCACCCGGTTTTCGGTGCGCAAGATCTCAATGGCATGACCTATCTTGAGATTACTTATACTGCGCGTTGGACCACCAATCAGTTGGGAAAGGAACTTGTTGATCAAGAAGGGTATCCCGAGCCTAAAAGCGGAAAATGCTACTTTCGCATCGGTGCCGGAGGTAATAACACTCCTCACTACGGACAAATCCGTCGCAACGCAGTTTATACCTGCTATTTCACTTTAGGTGAATCGTTCAGAAAAAGAGGCGGTAACTATATCCAAATCGAAGGACGTGTCATCAACTAAACATTCCCATCTGCAATGAAAAAGAATTCCTTACCGATTCGCAGTCTCACGGCTGCCCTCAGCGTGAAGCGAAGCCTGCCCGCCATTCTGGCTGCCGGCTTGCTGATGGGATCTTTCGCACAGCGCGCACAGGCGCAAGCTACTACCCCCGTCCAGTCCGAAGAAAGCACTCACAACCTTCTCGACCGCGTTGTTCTCATCAAGGCTTCGGCCGCCGGCAAGGTGAAGTTCACCCTTGCGCCCGAAGATCCCACGAAGGTGACGCGCGATCACTGGCCCATCGTCTTTATCGACTACGAAAACGACGGCAAGAACATTCGTCAGATGTACAATCTGACCGAAGATCGCGAGTTTGAGGTGAATGTGTCCGCCACCCAAGGCGGTGAGATCAAGATCACGGGTGAAGATGGTATGTGGAAACTTGTTTCCGCTTCGCAAACGCTCAAAGATGCCACCTTCAACACGGCACCTGCCCTCCGTTATGTCGATTTGCACGACAATGTACTCGGAACGGCTAACGCACAGGGTGAGTACGCCGTGCAGTACGGAAGTATCGAAACGCTCAATCTCGCAACAAACAAGTTAAAGAAATTTGTACCCACTGGCATAGGCACAACGCTTCGTGAGTTGAACCTTTCCGAGAATCTGCTCGCCGACTTCAATGCAATAGGCTTTAATAAGCTTCATATCTTAGATCTGTCTAAGAACCTCCTGACCGGCATTACTAAACGCGGTGATGGAACCTCATACGCAAATGATGCGTTTAAGGAGGCTAACTGGACGGTTTATAAAGGCGGTAATGCCACAGCTTTCAATAAAGCTCTCGGTAACAATCCCGCAGACCTCTACACGCCTCGTACCTTGGCAGACGATGCGATGATCAATTTGACCATCAATAAGCTGAACATCGCCACGCTGACCAAGAAGCCCACCAATCTCCCCAAGGAACACTACTACTATACGCTGCAGCAGCGCTATGAGGTGCCGCTTTCTCCGCAAGGCAACGATGTTTGGCGCCCCCTCCAGACGATGGATCTCAGCAGCCAGCTCAATGCAATAGGTGTAGCCGGCTCGGAGAAGACCACGCGTTATGAGGTGTGGCGTGAAATTAATGCCGCGACCGACCAATATGTGCGCGTGCCCGCCACCGATTATCAGATTAGTGGTGGTAGAATCACCTTCCGCCGTGGTTATGGCGAGAATGCACGCCTCTTCGTGGCGATGACCACCGACGCCTTCAACACCGACGGCTATCCGCTCGAATCCTTCGAACGCGGAACGACGCCCATCACCACCGACGGTTTCGACGCTGTGCTCAAGCAGCCCGAAGCCACCGCTTCCGGCGACCGCCGTACCTATTTCGCCACCGTGAAGGCCAAAGGCCAAAACGATGTCGGTGACGGTGAGACCCGTGTACTGGGAGAGCGCTTCTTCCGTACGAACACCTTCACCCTCGACGCCAGCGAATTGAACTACTGGTATGGTTATATCAACAACGACTGGGCCAACGCCGAGAACTGGACGGGACGTTTCGTGCCGAACACCCTCGTAGGCAACTATGCCAACAACCAAAAGTCGGATGTCGTCTTCGCCAGTGTCAATACCAATCCCGCCGGATCAAATATTGCACCTTACGGCGAAACAGCCATTCGCGACCTCTATGCCGACCAAAACCGCGTAGTGCGCAACTACATCAACGCCACCGAAAACGGACGCGCCATGGTCGCTACCCCAGGTAACCAAATTCTCCTCAAAGAGAAGGCTTATTTGTGGGATCTCGTGGCTAGCCCGCTTAGCCCACAGGAACATTTAAGGGATCGCGGCGTAGCCGAATACACTGTCGTGCAGGCCGAAGAAGGCAAGCCCAACGGTACCTTCCTCATCGAGAAGCCCGCAAGCAACCCCAACTACAAGGCGAATGTCGAAATGTTTGCCAAGTCGTTCGACGGCAACCGCAACAAGACCTACGCCACCTGGCAATACTTCGGTTCGCCCGTCAAGGCTGCCAACCGCGATCAGTTGCCCCTCGAAAGCACCTGGGTGCGCAAGTACAACCGTACGCTCAATGTCCCCAACTCCGACGAGAAGTGGGAAGACGTCACCACCGGTACGCTCACGCAGGGCGAGGCTTACGAAATCACGCAGCCGAAACCCGCGAACTATCGCTTCATCGGCGAACTCAACACCGGCGACTTCACCTTCAACGTGAACGGTATGGCCTCGGCCACCAACTATCAGGATATGAACATCCTGGCCAACCCCTACACCGGCGCGATGAACATCGAGAAACTCGACTTCTCCGGTGCTACGGCAGCCGACAAGGTGGTCTACCTCTTCAACACCGGTTCGCGTAAGGACTGGATCGCCAACAACGGCGCCAACGCTACGATCAACACCGGCGTCACCGAAGGTCAGTACACCAAGGCCATCCCCGCCAACCTCGCAGGTTATGTCAATGGTATGCCGAAGGACATCCCGTCGCTCTCCAGCTTCATGGTCAAGAGCACCGGAGCCGGTACGCTCAAATACCGCTATGCCGACCTCGTCAATGTCGTGGCTACCGAAAACCGCGCACCCGAACGTCGCTTCCACTCCCTGGCTATCGATGTCGAAAGCGCCAAGTCGGCCGACCGCCTCTGGCTCGTTCAAGCCGAAGGTACCACCGATCGCTACGACAACGGTTGGGACGGTGAGAAAATCTTCGCACCCGGCGAGACGGCGCTCTACGCCATGCAGGATCGCAGCTACCAAGTGACGACGACCGAGACCATCGGCGAAACGAAACTTGGATTCGTGCCCGCTGAAGGCGAGCAGAACTACAAGCTCACCTTCCACATCGACGGAGCAGACGGCGCTCAGGAGTACACCCTCCTCGACAAGCGCACCGGACTCACCCGCGCCATCCACGACGGCGACACCTATGAGTTCACTGCAGCCCAGGGCGATGCGGCACACCGCTTCACCATCCTCGGCAACGGCGCGAAAGCCACCGCAGACCAGCGCGGATTCCAAATCACGGCCGACCTGCATCGCAACTTCACCGTCAAGAACTTCACTGACGAACCCGCCGAAGCCCTCGTCTTCGACGCCGCCGGTAAGATTCAAGCCCGCTTCAAGGTCGAAGCCGGCAGCGAAAACACCGGAACCGTCGTTATGCCGGGCGCCTATGTGGTGCGCGTGTCCAACAAGGTCACCACACTCACGCAGCGTTTCGTCATGCCCTAAGGATTCCCCCTTGCTCAATGTGCCCTTCGGGGCTAAATACTCCACCGCTCGCACAGCTTCACAGCCCGTGCGAGCGGTTTTTTTGTACCCGTAGGGCGAAACGTCCTCTTTCTCTCGCGCTGTTCGCCGGCTTAGCTGCGCCTTCGTCCGCTCCTGTGCCGTGTGTTGCGCGTCGCCGTGCCGTGTGAGGGAGGGGTTGTTGAGTACGGCCGCACTTTTCCCGTGGGCTTTCGCGCGTTTCGTTACCCTCATCGCGAAAAAATCAGTAACTTTGCCCACACAACGCGCCACTTACTCCTCCGCCCGAGAGAGCAAGGCCGGCGCAGCGCGCCTTTTCGCCCATCGCGCACACGCTCCGGCAAACAGCACGCGCCTTTCACCTTTATCCCCCATAGACATCATGGCACAAATCAGCAAACAAGAAGCCCTCGACTACCACGAACAGGGCCGTCCCGGCAAGATTGCCGTCGTTCCCACCAAGCCCCACGCCACCGCCCACGACCTCTCGCTCGCCTACAGCCCCGGCGTGGCAGAACCCTGCCTCGAAATCGAAAAGCAACCCCAAGACGCTTATCGCTACACCAACAAGGGCAACCTCGTGGCCGTCATCTCCAACGGCACCGCCGTGCTCGGTCTCGGCGACATCGGCGCCCTGGCCGGCAAACCCGTCATGGAAGGCAAAAGCCTCCTCTTCAAAATCTACGGCGGCGTCGACTCCTACGACATCGAGGTCGACGAGAAAGACCCCGAACGCTTCATTCAGGTCGTCAAAGCCATCGCCCCCACCTTCGGCGGCATCAATCTCGAAGACATCAAAGCCCCTGAGTGCTTCGAAATCGAGACGCGCCTGAAAGCCGAACTCGACATCCCCGTCATGCACGACGACCAGCACGGCACGGCCATCATCTCCTGCGCCGGTCTGCTCAACGCCCTCCAAGTCGTGGGCAAGCGCATCGAAGACGTGCGCATCGTCGTCAACGGTGCCGGTGCGGCCGCCATTTCCTGCGCCCGCCTCTACCTCTCCTTCGGCGCGCGCCGCGAAAACCTCATCATGCTCGACTCGCGCGGCGTCATCGCCCAGTCGCGCACCGACATCAACGCCCAGAAGCGCGAGTTTGCCACCGAGCGCACCGACGTCCACACCCTCGAAGAGGCCATGCGCGGCGCCGATGTCTTCGTCGGCCTGTCGAAAGGCAACGTCGTGAGCGCCGACATGGTGCGCAGCATGGCCGAGCGTCCCATCATCTTCGCCCTCGCCAACCCCGTGCCCGAAATCACCTACGAGGAGGCCAAAGCCGCCCGCCCCGAAGTGCTCATGAGCACCGGCCGCACCGACTATCCCAACCAAATCAACAACGTGATCGGCTTCCCCTACATCTTCCGCGGTGCCCTCGACGTGGCCGCCACCGCCATCAATGAGGAGATGAAACAAGGTGCCGTGCGCGCCATCGCCGCCCTTGCCCAACAGCCCGTCCCCGCCTATGTGGCCGAGGCCTACGGCTTGCAGGAACTCACCTTCGGCGCCGACTATTTCATCCCGAAGCCCGTCGACAAACGTCTCATCGTCGAAGTCTCCGCCGCCGTGGCGCGTGCCGCGATGGAAAGCGGTGTAGCGCGTCGCCCCATCGAGGACTGGGACGCCTATCGCGCCCACCTCGCCACCCTCATCGAGGAATAAAGCGGCGAACAAACACTTATTCGTCAAACGCTCAACGCGAGCGTCACTCCGCAGTGGAGTGGCGCTCGCGTTTTGTCTTTTTGCCCGTGCGCCCACTGCTTCGTCAGCGCGGCGATGGGAGAAAGGAGAAACCCCGAGCGGCACGCTAATCGTCAGCGTGCCGCTCGGGGTTATGGGTCGACGCGTTTATTGTGTCAACTCGTCGGTTGTGGTTTCCGCCGCGTGGGCGTTTTGCTTTTTCTCTTTGCGTTCGCGGAAATACTTTTCGATGAAGCCGGTGCCGCCGATGACGAAGCCCATCATCAGCGCAGGCCACAGCAACGCCCAGGCCTGCTGCAACGGAAGGTGAGTGAACATTTCGACCAAAAGCCATAGGCCCATTACGATGATGAAGGACCGAAAGAAATAGAGTGTAAGTTTCAGCATAAGATTTGAACCTTGGGAAGATACTTAGAACACTTGTCTTGCGCCGGGCGGAAACCGGTTGTCGTGGCCGGACGATCAACGAGAGCAATGTCCCCGGGCGGCGGCATCTCTCGTGTTTTATTTTAGTGGAGACTGCGCGTTCAGGGCGATGTGCCCCTCATTGCGCGCCTTGTGTGTCGGGGGAGCGACGACTATTCGTCCTCATCTTTGCGGCGGATCACGCTGAACAGCGTGAAGCCGATCAACGCTGCCAGAAAGCCTAAGCGGATCAGTGTGGTCGTGGGCGAAGGAGTCGAGGTGAAATAAAAGACGGCCATCACCATCGCCAGAGAGAGGAGGATTTTCAGAAATTTGGGCATTGGATGGGAGGTTTGTTGTTTCGACGGGCGTGCAAAACGGCACCGGTGCACCTGTTGCTTTGTTCACTCGTTGGGCGGGCTACTCGTTTCCCCGTCAACTTGTCTATCGGTTCACTCGTCTGCCGGTCTACTTGTTTACCTATCTACTCGTCTACCTGTTCACGCGGCTCACATTCTTCCGCGCACGGCGGGGAGAATCATGGCCAACTCTTCGACCACGCGCGAGCGTTCGAAGCCCTCACGGATGACGGCCAGAATGGTGTCGTCGCCCGCGATCGTGCCGCAGAGGCTCTCGGGGTTGTGGGCGTCAATTTCGGTCGTGATGCTCGTCGCATAGCCCGGACGGGTGCGCATCACGACTAGATTGCCCGAGAACTCCATGCTCAGAAAACCCGAGGTGCGGAGAAATTCGGGCGTGTGGAGCGAAGGGGCGATTTGGCGAACATAGGCCGGGTGCTCGGGCAGCACATACCGATAACCCTCCTCGCTCGACACCTTGGCGGCTTTGAGCTTTTGGAGATCGCGCGACAGCGTGGCTTGTGTCACCGGGTAGCCCTCGGCGCGCAGTACTTGAAGGAGCTCTTCTTGACTCCCGACAGCGGCTCGCCCCAAGATCAGGCGGAGCATGTCCAGACGTTCGTTGCGACTACTCATATTTTTGCGTGGTTCGTTTTTTTATCCAAGGCAAATATACAACTTTTTGACGAGAATGGACGGTTTTCGCTTAAAAACGCTCACTTTTTTTGCGAAAGCCCCCTGTTTTTGTAGTTTAGTGTAGAACACATAGATTCGATATATACGGGAAATTCTATGCTCTGTAACATCGTCTCTGCCGACCGAATGGGGAGAAATGTGTAGATTGTGCGCCCGCTCTCGTCCTTTCGCCCACCGCGATCGAGGGCGGAGATTGTTTCATTCATTACCTCCATCTCCAGTATATTTGACCCTTAAGCCAAAATAACAAGAACTCCGCAAACTACCAAGTGATTTGCGGAGTTGTTCTTTACCCGTGTGTTATTTGCCTCAAAAACTTATACACATCGATGCTCTCCAGCAACTCTTCGTGGTTGTGGTTGGTGTGGTCGTGATTAGCTCCATGCCGTGGAAGTGCTCATCTCGTAACCCTCTAACAACGGAGAAAATGCACTCTGACAACTCGAAGGCTGCAAAGTCGTCTATGCCCTCTACATGGTAAGAGCTATTGAAACTGGGAGGACCGTCTTTCTCTCTCCTCATTATCAAGACATAAAAACTTCAAACGAAGAGATGAAAATTCAGAAGCTATCGTTCAAATTTCATCTCGTCGCTTGAAGCTGTAAAAAAGGCGCAGCTGATGCTAGGTCAAGCTCCCCAACACGAAGGTTGCTCAAGCCCATCTACGAGAAATATTTAGAAGCGTGCACACACCTGCACGTCGATTGTGTTGTAGTGTCCAGCACGGAGAGCGAGGTTGCGGTCTACGGTGTGGGTGTAGTTCACTTGGAAGTTGTAGTTCTTGCCTAAATAATAGTTGGCAGTAAGC
>ENA-OWLM01000631-OWLM01000631.1-metagenome-genome-assembly--contig:-NODE-631-length-13419-cov-9.077447_pt1 | contig 13419 bp, 10 predicted proteins | sample MGYA00245349_ERZ651102 | MGnify/ENA primary metagenome ERZ651102 (study PRJEB26857, sample SAMEA4031759) | metagenome | biome: human; feature: oral; material: saliva | place: Philippines | collected 2014... | reverse complement strand
TACGTACGTGGATATTTGGATTTACGTGCCTGGTCTTTAAGACTACGTACGTAGACAGAGGAAAAGCACTACGGGAAGGCGCTTTTTTCTTCATAAGAAGGACACTTTTCCCTCCGCTGAATAAGAAGAATACTCGCGATAAGGGGATGCCTTCGCCTACGTTAGCGATAGATAAGTTCGTGGAACATAGAGCGGTCGAAGAGCTCCGTAGCGACCTCGTGCAGCAGCTCGGGCGTGAGGGCGGAGAGGCGCTCCTGAAGCACTTCGTCCGACTCAAACGTCCCCGTATGCAGGAAGCTCTTCCCCATCGAGAGGAAGTGCTGCTCCCGTTGCTCTGAGGCGACGATCATCTGACCACGCGTCTGACGTAGAGCCTGCTCCAGGGCTCGCTGCGTCAAAGGCTCAGCCACCAAGCGCGCCAGCTCGGCATAGACCAGCTCGATAGCCTCCGCTTCGGCGCGATGCGATGAGCCGAAGTAGACGGAGAAGAGCCCCGTATCGGTGTAGGGCGTGTAGTTGCACTCGACATGATAGACCAGCCCACGCTGCTCACGCAGCTGCATATTCAGCCGGGCATTCATCCCGCTCCCGCCGAGGATACTCGCGAGAAGACTAAGCGCCAGACGTCGCGGGTCATAGAGCGAATAAGCGGCACGCCCCAGCAGCACGTGGCTCTGCGCCGTATCCCGACGACGCACCACGCGACGCGCCTCCTTATTATATATAGGTATAGGGAGTGGCTCGGGAAGTGCACTACTTGAGATGAGGGGCTGACCTTCGCCAGGGAAGGCCCACTCCGCTGCGGCTATCAGATCATCCATATCGAGCACACCACGGGCAAAGAGCACCATACGCTCAGGGCGGTAGTAAGTGCGATGGAAGCGGCGCTGCGCCTCCACCGTGATGCGCCCCACCGAAGCCTCTGTACCGAGGATGGCATGCCCAAGACGGTGCGGGCGGAAGACCTGATCCTCGAACTCATCGAAGATCAGCTCCGAGGGGCTATCCTCATACGAATGGATCTCATCGAGGATGACCTCCTGCTCCTTCGCCCACTCCCGCTCGGGGAACGTGCTATGGGCAGCGATGTCGAGGATCATGTGCAGCGAGCGCCGAGCATAGCGCGAGGGGGCGATGGCGTAGAGCATCGTCTCCTCCTTCGTCGTATAGGCATTCAGCTCAGCCCCCACGGACTCCATACGCTCGATGATCTGGCTCGAGGAGCGTAGGCGCGTGCCCTTGAAGAGCATGTGCTCGATGCTATGCGCCAGCCCATGCCAGCGCAGGCCTTCGTCACGAGCCCCTACGCGCACCCCAAGGCCCACGTAGCTGACTGCCGCCTCGGGCTCTACCGAAGCGATGATCCTAAGCCCCGAAGGGAGCGTGTGCATCACACAATGAGTCATCTTCTTAAAGTTCTTTCGTTAGCGTAGACAAAGGTATAGCGTCTCCTACACATCTCCATAGGCACCCTACCAAGCGAATAATCAGAGCCTTATAAAGGTACGCCCCGTGGAATACTGATTTTTCCAACGAGATTAACTACATTTGGCGCATAGTAAAGGGCATTTGTACGCATTTATTAGGTCCGCCTCGCACCTGCAGCGTCACCATGAAGTACCCTGCTAGCGAGCATCTCGCAAGAAAATACGTATCACAAAGAGGTATGAAAAACATCCTTATCATCGGCTCTACAGGCCAGATCGGGACCGAGCTCGCCATGACGCTCCGCCGACTCTATCCCGTAGTCGTGGCAGGGTACATCCCTGCAGCTCCTCCCAAGGGCGAGCTCCTCGAGACTGGTCCTTGTGAAGTGGTAGACATTACCAATCCCCAGCAGATCACCGAAGTCGTACGTCGCTACAAGATCGACACGATCTTCAATCTGGCAGCACTGCTGAGTGCTGTCGCCGAAGCCAAGCCGCAGCTGGCATGGCAGATCGGCCTCGGCGGTCTCTTCAACGTCCTCGAGGTAGCACGCGAGAATGGCTGTGCGGTCTTCACCCCCAGCTCTATCGGCTCCTTCGGTCCCGAGACACCGCGCGACATGACGCCACAGGACACCATCCAGCGCCCCAAGACCATGTACGGGGTGACGAAGGTCTCTGGCGAGCTCCTCAGTGATTACTATCAGAAGCGCTTCGGTGTCGACACACGCTCCGTCCGCTTCCCTGGCCTTATCTCTAATGTTGCACCTCCGGGTGGTGGTACTACCGACTATGCTGTAGACATCTACTATGCCGCTGTACGCGAAGGTCGCTTCGCATGCCCCCTGCGCCCAGGCACCTATATGGATATGATGTATATGCCCGATGCCCTGCGCGCCTGCGTCGAACTCATGGAAGCTGACCCCGCACGACTCATTCACCGCAATTCCTTCAACATCACCTCGATGAGCTTCGACCCCGAGGGTATCGCTGCCTCTATCCGTGAGGTGATCCCTACCTTCGAGATGACCTACGAGCTCGACGAACTCCGTCAGGGTATCGCTGACTCTTGGCCTAACTCCCTTGACGATAGCTGCGCTCGAAGCGAGTGGGACTGGAAGCCCCAGTACGACCTGCCCGCCATGACGCGCGACATGATCGAGACCATCCGCCGCAAGGGATAGAGCCCTTCGCTCGCCCCACACGGCACCCCAGCAAGCAAAGCACACTACTTAGCAAGCTATACACGAAGAAACAAGGACTATGTTTAAGAACATGAAGAAGTACCTCGCTGAGGAACTTCAATCCATCGACGAAGCCGGCCTCTACAAGCGGGAGCGTATCATCACGACCCCTCAGACTGCCGACATCAAGATCAGCACGGGGCAGGAGGTCATCAACTTCTGCGCCAATAACTACCTCGGTCTCTCCGACCATCCTCGTCTGGTAGCAGCCGCTAAGGCCGCCATGGACAGCCACGGCTTCGGGATGAGCTCCGTCCGCTTCATCTGCGGTACGCAGGACATCCACAAGCAGCTCGAGCAGGCCATCGCCCGCTACTTCCACACCGAAGATACGATCCTCTACGCCGCCTGCTTCGACGCTAACGGCGGGGTCTTCGAGCCCCTCTTCGGCCCAGAAGACGCTATCATCAGCGACGCGCTGAACCACGCCTCCATCATCGACGGCGTACGCCTCTGTAAGGCCCAGCGCTACCGCTACGAAAATGCGAACATGGAAGACCTGGAGCGCGTACTCCAAGAAGCCCAGTCCGCTCGCTTCCGCATCATCGTCACCGATGGCGTCTTCTCCATGGACGGCAACGTCGCTCCGATGGATAAGATCTGTGACCTGGCGGACAAGTACGATGCACTCGTCATGGTCGACGAATGCCACTCGGCTGGTGTCGTCGGCCCCACGGGTCGTGGTGTCGCTGAGCAGTTCAACTGCTACGGCCGTATCGACCTGCACACCGGTACGCTCGGTAAGGCCTTCGGTGGCGCTATCGGCGGCTTCACCACGGGTCCCAAGGAAGTCATCGACATGCTTCGTCAGCGCTCACGCCCCTACCTCTTCAGTAACTCCATCCCTCCCGCAGTCGTCGGCGCTGGCCTCGAAGTCTTCAAGATGCTCGAGGAAAGCGATGCCCTGCACACCAAGCTGATGGAGAACGTCGAGTACTTCCGCGACAAGATGCTCGCTGCTGGCTTCGACATCAAGCCCACCCAGTCAGCTATCTGTGCCGTGATGCTCTACGACGCTAAGCTCTCGCAGGAATATGCTGCACGCCTCCTCGAAGAAGGGATCTACGTCACGGGCTTCTACTACCCCGTCGTCCCCAAGGGCCAGGCACGTATCCGCGTACAGCTCTCCGCCGCGCACGAACGCCATCACCTCGACAAGGCCATCGCCGCCTTCATCAAGGTCGGCCGTGAGCTCGGCACGCTGAAGTAGCCGCAGGCGCTACCGCCTCCACACAATACAAATCGTCCACGGACTGCCCCACCCTCGGTGGGTGACAGTCCGTGGACGATCGCTTTTATCTAAGTGATAGTACTCCTTCGCCCCGCACCAAACGACGGGCGAAGGCAGGATGCCGAACAGCCGTATATGCGCCGATAAACTTGCGTATATACGGCGATTTATTTTCGTATATGCGGAAATATTTTTTCGCATATACAGAAATATATTTGTGCATATACGGAAATTCCACCCCGCCTACACGCTGGGGGATATGCGCCTTAGCATAGTCCCCACTTAGTTATAGTCTCACTCAGATTCAGGAGATTCTCGTAGCTCATCAAGTCCGACAAACTCCGTCCAGCCATTGGCATTACGTCCTAAGACAAAGAGAGCCATAGTGGAAGGGCTTTTGAAGGAAAGAGGATATACCACTTCGTAGCTGTCAGGATCCGCACAAGCCCTAATCTTCTTCTCTATGAGAAGCGATTTAATCAGTTTATCACGCCGAAGTAAGGCAGCTTGTACCTCTTTCAACTGTGACTTGGCTGCAGCAGGACGAATGATAGATCCCACTTCCAAATAGAATAGCCCATCTTGGAAATATGCTTGAGCTAACGGACCTTTAGTTTTCAATTTATAGTACTTCCCAGCGATCTTCTTTGTCGGGAGCGTAAGGCGTACCCCTTCAATCTGTAGGAGGAACTCGATCTGCGTGATGTACTGATCATAGGTCGGCTTATCATAGATACTGACATTCGGCTCTTTCTTGCGCTCATCCTTATTCTCCACAGAGTAGACACCTGCACTGATCACCTTCTGGATGAAGTAGTACTCCATATAGTCAATGGCGTTCGTATCAAAGGCATTATTATCTGACACGAACATGATGCAGTGGCTCCAGAAGGTCTTCTTGTACTTGTGGTCAATGATACGTCCTGCTCCATTCTTCGACTGCCCGACATAGATCGTGGGGATAGGATGCTCGTCATCATCATTCCCCAAGAGGAAATAGATAGCGTAGTTGCCAGCATTCTCCACCTTGGCAATATCATCAAGTCGGTCGCGAGTGAAATAGAAGCCGCGGATCTGGCTACTTCGATCTTGGAAAACTTTCAGCGATGAGGGTGCAGACTCATCGGGATAATAATAGGTAATTGCTCTTGCCATATATAGGACTTCTTAACGGAGAATCACATAAGAGTGGGATACTACTGAGGCTACAAGGGGCTATGCCACGAGTGCATAGATCCTTGTAGCCTCAGTAGATTAGGTACGATTACTTATCCTTCTTGGGGACCTCGAGGTGCTTGGCCTCGCCGCTCTTAGCGACCTGGTCGTAGTATTCCTGGCTGTAGCCGGGGAAGTTGGGCGAGACGATCTGGCCGTAGCCGTTCTCTTCGAACTTGCCGTCCTTCTCCTTCTTGACGTTACCGTCCATGTACTTGACGAGGAGGTATTCACCGAGCTTCTTCCAGCGAGCGGTCGCCTCGTTGGCTACCTTACCGCAGACCTCCGTGAGGTAAGCGGTGGCCTGTGCGGGGCTGCTCTTCAGCAGCTCGAGAGCCTTAGCGTCGGTGTTCTTCACCAGGTCGACGTAGCTATCTTCCAGCTCCTTCTGCACGGGGCGGATGTCGCGGATCATAGGCTCATAGCGGTTGTACGCCATGTTAGCTACCCAGTTGTGGATCCAGAAGGCAGACGTCCAGCTGAACTCCGTCATGCTCCCGTTGCCACGGCGATAGCATTCGGGGATCTCGGTGATGGAGGCGTACATAGGCGTGAGGACAGCCGTATTGGCATCGTCGACACCGAACCACAGGATACCACCGACAGCATCGGGCAGCCAGCTACGCATCTGAGCGATGAGCACGAAGCCCGTCTGCTGCGTAGCGATAGCGCGCTCGTTGAAGTACTCACGGCCTTCGCTCTTGAAGGTCATAGGACGCCAGCGGTAGGGGACCTTGTAGGCACCAGCCCCGGGGTCGTTCGTCATCGAGAGCTCGGTGCCTTCGTAGTGGTTGCGCATCCCTTCGCGGACGTCAGCGAGGCTCACCTTGCGGTCGGGGATGATGTAGAGAGGCATGGGCTCTTCGGAAGCATCACCCATGATGTGCTTCTTGTACTTGTCCATGCTCTTGTCGAAGGTGCGGAAGAAGCTCCATACACGGGCTTCGCAAGCACGCAGACCGCTGAAGTCATAGGGGTTGTAAGCCTTCTGGAAGTCGAAGTCCTTATCCTTACCCTTGAACCATCCGTTCTCACGAGCTACGTTGACTACGTCCTTCTCGTACATGCAGTTCTCCTTGTCGCCGAAGGGGATCTTGTGGATACGTGCCTGATTGGCGTGAGCTGCGATAGCGTCATCGGGGATGCGGATAGCTACCCACGTAGCGCCCTTCTTCTTGGGGCCCTTGCCGATAAGCTCCATGATCCAGACTTCGTTCTTGTCAGCGATGGTGAAGGACTCACCCGAGCTGTAGTAGCCGTGGTCGCGGACGAGGTCGGTCATGACGCGGATCGCTTCGCGAGCTGAGCGGGAGCGCTGCAGTGCCACGTAGATGAGGCTACCGTAGTCCATGACGCCCGAGGGGTCGTGGAGCTCCTTGCGGCCACCCCAAGTACTCTCGGTGATGGCTACCTGATGCTCATTCATGTTCCCCACGACATTGTAGGTGACAGCGGCCTGAGGGATATAGCCAAGGGGCTTGCCCGTATCCCACTCGTGGATCTGGAGCATGAGGCCCTTGCCCCAAGCCTTAGCTGGATAATGTACGAGGTCGCCGTAGAGGGTGTGCGAGTCGGCCGAGTAGCTGATCATGACGGAGCCGTCGACCGAAGCCTTCTTGCCCACGATCAGGTCGGAGCAAGCCTCAGCAGACGGAGTAGCCCAGGCCGTGACAGCCAGGGCAAAGGCTGCGAGGAGTGTCGTTTGCTTCATAGTGTATTTGATGATGATAGTGATGAATAGCGAGCTAACTAACTATACCCTAAAGATACAAAAAGTTGCCCTTCGGCCGTACCCCCGTGTGGGAGACAGCCGAAGGGCAACTGATATTGGTCGTGCTAAGCGCTCGCTCTTAGAACTGCGACTGCAGCAGAGCGACCCACTTTTCGATACGTTCGTCGGTGAGGTCAGACTGGTTAGCTTCGTCGATGCAGAGACCGATGAGCTTGCCATCCTGTTCCGTTTCAGTAGCATCGTAGCTGTAGCCTTCGGGCTCGTAAGCACCGATGAAGGAGCAGCCCGTACCAGCGAGGCCTTCGTGGATCTTAGCCAGAGCTTCGCAGAAGCTATCGGGATAGCTGTCAGCGTCACCGCAGCCGAAGAGAGCTACCTTCTTGCCAGCGAGGTTCTGCTCAGCGAGCTTGGGGAGGAAGTCTTCCCAGTCGTCCTGAAGGTCACCGATACCCCACGTAGAGGAACCGAGGAGGAGGACATCGAAGGCAGCTGCATCAGCAGCGTCTGCGCCAGCGACATCATAGACATTAGCTTCTGCGCCGAGGGCCTTAGCCAGACGCTGTGCTACTTCGGAGGTAGAGCCCGTAGAAGAGCCGTAGAAAATACCGATCTTGCTCATTGTGCGATAGGATATTTTGTGTTAGTAGTAATTGTGTTTACTCTACAAAGATAAGAGAACTATTGGACTAAGCCACTACCTCTGTGATTAGCTATTCACTTCGGCGAAGAACTCCTCATTATCCTTGGTGCGGAGCATGAGGTTCTTGACGTTCTCCATCGCTTCGATGGGGTTCATCTCCGAGAGGACCTTACGCACAGACCACATACGGCTCTGGGTCGTCTGATCCTGCAGGAGGTCATCGCGGCGCGTGCTGCTGGCCACGAGGTCGACGGCAGGATAGATACGCTTATTCGCCAGACGACGGTCGAGCTGGAGCTCCATATTACCCGTGCCCTTGAACTCTTCGAAGATCACATCATCCATCTTCGAGCCCGTCTCCTGCAGGGCCGTAGCGAGGATCGTCAGGCTACCGCCACCGCGGATGTTACGTGCAGCACCGAAGAAGCGCTTGGGCTTCTGCAGGGCGTTGGCATCGACACCACCAGAGAGCACCTTACCCGAGGCAGGCTGTACCGTATTGTAGGCACGTGCCAGACGCGTGATGGAGTCGAGGAGGATGACGACATCCTGACCGCTCTCTACCATACGCTTAGCCTTGTTGAGCACGATCTCGGCGATCTTGACGTGGCGGTCAGCAGGCTCGTCGAAGGTCGAAGCGATGACCTCGGCATTGACGCTGGTCGCCATATCGGTGACTTCCTCAGGACGCTCGTCGATGAGGAGGATGATCATATAGACCTCGGGGTGGTTGGCTGCGATAGCGTTAGCGATATTCTTCAGCAGGACGGTCTTACCCGTCTTGGGCTGTGCGACGATGAGACCACGCTGGCCCTTACCGATGGGGGCGAAGAGGTCGACGATACGCATAGCGATCTTGTCCTGCACGCCAGGATTGTGGGAAGACTCGAGGCGGAACTTCTCATCGGGGAAGATCGGCGTGAGGTGGTCGAAGGGTACGCGGTCGCGCATCTCCGAGGGGGTACGCCCATTGACACGCGTGATCGTATCGAAGGGGAAGTACTTATCGCCATCCTGTGGAGGACGGATGAAGCCCTCGACGAGGTCGCCAGGGCGCAGGCTCCACTGCTTGATCTGATTCACCGAGAGGTAGATATCGTCAGGCGAAGGGAGGTAGTTGTAGTCCGCAGAGCGGAGGAAGCCGTAGCCGTCGGGCAGGATCTCCAGTACGCCGGAGCACTCGAGGATACCCGAGAAGTCGAACTCCTGCTGGGGGCGAGCGACGGCCTTCACAGCGGGCTGAGCCTTAGGCTCGGCAGGCTGCTGTGCCTGCACCTGTACCTGATGTACCTGGGGCTGAGCAGGAGCCTGGGGCTGCTGCTGACGCACCTTGGGCTGGGGCTGAGGCGTATTGAGGGTAGGCAGGATCTCGTCGAGGACGGACTTACTATCCTTGTGACGGAAGACCATGCGTGCGGGGCTCTGCGCAGGAGCTGCTGCGGGAGCTTCGCCTTCCTTAGCGGCTGCGGCTGCGGGGGCAGCTTCAGCGACACGAGGCTCTACAGCGACAGCGGGGCTGGCAGCAGGCTTCGCAGCGGAGGCCGACGTGCGGGCGCCACGGATGGGCTTGGGGGCGGGAGCTGCTGGCTCCTCGACAGCGATCGCTTCGGGATCCTTAGCATGCTCTTCGGAGGCCTTAGCTACGGCAGAGCGGGCTTGCTCACGTGCCAGCGCTTCAGCCTTAGAGGGGCGACCACGCTTACGCTTTGGCTGCTCTACTTCGGGAGCGTCCTCCGAGGCTTCGGGGGCGTCATCAGCGGGAGCAGAAGAGGTAGCGGGGGTAGACTTGGGCGTTTCATGGGTAGACTCTTCGGCAGAAGAGGACTTGCGAGGGCGACCAGGCTTGCGCTTGACACTCGTCGTCTCAGCGACGGTGACAGCTTGCTGGTCCAGGATCTCGTAGATCAGTTCGCGCTTCTCGGGGAAGGCATCGGGAGAGAAGCCTATTTCTCGGGCGATCTCCTGGAGCTCCTCCAGCGTCTTGCTGGACAGCTCGGTGATATTGTATCGTTGCATATTGATTATGAATACGTACTATCCCCCGGGGGCGGGGGCTCCTTCAGGACGGATGTCATAGGGAGACTGATCGACACAAGGACTTGGGGTAGTGGCTACGAGAGCGATGAGGGTGCGCCCTACAGACGCCCCTGACGACCCGAAGTGCTTGGGAGGGATCAGCCACCCAAGGGATAATATATCAGACTATAAATGGTAGCCAGAGGTGGCTACAAAGATGATGGCGAAGAGCCAAAAGCCAACCCCATCAAAGAGTATCTTAGTGATGTAAGGGATATTGAGTGGGGGGAGCTTGTGTGATTGGGCTGGGATTCGAACCCAGGACCGATAGCTTAGAAGGCTATTGCTCTATCCAGCTGAGCTACCCAACCAATCCATTGGAGGGGTGCGGACTCTTATGCCCTACGGCATGACTATAACGGCGCACACGTCCTCTTAATTGTGGTGCAAAGATAGTCAAATATTTCGTTTGGCCCGTACCGCCCCCATAGGATGAGCCTCTATTAGGCCTTACGGAGAATCTCGTAGAACTCCTCCGGAGTGCCTAAATGCTCGAGTAGTACCTGCACGGCAGAGGGTGGCAGATAGTGCACCCGCGGGCGATAGCCTTGGGCACGTAGCTGGGAGAGTAGCTCGGGGTCGTGGCGAATGAGCGCACGCAGGGAGCGGGAGGCTCCCGTAGCCGTCTTCTGTGGGAAGTAGAGACAGGCAAGCTCCTTGACCGTATAGGCACGGAAGATGAGGGAGGGCACGCTGGACTGGGCAGCGGCAGACGAAGAGATGATAGGTGTTTTCATCGTCGTGTGGTATGAATAAAATGAATAAATGCATGGTGGAGCGCTCCGCTTCTTCCTGCCCCCTACCCTACCAGCATACGTATATATAAGGAGGAGCTGGGCGAGGTGAAGGGTACCAAAAGAGAGCTTCGAGCAGGACTCCACGACAAAGTAAAGGCAAATACTCCGCCCCTCCAAGGAGCCGACTAAATAAATATTTTGACGAACGTAAACACCTAGCATCCTATCACTTATACGCCCCGCACCCACCGCCTCGAAGCCCGCTCCTTTCTGCCAATCACACGCCAAATCTCCGCCACTCAAAGCCCCCTCCTTGGGAGCAAATCGCTAAGCGCCTATCTATACAGACGCTGACACAGTGCCCTGCGATACGCACCGCATAGCGGTACCATACAGGCGCATTTCTGCGGAGGAAAAGCTAGGCGTAGTAATAGTATGAACTCCTACGCGTACGAGGAAAAGCTAAGGACCTGTGGTGGATTCATTCGGTCTACGTACGTAGATCTAAGGACTACGTGCGTGGACATTTGGATTTAGGTACCTGGCCGATAAGACTACGTACGTGGATAGAGAAATACCACTACGGGAAGCTACATACTTCCTCGCGGGACTACCACCTTTCCCGCTACTGAATAAGAAAAACCGCTGTGATGGATGAAGGCCTTGCCCGTAGCATGAGGAGGAAGAAATACCTAAAAATGAGGATTGCAGGAGGTGGGGAAAGCACGTACCTTTGTCCCTATATGCTGGGGCTACTGAGTACCATCCCCAGTCCATCTCTCACCTGCAACGGAACGACACAACAGAAAGACGATGACACGACACGCCTGCTTCCGCTCCCTCTCCCTCGGAGCGCTCGCCCTCACACTCCTATTAGGCTCATGCCAGGGAGCCCAGAAAGCCACCACAGCTGAAGACAAACACCACCTCCAAGGCACCGAATGGTGCGACAGCACGGGTATCTTCACCCTCCACTTCAATAGTCCCGAGGACGTCGAGCTAAGCCTGAACTACGAGGGCTCTCCTATGGGTACCCTGACGTATGACATCCCCTGCCACTTCGCTGGCGACACGATTTATATCGATGACTATTCGAAGACCACGCCCTTCGGCAAGATAACGATCCTCCGCTCCTTCCGCGGTATCGTCCGTGGGACGTCCATCTCTGCTGGCTTCGTCACCTCGGATGCCGAGGTCGCTCCTGGCTCGACCTTCCCCACCTTCACCGAGCTGCCCCTGCAGGAGGTCATCTTCAATAAGAAGTCTTAGCGCACACACCTCCCCCGCACCATCATCCATCGTATAGCACCTACCCCCCGACAGCCCAGGACAGGCTATCGGGGGTTAGTGCTTTCCCGCCCGAGAGAAGGAAATGCGAAGGCGTGTACCATACATTTGTACACTTCAAAAGAAAGTTCATATATTTGCAGTGTAATACTAACCCATTACGCAAAGAACTTCTTATGAAACGCCTTCATCTACTCCTCACCGCCCTCGCACTGGGCACGGGAAGCACCTTCGCTCAGAGCACAGGCGACGCACGACTCCAGGGCAGACTCCTGCGCGCAAGTGACCGCCAAGCCATCGACATGGGCAACGCGCTACTGCGCCGGCTCCCCGACAGCACCCTCGTCACGGGTGTCGTGACCGACTCCCTCGGCACCTTCTCCCTCACGGCCTCTGCTGGCACCTACCTCCTCGAGCTCCGTGCTCTGGGCTACCAAGGTCAGTACAAGACCATCACCCTCCCCGCCACAGGCCTTGACCTCGGCGAGCTGCTCCTCAGCGAAGAGACCCAGCAGCTCCGCGGCGTCGAGGTGCGTGGCCGCCGCCCCATCATCACCCGTCAGGCAGACCGCCTCGTCTTCGACGCCCAGCAGATCAGCGCTGGGGCGCAGAATGCCCTCGACGTCCTCAAGCGCACCCCTGGGCTCAGCGTCACCGATGACGGCATCTCCATCATCGGGCGTGGTAAGGCCATCATCCTCATCAACGACAAGCGCGTACGCCTCTCGGGCGAAGCCCTCACGGGCCTGCTCCGCTCCTACAGCCAGTCCGACATCGCCGAAGTACAGGTACTCACCACCCCACCAGCCAAGTACGAGGCGGAGGGCAATGCCGGTGTGCTGAACATCGTGATGAAGAAGGCGCAGAACGACTACTTCGGTGGGAGCATCTCGGCTAATGCCTCGCTCTACAAGGGCCGTATCAGCCCCAGCCTCTCGACAGGGCTCAACTACAAGCAGGGCCGTGTATCCGCCTCGCTCAACCTCGACGGCCACCTCGCGAGTATCGTAGGGAACTTCGACACCTACCGTACCGCTCCCTCGACACGACTCTATTCAGAAAGCACCTCCCTCTTCGACTACAAGGGGCGTGGCGTCAATGTCAGAGGCGGCCTCGACTACACGATTAGCCCCGAGCTCACCGTAGGCTTCACCGCCACCTACGCGCCCAGCAGCAAGAAGATCGACCGCACGAACGAGACTCGCAACTACACCATCCTCCCCGACGGTAGCCAGGACCTCCAGCTCCGCCTGCCAGGAGGTGCGTCAGAGAAGGACCATGGTGCCTACACTGCACTCAACCTCCACCTTGAGAAGACCTTTACCAAAGCTCCAGGGCGCAAAATCTCGTGGGACGCTGACTACGTAGGTTCGCGCACCTCCTCGGATGGCCGCTTTGCCTCCACGGGTTACCTCGCCGACGGATCGCCTGTAGCTGGTAGCGACTTCTCCTATAAGGGACACAAGGGACAGCGAGTGCATTCCTACCTGACGAACGTGGACGTCACCCTACCCTTAGGGCAGACCATCCTCGCCTTCGGAGCAAAGGGCACCTGGAGTCGCACCGACAATAGCAACGAGTACTTCGCCCACACGACTCTCGGTGCACGTACCGATGCCATCCTCTTCGATGAGCACGTCTATGCGCTCTACACCGACATCACCCAGCCACTCTCAGCCAAGTGGAACCTCCGTGGAGGGCTGCGTATGGAGTACACCCACACCGCAGGTAAGGTGAAGGGAGAGCCTGATCTCAAGACACGAGACTACGTCAATTTCTTCCCCACGCTCTACCTCGGCTTCACCCCCAGTGAGCGTCACGCTCTGAGCC
>ENA-OWLM01000629-OWLM01000629.1-metagenome-genome-assembly--contig:-NODE-629-length-13470-cov-3.907566_pt1 | contig 13470 bp, 12 predicted proteins | sample MGYA00245349_ERZ651102 | MGnify/ENA primary metagenome ERZ651102 (study PRJEB26857, sample SAMEA4031759) | metagenome | biome: human; feature: oral; material: saliva | place: Philippines | collected 2014... | reverse complement strand
CTTGCCAAGCACCCCCAGGGTGAGCCAGACGGTGGGTAGCTGGATCATCGCCAGCAGCACCCAGCCCAGACCGACCTTGTAGGCCGCCCCGGGCCCGCCGATAAAGGACGAGGCGGAGGTGTAAGTGGCCACCAGCGTCATGGCCAGCACCAGGCCGCCCATGCTGCGGTTGCCGATGAAGTACTCCTGCACGAAGTCGCCGCCGACCCGGTGACGGCTGGCCCAGAATCCCACTCCCAGCACCAGCACCAGGTAGACCACCAGCGGCAGCAGCAACTCAAGATTCACGGGGAGGCTCCTTGTCATCGAGGGAGGGAGAGTCGAGGGGGATATCCACGAACAGGCGGTCCACCATGAGGGCGCAGAGGCCGATGAACAACAGCGGCATCAGGATGCAGCTAAGCAGAAACCAGAGGGGCATGTTCCAGAGCTCGAGCTCTTCCGGGATGAAATAGGCCGAGCCATACCAGGCAATGAAATAAAGCAGGGTGAGCAGCAGGCAGAGGGCTGCTTCCCGACGGGCGAGTGCAAAACGGTTCACCTTGGCCTCCGACAAGTGAGCGGGGCGCAAGAATAACAAAAAAGGGCCATGTCGCCATGGCCCTTTTTTACGTTGCCGATCCGGGGGGATCGCGCATTTTCGCGACGAAGGCGTCCTTACAGACCCAGCTTCTTGTGCAGGTAGTGGATGTTGGTTCCACCGTGCTGGAAGTTTTCGTCCTTCATGATCTCTTTTTGCAGGGCGATGTTGGTCTTGATGCCTTCCACCACCAGCTCGTCGAGGGCGTGACGCATGCGGGCGATGGCCACGTCACGGTTTTCGCCGTAGCAGATCAGCTTGCCGATCATGGAGTCGTAGTAAGGCGGTACCTTGTAACCCGCATAGATGTGGGATTCCCAGCGCACGCCCAGACCGCCCGGCGCGTGGAAGCGCTGGATGAGACCAGGAGAGGGCAGGAAGGTAGCCGGATCCTCGGCGTTGATCCGGCACTCGATGGCATGGCCACGAAGACGGATGTCCTGCTGGGTGATCGACAGGGGCTGGCCGGCGGCGATGCGCAGCTGCTCCTTGATGAGGTCGACGCCGGTGACCATCTCGGTGACCGGGTGCTCGACCTGGATACGGGTGTTCATCTCGATGAAATAGAACTCGCCGTTCTCGTACAGGAACTCGAAGGTACCCGCACCGCGGTAGCCGATCTCGAGACAGGCGCGCACGCAGCGCTCGCCGATGAACTTGCGCATCTCGTCGGTGATGCCGGGAGCCGGCGCCTCTTCCACCACCTTCTGGTGGCGACGCTGCATGGAGCAGTCCCGCTCGCCCAGATAGAGGGCGGTGCCCTGGCCGTCAGCCAGCACCTGGATCTCGATGTGGCGCGGGTTTTCCAGGTACTTCTCCATGTAGACCATGTCGTTCTTGAAGAACTGGCCTGCTTCGGATTTGGTCAGCGCGATGGCGGCAGCCAGCTCGGCCTCGTTGCGCACCACGCGCATACCGCGACCACCCCCGCCACCGGCGGCCTTGATGATCACCGGATAACCGATGCGCTTGGCGATGGCGGCGTTGCGCTTGGCATCGTTGTCCACCGGGCCGTCGGAGCCGGGTACGCAAGGCACGCCCGCTTTCTTCATCGCCTCGATGGCGGAGACCTTGTCACCCATCAGGCGAATGGTCTCGGCGCGCGGGCCGATGAAGATGAAGCCGGATTTCTCGACCACTTCGGCAAAGTCGGCGTTCTCGGAGAGGAAGCCGTAGCCCGGGTGGATGGCGACGGCACCGGTCACCTCGGCGGCGGCAATGATGGCCGGCACGTTGAGGTAGGACTCACCGCTGGCAGGTTTGCCGATGCAGATGGTTTCGTCCGCCAGGAGCACATGCTTGAGCTCCCGATCGGCAGTGGAGTGAACGGCCACTGTCTTGATCCCGAGCTCTTTGCAGGCGCGCAGGATCCGCAGGGCAATTTCACCGCGGTTGGCGATGACTACTTTGTCCAACATGGGTGGCATTTTCCCTTATTCGATGATGAACAGCGGCTCGTCGAATTCGACTGCCTGACCATTTTCAACCAGGATCGCTTTGATCACGCCGGCCTTGTCAGACTCGATTTGGTTCATCATTTTCATGGCTTCGACGATGCACAGGGTGTCGCCGACATTGACGTGCTGACCCACTTCCACGAACGGCTTGGCTTCCGGGCTGGAAGAGCGGTAGAAGGAGCCCACCATGGGGGAGCGCATCAGATGACCGCTCGGGGCGGCATCGGCAGCGGGCGCTGCGGCAGCGGCCGGAGCAGCGGCTACAGGGGCGGCAACGGGAGCGGCGGCCTGCGGCATGATCATCTGCGGGGCAACGCTAACCTGGCCAGAGAAATTACGGCTGATGCGAACGGACTCTTCCCCTTCGGAGATCTCCAGCTCGGCGATGCCGGACTCTTCAACCAGTTCAATCAGCTTCTTGATTTTGCGGATATCCATTAGCATTCTCTTTCTTCTTTATCAGATAAGTGATTATCAAGCCGCGCGCAACTGATGCACGGCCGCGGTTAAAGCGAATTGGTAGCCATCGGCACCCAGCCCGCAGATCACCCCTTTGGCGACATCAGACAGATAGGAGTGATGACGGAAGGGCTCCCTGGCATGGACGTTGGACAGGTGAACCTCGATAAAGGGGATGGCCACGCCCAGCAGGGCATCGCGAATGGCGACGCTGGTGTGGGTGAAGGCGGCCGGGTTGATGATGATGAAATCCACCTGACCCATGGCCTGATGGATGCGGCCGACCAGCTCGTGCTCGGCGTTGGATTGCAGATGTTCCAGGGTGACACCGAGTTCGCTGGCGCTGTGCACCAGATCGGCGACGATCTCATCGAGCGTCTTGCTGCCGTAGATTCCCGGCTCCCGCTTGCCCAGCAGATTCAGGTTGGGACCGTTGAGCAGAAGGATTCGGTGATGTTGCGACATATTGAGTACATCCTCGATGATTATGCTGCTATCTATCAGCTATCTGTGGACAACCAGAAATCTAGCCAATTTTTGCACAATTCGGTGTGCCCTGGCACACAGATTTCGCAATTATATTGATTTCGTGAAAATTAGCAGCATTTTACTGGTCTAATCTCTACATCTGGCTATTTATTGGCCTTTCGCCTCTGCTCCCTGCCGCACCGTCGTTCCCTCTGCTGCATGAGCCCCAGACGCAACAAAGCCGGCACTGGGCCGGCTCTGCTGTGGAAGCTGAAGGGGACTCAAGCCGCTTCTGACTTCTCGCGGATCAGCTTGTCCACGACACCCGGATCCGCCAGGGTGGAGATATCCCCCAGGCTGTCGGTCTCGCCGGTGGCGATCTTGCGAAGGATACGGCGCATGATCTTGCCGGAGCGGGTCTTGGGCAGCCCCTCGGCCCAGTGGATCACGTCCGGGGTGGCGATGGCGCCGATCTCCTTGCGCACCCACTCTTTGACCTCTTTATGCAGCTCGCGGCTCGGCTCTTCCCCGGCGATCAGGGTGACATAGGCATAGATGCCCTGGCCCTTGATCTCGTGGGGGACGCCGACCACGGCCGCTTCGGCGATCTTCGGATGGGCCACCAGGGCCGACTCTATCTCCGCCGTGCCCATGCGGTGGCCGGAGACGTTCAGTACATCATCCACCCGACCGGTGATCCAGTAGTAGCCATCCTCGTCGCGACGGGCACCGTCGCCGGTAAAGTAGCGGCCGGGGAAGGTGGAGAAGTAGGTCTGCTCGAAGCGATCGTGATCGCCGAACACGGTGCGCATCTGGCCGGGCCAGGAGTCGGTGATGACCAGGTTGCCCTCGGTGGCGCCTTCCAGCGGCTCGCCCAGATTGTCCACCAGGGCCGGCTGCACCCCGAAGAAGGGGCGGGTGGCGGAGCCGGGTTTCAGTGCTGTGACGCCGGGCAGCGGCGTGATCAGTATGCCGCCGGTCTCGGTCTGCCACCAGGTATCGACGATGGGGCAGCGCTCGTCGCCTATGGTGCGGTAGTACCACTCCCAGGCTTCCGGGTTGATGGGTTCACCCACGGATCCCATGATGCGCAGGCTGGTACGGGAGGTGCCTTCGATGGCCTCCTTGCCCTTGGCCATCAGCGCGCGGATCGCGGTGGGGGCGGTGTAGAGGATGGTGACCTGGTGCTTGTCCACCACCTGGCTCATGCGATTGGTGGCCGGGTAGTTGGGCACCCCTTCGAACATCAGGGTGGTGGCGCCGTTGGCGAGCGGCCCGTAGACCAGGTAGGAGTGACCGGTGACCCAGCCCACGTCGGCGGTACACCAGTAGATGTCCTCTTCGTGATAGTCGAACACGTACTTGAAGGTGAGCGCGGCATAGACCAGGTAACCGCCGGTGGTGTGCAGCACGCCCTTGGGCTTGCCGGTGGAGCCCGAGGTGTAGAGCACGAACAGGGGATCTTCGGCCCCCATGGCTTCGGGCGGGCATTCGGCGCTGACGGTGGCGACGGCATCGTGCCACCAGATGTCCCTGTGGCCGTGCCAGGCCACGTTGCCGCCGGTGCGCTTGAGCACGATCACCTTGTTGACCCGGGTATCCGGGTGGGTGAGCGCCTCATCGACGTTTTTCTTGAGGGGGATGGGACGACCGCCACGCAGGCCTTCGTCGGCGGTGATGACGATGGTGGCCCCGGAGTCGATGATGCGGCCGGAGAGGGCTTCCGGCGAGAAACCGCCGAAGACGATGCTGTGGACGGCGCCGATGCGGGTACAGGCCAGCATGGCGATGGCGGCTTCAGGCACCATGGGCATGTAGAGGCACACCATGTCGCCGCGTTTCACCCCCTGAGCCTTGAGCACGTTGGCAAACTTGCACACCTCGCCGTGCAGCTCACGGTAGGTGATCTTGCGATCCTCGGCCGGGTTGTCCCCCTCCCAGATGATGGCGACCTTGTCACCGCGTTCGTTCAGATGGCGATCCAGGCAGTTGGCCGAGACGTTGAGCAGACCATCCTCGTACCACTTGATGGAGACGTGGCCCGGATCATAGGAGGTGTTTTTGACGCGGGTGTAGGGCGTCATCCAGTCGAGGATCTTGCCCTGCTCCCCCCAGAAGGCGTCAGGGTTCTGCACCGACGCCTGATACATGGCTTCATAACCATCCTTGTCCAGCAGGGCGCCGTTGCCGATGTGGGCCTTGACCGGATAGACCTTGCTCTCGCTCATCTTTCACTCCTGTGAATACATTTTCTTAATGATTGAGTAACAACTTATACCTTTGGTTCCCGAGGGCAATTAGACTTTTGGATAGCGACAAAGGAAGAAGAGTGCCAGCAGCAAAAAGAGAAGGGAGCCCGGTGCTCCCTTCTCTTTTATCCGTGACTCACCCCTGGTTCATCCGTGTCCATGGGGGAGCATGGCGGCCATGTGGGGTTCGGCCAGGGGGTAGCTGAACAAATAGCCCTGGCCCTCCTCGCAGTGCAGGGATTGCAGAAACTGGCGCTGGGGCTGGGTCTCGATGCCCTCCGCCGTGACCGCCATGCCGAGGGAGCTTGCCAGCTGGACTATGGTGCGGCACAGCTCGCGACTGTGCTTGTCATCGGGCAGCGCCTGTACGAAGGCCCTGTCTATCTTGATGCGATCGATGGGCAGGCTCTTGAGCAGGCTCAAGGAGGAAAAGCCGGTTCCAAAGTCGTCGATGGCGATCTGTACCCCCAGCGCCTTGAGGCGGGTAAAGAGGCGCAGGCTGTGATCCACGCTCTGGATGATGCTCTCGGTGACCTCTATCTCCAGCCGTTCGGCGGGGAAGCCGGTCTCGGCCAGGATGGCGGTGACCCTCTCCACGTAGTCGGGGGAGCGCATCTCCCTGACCGACACGTTGACGGAGAGCCGAGGGACCGCGAAGCCTTCTGCCAGCCACTTCTGGCCTTGCTGGCAGGCGGTGCGCATCACCCAGGCACCGAGCTGCTCGATGAGGCCGCACTCTTCGGCCACCGGGATGAAGCGAGCCGGTGAGATGATGCCCATGCAGGGGTGCTGCCAGCGCACCAGGGCCTCGAGACCGCTGAGGCTGCCATCGGCAAGATCCGTCATGGGCTGGTACAGCAGACGAAACTGCTGCTGCTCCATGGCCTTGAGCAGTCCCTGCTCCAGGGCCATGCGTTCCCTGGTCTGTGCCGTCATGTCCGGGGAGTAGAACAGATAGCCGTTGCGACCACGGCGCTTGGCCTCGTGCATGGCATTGTCTGCCGCACTGATGAGGCTGTCAGGGGTATAGCCATGTTCCGGATAGAGGGAGATGCCGATGCTGGCGGAGAGTCTCACCCGCTCCTGCCCGATGTCGGCCGGCTCGTGCAGCCTTTGCTGCAACCGCTCGATCAACCACACCAGCTCTTCCCGTTTCCCCATGTCGGGGAGCAGCACCAGAAACTCGTCGGCCCCCAACCGGATGGCGACGTCCCCGGTGCGCAGGCAGTGGCGGATGCGATCCGCCGACATCTTGAGCAGCTGATCACCGGCGCTCTGCCCCAGGTTGTCGTTGATGAGTTTGAAACCGTCGAGATCGATGAACAGCAGCGCCAGAGTGTGCCGGTTCAGGCGGGCCATCTCGATCTCCAGGGTGAGGCGCTCCTGCAGCAGGCTGCGATTGCCAAGATCGGTGAGGGGATCGTGATAGGAGAGGTGCTGCAGCCGTGCCTCCATCTGGGACAGCTGCCGCACCTGATGGCCGGACAGCTCCGGGGCTGATACCGCCAGTGTGGGATGGGCGGCAGGCATCAGGGGCAGATCCCGGGTGATGAGGAAGAGGCCGTTGAAGATGCCGTCGTCATCCAGCACCGGGCCGCAGCTCAGGTGCCAGCGCGTCGAGGACGCGGGATGGGGGGCGCCCGTGTCATCCAGCTCCAGCTCGACCCGCTGTGCTCCATGAAGCAGCTGCTGTAGCAGGGGAGCCAGCATGGGGGCACGGGCCGGGCTGATCTCAAACAGGGTCTTGCCGGGGTGCTCCGACCTGGCGAGCCCGCTCAGCTGGGCAAAGCTTGCGTTGACCTCGCGGCATCTGAATTCACGATCGAACATGGCAATGCCAAAAGGAGCCTGATCGAACAACTGCTGCAATTCGTGGATGGTGAGCGGGCCTGACAGATGCAGTGTCTGAACCGATTCGGGTAGCACTCTTTCCATATAGGCTCCTGAATTGATTTTTTTATCATTTGCGCGACTGTGTCAGTATGGCATGAAGTTTCAGGAGGGAAAGAAAGTGGGGGAATGGCGTGAAATCAACAGGATATCAGCCTTTCTGGCGACCAAATGCCTGAAGGCCTCGCACGAAGACCAGCCAGCCTACCAGGTGAAAAGGCAGGGCCATGGCGTAGAGCAGCAACCAGTGACTCTCCGTGCCGCTGCTGTTGATGAAGTCGATCCAGGAAGCCAGCAGGGCCAGCATGCCCGCTATCTGGAAGCGGCGGCGAAGCACCACCTCGACGCCGAGGTTGGCGAGGTAGAGGGTCAGCAGTATACCGGCGAAGCCAGTGAGCTGGGCGGTGCCGTAGAGTGCCCGATCCGGGTTCAGCAGCAGCGCGGCGAGGGGAGTAATGCCCTGATCCAGCGGGATCAGGGCCAGCAGCCAGCATGCGATCAGGAGCAGGGCTGTCTTCATGCCGGGCTTAGTCGGCGGCTTGCGCCGGTTTGACCAAGCTGAGGTAGTTGGCATCCATCTTGAGGAATACCCCGAGCAGTCGGGCACTGGCGCCGTAGAAGCCAAACTGGTCGGCGGCGCGGCAGGCGCTCTCGAATTTGTCGAACCAGCCAAGCAGGTGGCCGTGCAGCAGGGACTCCTGCTCGCCGAGCCAGCTTTCGCGCTGGGCGGCGGTGGTCGCCTCGGCGGCGCGGATGATGAGGTTGCCCATCAGATCCAGCTCGATGGCCAGGTGATCGGCTGGCTCCTTGTATTTGTCGCTGACATTGATGCCGAGGCGTTCGAGGCGCGCCTGCATCTCGCTCATGGGGGCCTGCATCAGCAGCTTGCCCTCGCCGCGGTAGAGCGACTCGTAGGGCAGGGCGCCCTGCTTGGGATCCACCAGGAACAGGCCGGCGAAGTCGGCGGCCAGCTCCAGCTGGCGATCCGGGCGCACCAGCAGGCGGGCGATGGCATCGTTGAGTTCGGCCACGGCCTCGCGCATGGGGTCCAGGGTAGAGAGGCTCTTCAAGAAGCTGCGCACGTCATAGGTGTCGTATTCAGCAATCTGTGCATCACTGAGTTCGGCAGCGAACAGGGTGGAGAACCACCAGTAAAGCTCGGCCCGGCGTTCGCTGGTAGCCATAAATTCCTGCATTTTTCCTCCGTGGATGACAATCGGGAGCCATAGAGGCTCCCGATTCTAACGACTTTAAAAATAAAGGAAACTCAAGGGGGACTTTAGTCCCTTCGGGTCAGAGTGCCGGGAACATGGGATCGATGCCCTTGGCGGATTCCGGTGCCCCGAAGGCGGTGACGGCCGGCGCCTGCCCGTGGAACTTCTCGATCTCCACCAGGGCGGTGTGGGCCGTGGTGGCCTGGGCCAGGCTGGAGGAGCCGATGTCCGCAGTCAGCACGTTGGGATCGCCATAGGTACACAAGGTCCCCACCTTGCCGCCCTCCTGCGGGCCGTACCAGGCCCCTTCCTGGATGCGCACCACGCCGGGGGCGTAGTCATCGCTCACCACCAGACCGGCCAGCACCTGACCGCGGCCATTGAAGACCCGCACCAGATCCCCGTCCTTGAGCCCGCGCGCTTTGGCGTCCTGCGGGTTCATGTAGACAGGCTCGCGCCCCTGCACCGTGTAGGTAGCGCGGTAGGCATCGGAGGAGCAGAGCTGGCTGTGCAGGCGCTTGTCCGGGTGACAGGATTGCAGGTGCAGCGGGAACTGCTGGCTGCCCGGCCCGCCGTGGGAGCGCTCGTAAGGCTCGATCCAGACCGGGTGGCCCGGGCAATCCGCGTAACCGTAGTCGGCGATGGTCTTGGAGTAGATCTCGATGAGACCGGACGGGGTGCCCAGCGGCTCCAGATCCGGCTCCTGACGGAACGACTCGTGACGCACCCAGGGCTTGCCCGCCGGGAAGGTGACGAAACCTTCACCGTGCCAGAACTGGCTGAAGCGGGGCAGGCGGATGCCGATGCCGCGGCCCTGCAGGCGGGCGTCGTCATAGATGCTCTGGATCCACTCCAGCTTGGTCTTGCCACCGGTGAACTCGGCCTCGCGATCGAAGCGGCGGCACAGATCGGCGAAGATGTCGTAGTCGTCGCGCGCCTCGAACAGCGGCTCGACCACCTTGTGCATGGCCAGGATGCCGGCGTTGGAGTGGGAACCCCACTGCTCGATGTCATCCCGCTCGTAGGTGGTGGTGGCCGGCAGCACGATATCGGCGAAGCGGCAGCTGGCGGTCCACTGGTGATCCACGCTCACCACGGTTTCCAGCTTGCGCCAGGCGGCGATCATCTTGTTGCGATCCTGCTGGTGGTGGAACGGGTTGTTGCCGCAGAACACCGCCATCTTCATCTCCGGGTAGGTGATGGTCTGACCGTTGAAGGCGATGCGCTTGCCCGGATTGAGGATGCAGTCGACGAAACGGGCCACCGGGATGAACCTGGAGTAGCCCTTCCAGTCGCCGTCGTGCAGCGGCTTGACCCCGGGAATGACGGAGCTGAAGCCGGACATGATGGGGCCTGTGCTGGTGATGGTACCGGCGCCGTTGTAGTGCCAGCCAAACCCGTAGCCGCCCCCCGGCAGACCGATCTGGCCCAGCATGGAAGCCAGTACCACCAGCATCCAGGCGTACTGTTCGCCGTGGTGCATGCGCTGCACGCACCAGCCGCCGATGAGCTGGGTGCGGCCGTTGGCCATGGTACGTGCCAGCTCGCGAATGGTGTCGGCAGGCACGCCACAGATGGCGGAGGCCCACTCGGCATCCTTCACCTGACCATCCTTGGTGCCCAGCAGATAGGGCAGGAACTTGTCAAAGCCGGTGGTGTAGTTCTTGAGGAACGCCTCGTCGTGACGCTTCTCGCTGTAGAGGGTATGGGCGATACCCAGCATCAGGGGGACGTCGGTCTGCGGGTTCAGGGTCAGCTGATCGCAATTGAGGTACTTCTGGGTCTTGGACTTGACCGGGTCGACGCTGATGACCTTGATCTCGCCCCTGGCCACCTTCTCTTTGAGCTGGGCCCAGTATTCGTAGACGCTGTGATCCGGCACCAGCCAGCCCACCTGCAGGTTCTTGATGGGATCGGAACCCCAGATGACGATGGTCTTGCTGTGCTCCAGCACCAGGGGCCAGGAAGTCTGCTGCTCGTATACCTCCATGGCGCCCGCCACGTGGGGCAGGATCACCTGGGCGGCGCCGGTGGAGTAGTCACCGGCCTTGGCCAGATAGGTGCCGTGCAGGTTCATGGCGCGGCCCAGCATGGCGCCGGCGGAGTGCAGCTTGCCCACCGACTGCCAGCCGGAGTGACCGGCGTAGAGGGCGCTCGGGCCATGGGTCTTCTGCACCCGCTCCAGCTCGTGATAGAAGAAGTCCAGCGCCTGGGACCAGGTCACCCGCACGAAGCGGTTCTGGCCGCGTTCGCGGGTGTCGGACTGGTGGCCCTTGCGCAGCCAGTCCAGACGTACCATGGGGTAGCGGATGCGGGAGGGGTTGTAGACCACTTCACTCAGGGCCTTGAGCATCTCGGTCGGATGCTTGTCATGCTCGAACGGCAGGGTCTCGACCCAGCGGCCGCCCACCACACGGGCGCGGAAGGCACCCCAGTGGGAGCCGGACTGCACCAGTTTTTCGCCGGACTCGGCGGCCATCACGGCGCGACCGAGCAGGGAGGGGCCGATCAGGGCGCTGGCACCGCTGGCCAGCAAGCCACCCAGAAAACCACGACGGGAAATATTGATCATCTTGTTATTCCTCTTTCGAATCCGGAATTAGTGGCTGCCCTGACCACCGGTATCGGCGGCATGGTTTTGCAGGTACTTGAGCAGGGTGCGCTCCTCTTCCTTGCTCAGGCGGTAGTAGGCGGACATGGCCTTGAGACCCGAGATCCAGCCGTTGGCGGTGAAGTGAGCCGGATCCGGCGCCGCGTGGCAGGAGTTGCAGGTGGACTTGTACATCTCGCCGGCATAATCCCAGATCGGTTTGAGGGAGGATTCGAGGCCCTTGCCATCGACCCAGGCCTGCACCTGCACCTGTTCCCATTTGATATGGGTGGCGCTGTCGGTTTCCTGTTTCAGGATCTGCTCGTTGGCCCTGAGCTCGTCACGGATGGTGGCCACGAAGACTCGCTTGCCCATGTACTCGCTCAGCACCCGGCCCTTGCCTTCGGTTTCGCGCCAGCCTTCGATGGTCACCTTGAGGCGATCGCCGCTGCGGGCCACGACGTCGATGCGGGAGGCGGGCAGCAGCTTGCCGACCGGCTCGGTACTCTCTTCGCTGTCGTAGAGATCCTTCTCGCCCAGGGTGTAGAGGGTCTCGGCGGCCGGTGCCTCTTGCGCATCGCTTGCCAGGGTGGCGTAGGTGGCACGGAAGCCGCCCGCCATGTTCGGCAGCTCGTGGGCGATGCCCTTGTGGCACTCGATGCAGTTCATGTTCTTGGCGGCGGCATCCTTCATCGCCAGGGCGGCTGCGGGGGACTGCTTGGCGTGGTCCATGTTGTCGTAGCTGTGGCAGGACTTGCAGGTCTTGGAGTTCTGGCTGCTCATGCGCGCCCACACCTTCTCGGCCAGATGCAGACGCCTGTCTTCAAACTTCTCCTGGGTGTCGATGCTGTGGCCTATGTACTGCTGATAGAGGTCGTTGGCCGCCTCCATCTTGCGGGCGACCTTGCCGACGAAGTCCTTCGGCTGGTGGCAGTCGGTACAGATGGCCTGGACGCCGGAGGCATTCTTGAAGTGAACGGACTCCTTGTACTCGGGGTAGACGGTGTCCTTCATGGTATGGCAGGAGATGCAGAACTCGAGGGTACTGGTCTTCTCGAAGCCGTAGTGCAGGCCGACGCTGCCGGCCAGGGTGACCCCGACGCCCGCCAGCACCAGCGCCAGTACCGACCAGCGGCGGCTGGGGGTGCGCAGGAAATGCCACAGTTTTTTCATCATGTTCTCTCACATCGCTTTTTTGATGGAGGCCATGATAGGGAGGCGTTGTGAACAGGGCTGCCGCCGAAAATTAACGAAATAGGGGTATTTATGAAAAATTATGAATAGAATAATCCCCCTATGTTGAACTCTGTCGAACCCTGCGGACCCTGCCCATGAGCCACCACATTCTGGTTGTTGAAGACGATGCCGTGACCCGCGAGAAGCTGACCGGCTATTTCGAGCGGGAAGGCTATCGGGTGACCGCGGTCGAGAACGGCCAGGAGATGCGGGCCGTGCTGGCAGAGCAGGAGGTGGCCCTGGTGATGCTGGACATCAACCTGCCGGGGGAGGATGGCCTGCTGCTGACCCGCGAGCTGCGCGCCCGCAGCACGGTGGGGATCATCCTGGTGACCGGCCGCAGCGATGCGGTGGACCGGATAGTGGGCCTCGAGATGGGGGCCGACGACTATGTCACCAAACCATTCGAGCTCAGGGAACTGCTGGTGCGGGTCAAGAACCTGCTGTGGCGAATCTCATTGGCCGCAGCCCAGCCAAGTGAGCCGGCGGTGGCCGACGATGCGGTGCGCTTCGGCCCCTGGCGCTTCGACATCCCCCGCCGCCAGCTCAGCCGTGACGGGGTGCCGGTGCGCCTGACCAAGGCAGAGTACGAGGTGCTGGTGGCCTTTATCGCCAACGCCGGGCGGGTGCTGAGCCGGGAACGGATCCTGGCCCTCACCAGCCACCGGGGCGATGGCCCGAGCGATCGCACCATAGACGTGCTGATCCGCCGCCTACGGGGCAAGATGGAGCAAGATCCCCGTGACCCGCAGCTGTTCGTTACCGTGCACGGGGAAGGTTATCTGTTCGCCGGCGAGCTGGCCGCCTGAGCCTCAGCTTTGCGAGGCGCTCAGGCCGATGGCCGGGTGTCAAACTGCGGGCAGTCGTCCCCTATCTGGTGCCAGGGGGCCTTGGAGCCGACGAAGATGTGAAACGCGGGCTTCTGGCTCGGCGCCTCGTCCAGTATCCCCAGCCGTAGATTGATCTTGCCCGTGCTGCGCTTCTGGCTGAACAGGCTGGAGCCGCAGTGACGGCAGAAGGCGAGGCTGGTCTCGTCCGATTTCTGGTAGCGGCTGATGGCCTCGCTCCCCTTCGCGATGGTCACCTTGTCGCCATCCAGCCCGCCGACGGAGGCGTAGTCCGCCCCGGAAAACTTGCGGCATTCCGAGCAATGGCAGTTGCCCATGTAGTCGAACTGATCCGGCAGGGTCAGGGCCACGGCGCCACACAGGCAGCTCGCATGCAATGTGTTCATCTCTTCTCCTTGAGTGCTTGGTTAGTTGCCGCTGGCGTCGACGCCGACCCGGTAGACGGGGCGAAAGGTGCCATCGGACAGCGAATCGGCGGG
>ENA-OWLM01000628-OWLM01000628.1-metagenome-genome-assembly--contig:-NODE-628-length-13512-cov-3.182433_pt1 | contig 13512 bp, 9 predicted proteins | sample MGYA00245349_ERZ651102 | MGnify/ENA primary metagenome ERZ651102 (study PRJEB26857, sample SAMEA4031759) | metagenome | biome: human; feature: oral; material: saliva | place: Philippines | collected 2014 | study... | reverse complement strand
ACCACAATTGGTCGATCAGCTTTCTCTTGCGCGCCCCGGTCTCCGCAGACCGGCGGAACAGTCCCGCAGTCAGAAGGCTCGCGTACCAATGCAGCCAGGCCGCGGTAGCGGCCGGTTCGGCGGCCAGGGCATCCATGTCCTCAAGCACCACCTTTCCGGCATCGGGCTCACCCAGCTCAACCCGGCACAGCGACGCCGCCGCCCATTCGCCTGCCAGCGCGGCGGGAATCGCCGAAAGCGTCGCGTCATCCAGCAACAAGGCGTGCGACAGCCTTAGCTGCCGCACTTCAGGCGCCGTCAGGGCCAACTCCCGCACGCCGTCGTCAAACGCGCTCAAAAGCGCCACACAGCGCGCCCGCCATGCGTGTATCGGTCCGAGTTCCGAACTATGTTCCAGCACCGCCAGATGCAGCAGCGTATCGTCCAGCAGCCGCGTGTATGCAAGCACGTCAGAAGCCGTTTCAGTCATCGCGGAAGCACTCATGGAATATCCAGGACGTAGGTCACGTACGTTCTCACGACGCCCGGGGTTGCGCCGCCAGATCCGTAGTAGCGCGCGTAGAACGGCATGTTCAAGGTCGCGACGCCTTCGGTGGTGTTCACCACCTTGACCGAGGTCCGGTCGCCGACCCGTATCACGGTGCCGTCCCCATTGAGCAGTTCGATCTGCACGCCGCTCGGCGTAGGCGCCGGAGACATGTCCAGCGGATTCAGCCGGCCGCTTGCGTCCGTCGTGGGGCCGGCCTCGAAGTAGGCCCGCACCTGCCCGGGCGCTCCTTCGCACTCGATCGGAATGTCGAACCTTGTCGACCCCGCAACATCGCCTGGCGAACTCAAGGATTGCGTCGACACCGTGGGCAAAGCCACGTCGATGGAAGCCTCGCGGATGTAGCAGCTCAGCGGCACGTAGCGGCCGATGAACCGGAGGTTGACGGCCTCCGACGCCGCGCCGGCCCCGCCCGAAGACAACGCCATGGCCAGCAACCCTGCGGCCAGCGCGCCGCACTGGCGCAGCCGGAAAAATGATGCGTTCATGATTGCTCCTTGGCTTGGGGCGCATCGGCCGCCGCGGCGAACGGCGTCCGGCATTCGGCCTGGATCCGGATCAGGCCGGACACGTTCTTTGTCTGGCCAGAGGAAGCAGCGGCCTGTCCATCGGACAGCGCATAGGCGGCCTGGCACTGCTCCTGCGGTGTGTCGCCCCACTTGATCGTCAACATGCCCTGGTCGGGCAGCCCGCGCACCAGCGCAACACCGCCCTGCCCCACCGTGCCCAGCGCACGGTCCGCATCGGTCTGGTACACCTGCGCGCCCAGCGGCACAGCCTCGCCATCAGGGCGCCGCAGCCGCAGCAAGACGGGCTTGCCCTGTTCGGTGCGGAACTCCACCAGCACGATGGAATCCAGCGTCGGCACCACCTCCTCGGAGGTTGCGCCCAGTTCCACCTCCATCCCGAGTTTCGACGGGTCCAGCATGACGTTATTGACACGGTACGGCGACAGGTACGGAACCAGCGCGTAGCCGTTGCTATCAATGCTTGCGCCCTGTCCGTTGATCACCCGGGCGCCCGCGGCCCCCTTTGCCTGGATCAGCGCGGTTGCGCGTCCCAATGGCGGCCCCGCCGTGACGCCGCCCGCGTGCACCACCAGCGCCCCACGGGCCCCCATAGCGAATTGGTTTGCTTGGCTGCTGGCGGAAGCGCTTGCGCTATATGTGCCGTAAGGAGACCGGTAGCTGCCGAAAGCACCCAGACTGTTGGTGCGCGCGGAATCGGTCTCGGCCGTCGAGGCAGTCAGGCCGAACGACACCGGGATGTCGGCGCCGCCCGAGCCATTGACGGAGGCCTGCACTTGGTGGTCGCCATTGGACGATCGTGTCATCGTGCTGCTGACCGTGTTGAAACCCGGGCCGGTATGCGCGGAATTGCGGCCCAGGGGCATGGACAGCGTCAACATGATCTGATTGCTCAGGGTCGCGGATTCGCCGCTGCGCACGCGTTGCCCGAAGATGGAATAGTTCAGCGACCGATAGCTGCCGCCGTAGCCGATCTGATACTGCAGGTCGTAGCCAGACCGGCTTGACCAGTAGTTCTGGCGGCTGGCCATGATGAACACGTTTCCGCTGCTGCCGACAGGTTGCGACACGTTGACCTGCAGGCGCTGCTTGAGCCGGTAGTCGTACCAGGGTTCGTCCGGATTCGAGTACCGGTCGTGCGCATGGATCGCATCGCGCAGGCTGTAGAAGTTGGACGTCGAATAGCGGTAGCCCACCAACGAGAACCGCGTTCCCGTGGTGGAGAGGATATTGGAATAGTTCAGGCGGGTACTGATCCCCTTTCGGGATTCTCGTTCGATCTGCGTGTTGGCGCCCGTGACATCCAGCGAGAACGCGCCCACCTTCGTATTGATGGCGGCGCCCAGCATGATCGACGCGTAGTCGGACGATATCTGCGTGCCCGTATAGCCCGTGAATCCGTCGGTGAACCCGTACTGATAGGTCCCTTCAAAGACCGGCGGCTCGCTTTGGGATTCGGCGTTCCGGTATCTTCCCAAGCCCACGCTATACCGGTGCACGCCTTCGCGCAGCAACATGGGAACCGTCGAAAATGGCACGCTGAAGGTGCTTTGACGGCCGTCCGCCTCTTGCACGGTCACATCCAGATCGCCGCCGTAACCGGAGGCGGGCAAGTCTTCAAGCTGGAATGGCCCGGCCGGTACGTTCTGCTCGTAGATGACTCGCCCCGCCTGGCGCACGGTCACAATGGCATTGGTTTCCGCAACCCCGCGCACGATAGGCGCGTAGGTGCGCAATGTGTCGGGCAGCATCCGGTCGTCGCTGAATAGCCGCACGCCGCGCAATCCAATCGAGTCGAAGAGCTCGCCGCTGGTAAAGCTGTCTCCGACCAGAAACTGGCTGCGCCACGGATTGATGCCGCGCTGGGCAAACAGCTCCAGGCTGTTCCAGCTTGAACTCCCGTTGTTGGCCCAGCTCTTGGTCGACCGCTGGCGCAGACGCCAGCTTCCGACATTCAGGCCCGACGTCAAGCCCAGGAAGAGGTTGCTGAATTGAGACCCGCCGTGGCGGGCCCTGCTGGTATACCCGTTCAGGCTGTAGTCGAGCAGTCCGGCCGTGATCCCGTCGTTCCAGCGCACGGGATCCACCCAGCCTCGAACGTGCGTGTGCACATAAGCCTGCGGCACCGAAAGTTCAAGCGCAAGCTCGCCTAGATCCATGACAGCGTAGGCCTGCGGCACGATGGTGTTCAGCGGCAGACAGGCCTCGGTGTTCAGCGGGTCCGAATCAGGCTGGACTGAGCCGGGCCCTTCAGACCTGGCTTCGAGGATGCGCCGGGTATCGACGCCCATCTGTTCAAGCTCGCCCAGCGTGAAGCAGGGTTCGGTGCGGCCACCGTCTGACGCCACATAGCGCACATCGTACCGGCCCGCACGCCGTCCATTCACCTTGACATCCAGCGCATAAACGCCAGGCAGCACCGCATTGCCGCTGCTGAAACGTTCCAGGTCCACGGCCGGCCCGGATAGGAACCTCGGGTCGAACTCCACTTCCGAAGGCCGGGCGGGCGGGGCCTGCTGGGACATGGCGCTGCCGAACGGCGCGCAATATGCGGCGACTGCCAAGCCGAACCACGGCGCCTTTTGAGCCAGCCACGAAGCGCCCGCCCCTCGCTCCGGTTCCTTCTCCCTACGCACGTTACCGCCATCTCGCGACATTTTCTTTCCCTCTGGAGCTTATGGGCGCGATCGGATTTCCGACTCGCCCAGGACTTCCGCGCCATAGTCATTAATGACGCCGAACCGGACCAGGCCAGCAGCCAACGGCTCGCCGGTCTGGACCTTGCCCGGCGTGCGGGCCAATTCCAACGATGAGAACGGCGCGACCATGCCTTGCTCATATCCGGCTAGGCCATCGCGCGTATTGGTCATGACCTGGCTGAACGACATGTGGTAGGGCGTGGGGTTTTCGACGCGCAGCGCGCCCTGGGCCGCGGCGTGCCAGATCAGCGCCTTGTGCGCTTCTTCCACGGGAGTGGCCAGCGCATCGGGCCGCAGAAATAGCTTGAGGCGTGTCCGGATTGCGAGCTGCATGAAGTTCACGTTCTCTGTTCTTTCTGACTTTGGAGGAACCTCCAGCACATTCAGAAAGAACAGCGACTCGCGGTCCTGCGGCAGATCGGCGCCGGTATAGACGACCCTCAGCGTCTGCCCACGCTGGGGCTCCACCCGCGACATGGGCGGGGAAATGACAAAAGGCACATCCAGTCGCCCCGGCGACTCGTTGACTGAGCCGTCGTCGATCCACGACTGAACCAGCACCGGCTTTTGATCGACATTGCGCAGGCGGATATTGACCTCGCGGCTGCCCATGGGATAAACGACGCGGGTGCCGGTGATGACAACGCCCGCTTCGGCCAGCGCGGGAATACAAGTCACGAGCGCAACCAGAAGTGCGCGCAGACGAACGAAGAGCACGATAGTCCCCAATATTGATAGGCAGGCAGAGGCGCCGCGGGGGGGGGAGAGATACCCCCCCGCAACTGTTGCGGTGGTAGAACTGCCGCGCTTACTTACGGATAGGCCAGGGTGAACTGCGTGAAGGTCTCGACCCGACCGGGCAGCGTAGCGTCAAGGGCGTAGTACTGGGCGCCGTAAGTCATGACGGCGCCGCGTCCGGCACCGGTGCCGGTGACGGCATACGACGCGCCGCGGGAACCCAAGGGAATCGGCGTGCCATCGGCTTCTATCAATTGAACGGAAACATTCTCGGCCGCCGTAGCTGTGGCCAGATTCTTCAGCGTGAAACGCGTGGGCTCCATGTTGGTCATTTCGAAATGCGCGGCAACCTCCTCGATGGTTGCCGGGCAGTTTTCCACCGTGATCTGGAATGGCGTGGAACCGGCCGTTTTGCCCGCCGAGTCCAGCGACTGCGTGGACACCGTCGGGAGAACAATGTCCTTGTCCTCGTCACCGGACTTGACTGCGCAGGTGTCGGCGATAAGCTGGCCGGTGAAATTGACCTTTCCTTGCGTGACCGTCTGGGCATGGATAGGCAGCGCCGCGCCCGCCAGCAGCGCCAGCAATGCCAAGCGATAAGTACTGGATTTCATCTTGCTTTCCTTGACTTAGAACTGTGGGTAGATCGGGCCACGTGATTGCACGTGATTTCCAGAATCCCGATCGTCTGTCCTTGAATGGACAAGACGATTACGAGTGTAGGGATGGCAATCACGAAGGAACATCAGCGTCGTCTGACGCTGGGCTCTTTTTTTATATCGTCACGATCTACGCGGCCGCTTCATGCGACCAGGCCATGGCTGATTCCATAGCGCACCAGTTCAATGTCAGAAGCCACATCCAGCTTGCGCATGGCGGCGCGCTTCTGGGCGCTGACGGTCTTCTTGCTGCGGCCGAACTTCGCCGCGATCTCTCCCACCGACAAGCCGGACAAAAACAGGCGCACGACCTCGATTTCGCAAGCCGTGAGCTTGCCCATGCGCTCCGCCTCGGCCGCGCTGGAATCGGCGGAAAGCGCCCCCTGGATGCGTGGCGAAAGATAGGTCTCGCCTCGCCACACCGCGTGGAACGCGTGCAGCATGTGTTCGGAACGGTCGAATTTGCTGACGATGCCCTTCACGCCCTGGCGCTCAAGCGCCTGCACCACCATGGAACTTCCCAGCGACGTCAGCACAATCAGCTTGATTGCGGGATACCGCTGCCGGATCTGCGACAGCATCGACAGGCCGTCGCCGAAGTGGCCGCCGGACATGACGTAGTCGCAGATCAGCACATCGCACGCGTGGCTGGCGAGCACATCAAACAATTGCGTTGAGTCAAACGCGCAGGCTTCGACCCGCGCGATCTCAATGCCCGAGAGTTCGAGTTTCACGCCCTTGACGCAAACCGGATGCCCGTCCGCCACGACCACATGGATGTGATTGCTCACGGCGGTTCCTCATCAAGCCCCGCCGTTGGAATGCGACTCGAACGCCAGGGCGAGTTCGGGGCCGGCGTCCGGATCCGCCAGCACGATGTGCACATGGTCCAGCACTTCGCGCCGGGACATGAAATCCATCCACACCGTGGCAAGCCGCGGCAGGATGTGTTGTTCCAGGAATCCGATCAAGGCGCGCGCACCCGTCTGGTCGACCTGGCAGGCAGCGACGACGTAGTCCACGACCTCTTGCCCGTAGGTCAGCCGGGACTTGATGGTGTCCGCCATCCGGCGCACGACCTTGTCCAGGTGCAGCCGCACGATGCTGGCAAGCGCGTTGGTCCGTAGCGGCGAATACGGCACGACGGTCAGGCGCCCCAACAACGCGGCGGGGAACCGTGCGAGCATGTCGGACTCCACCGCTTCTCGCAGCCCGTCAAGCCCGGGCGGCGCCTCCTCGTCGGCGCACAGGGTGGAAATCAGTTCGCTGCCCACGTTGGTGGTCAGCAAGATGACCGTGTTGCGAAAATCAATGTAGCGCCCGTCGCCGTCTTCCATGTAGCCCTTGTCGAACACCTGGAAGAACAGTTCGTGCACGTCGCTATGCGCCTTTTCGACCTCATCGAGCAGAATCACGGAGTAAGGCCGCCGGCGCACCGCCTCGGTGAGGACGCCGCCTTCTCCATAGCCGACATAGCCCGGCGGCGCGCCGCGCAAGCCGGAAACGGTATGGGACTCCTGGTATTCGCTGAGGTTGATGGATATCAGATTCTGCTCGCCGCCATAGAGCGATTCGGCCAACGCCAGCGCCGTCTCGGTCTTGCCCACGCCTGATGGGCCGGCAAGCAGGAAGACCCCCTGCGGCTTCTGCGGATCGGACAGGCCCGCGCGCGCTGTCCGCACACGCTGCACGATGCGCGAGATGGGTTCCTCTTGACCGATGACGCGTGCGCGCAGCGAGTCTTCCAGATTACGCACGGCGGTGATCTCGTCGGTGAGCATGCGCCCCACGGGAATCCCGGTCCAGTCGGCCACGATCTCGGCCACCGCGGCTTCGCCCACTTCTGGATAGACCAGCGGCGAATCGCCCTGCAGGGCGCGCAACGCGCAGGCAGCGTCCGACAGCGCGGCGGCCGACTCCTGCTGCCCGCCCTCTTGGCCTTCGAGCGCCGCCTCCCGGCGTCCCAGCAGCGCCTGGACCTGCTCTGCCTGGCCGTGCCAGTTGGCTTCCAGGGCCGCTTTTTCGTCGCGCAGTGCTTCCATGCGCGCGTCGAGCTCGGCAAGCGCCGATGCCTCCCGCAGGCCGACCGCCACTTCCGCCTTCAAGAGGTCGCGCTCGGCCTCGCAGGCCAGGATCCGCTGCTCGACATGTTCCAGCGCCTTGGGCGGCGCATGCTGCGATAGCGCCACGCGCGCGCAGGCCGTGTCCAGCAGGCTGATCGCCTTGTCGGGCAACTGTCGCGTGGGCAAGTAGCGCTGCGAGAGTGTCACGGCGGCCCGGACGGCCTCGTCGCGCACAAGCACGCCGTGGTGGCGCGCAAAGCTGGGCACCAGCCCGCGGACCATCGCCGCGGCCTGCTCCACCTGGGGTTCGGCCACCTGCAGCATGTGAAACCGCCGCGTCAGGGCCGGGTCTTTCTCGATATGGCGCTTGTATTCCGCCCAGGTGGTCGCGCCGATAACCCGCAGGTCGCCCCGCGCCAGCATGGGTTTCAGAAGGTTGGCCGCATCGCCCGTTCCCGCCTGCCCGCCTGCCCCGATCAGCGTGTGCATTTCGTCGATGAACAGGATGGTCATGGCGGTGGACCGCCTGGCGGCGTCAAGCAGCCCCTTCAATCGCGATTCGAATTCGCCTTTTACGCTGGCGCCCGCCAGCATGGCGCCAATGTCCACGTTCAGGAGGCGCGCGCCCGCCAGCATCGGGGGAACACGCCCTTGCGCGATCGCCAGCGCCAGGCCTTCCACGACGGCCGTTTTTCCGACGCCGGCCTCGCCCGTGAGCAAGGGGTTGTTCTGCCTGCGGCGCATCAGCACGTCGACCATGGCGCGTATCTCGGTCTCGCGGCTCAGGACCGGGTCCAGGCCGCCTTCGCGGGCCCTGGCGGTAAGGTCGGTGCAAAACTTTTGCAACGGATCGTCGGATTGTTCACGGTCGGCGGCGGCGCCGTCGCCGGGCTTTCCGGCGTTTCCATCCGCCGCCTCAGGCGACCCTTCGATCCACGCACGCAACGGTACGTCCAGGTCTTCCATCGGAATCTTGCGGAATTCCGGGGATATCCCCAGCAGAACCCGGCGCAGCTCGGGATCGGTGGCCAGCGCATGCACCAGCCATGCGCCGCGAATGTGCTCATCCTGGAATTGCAGGGTGGCGCTGATCCACGCCCGTTCGACCGCAAGTTCAACCTGGTAGGAAAAGTCGCTGACCGATCCCGCGCCGCCAGGCAAGGACGCCAGCGCTTCGCGCAAGTGCAGGGCGATCACTTCGGTATCCGCGCCGGCATGCCGCAGGATGCGCTGGAGATCGCCATCAGATTGATTTAAAAGCTGGTGCAGCCAATGCGCGACTTCGACGTAGGGATTTCCGCGCAGCTTGCAGAAGGAGGTTGCAGATTCCAGGCTCTGGAACATGCGTTGATTGAGTTTTCCGAAAAGGACGCGCCTGAGTATTGTCATTTGCTCTACGGGAATCTGATGCCAGGAAAGCTCAGGCTATCCAGTTGCCCACACCCGGACAATCGGACTGGACAGAGACGCGAGTGGGACCTGATATTTATCAGCCGCGGGATGACGCCACGCAAATTCTGCGCATTTAATCGCCACAGATCCGGCAGTTATCAGACGTTTTCGCGAATTTTCTATATCCGGCCCACACCGGAACGCCAACAATCTGCGCAATGCCATTTCCGCCACCCGAAGCGTGACGCCGGCTTGCTCGTACGAGCAGGGCAGAGTTCAGCGATCCTTGCGGCCGGGCCCAAGAATCCTTCTTGACGCAGCACGACAACACTTCAAAGTTCCATGCATCAGAACCTCCTCAAGCTAGGCATGTTGGACAGTCAACCTTTGGTGCTCAAGGGCCTTAAATCGCTATTCGAAGGCTATGCCGACATCAAGGTCACGGGCGTCTTCGAGGACAGCTACGAACTGTTTGACGCCATGCCGGCGGACCCGCTAGACGTACTGCTCATGGAGTACGTCCTGGATACATCCGACCTGAACGGCGCCGAGCTGATCCGCTGTCTGCGCCAGCAATACCCCCAGACCCGCATCCTGGTTTTCTCCGCAACGCAAGACCCCGCGATCGTCGCGCTGGCCATGCGCCTTGGCGCACACGGCTATATCAACAAGCGCGCCCACGAAGAGGACATCATCCGCGCCTTGCGGCGTGTCCACGACGACGGCCGCTACATTGATCCCGACATGCGCGACCAGCTTCCCGACAGTCTCGCGCCGATAACGCCGCACGAAGCGCGCGGCAATCTCTCCGAACCGCGCATTCAGGCGCTTCTGCGCACCGCCGAACTCTCGCCCTGCGAGTATGCGGTGCTGCGCAAGTTCGTCGCCGGCGCCAACGTCATGGAAATCGCCGAGCGGCTGCACAAGAGCCCCAAGACCATCAGTTCACAGAAGGCGGCGGCGTTCCGAAAGCTCGGCGTTTCCACGGACAACGGCCTGTACCGGCTGGTGGGCACGGCGGCAGACCCCGCGCTGAGCGCCAGCGCGTTCCTGTAGTCGATCAAGGCGCCACGGCCACGTCCAGCGCCCGCTCCAGCGAAGCGCGCAGCATTTCTCCGTGACCGAACTGGGGAAACGCTTCGTAGGTCGCCTGGGCCCCCGCGCCGTGCAGCCCGTCGGCCATCTCGCGCACGGCGGCGCGCTGGTCGACCGCCTGGCCGTTCGCCCCAGGCGTTGCGGGTATCGGCGTGGGCCTGCCGGGTTCACGCGGCTTGGTTCCCACCAGGATGGCGACCCGCTTGCCCGCGGCCCGCTCCGGCTGAAACTGGCGCCATTCCCGCACCAGCACGCCATCGTTCCACCACGCAGACGGATCGCCCGCGATGTAGCGCGCGAAGGCGTCCGGCTGCGTAAACAAGACGTGCAATGCGAACAGTCCCCCGTATGAATGCCCCCACAGATACTCCTTGGCGGAATCGACGGCGGCGGTCCGGCGCACCAGCGGCTTGACCTGGGTGCGGATGAACGCCAGGAACAGGTCGGCCCCGCCTCCCTCGTGTCCGCGGACGACAGGATTGGGCAGTTGCTTGCCGTTTTCGAAGACTGGCGGCGTGTAGTCGTAGGCCCGCGAGACGACGTCGTTGCGGGTTGGCACGTCGTAGCCGACAGCGACCAGCACCGGCGCGACGCCAGTTGAAATCCGCTGCAAATCGGCATCGGTCAGCGTCGCCAGCGCCGCGTTTCCGTCCAGCATGTACAGCACCGGACTGCCGCCCTTGGGGGCCGCCTGCTTCGGCACGGCGATCTGGATGCGATAGCGGCGCTTGCCGTCGGCCGAATCCAGCCTGTGGGTTTCAAAGCGATAGAACGCCGACGGCCTATCCGCGACGGTCTCGCCCACCAATTGCATGCCGGGACGCACGGGCGCGTCCGCGGGCGCTGGCTGGGCGCTGGCTGCCGTGATCCACAGCGCGCCGAGCAAGGCCGGGCCGGAGAATTTCAGCAAGGATTTGAAGCGGGACATGTTCTTTCCAGAAAGTGGCGTCAACGGGAATCACCAGGCGTAGTTCAGGTTAGCGGTAATCGACCGGCGTGCGCCGTAGTAGCAGCTGGCCGCGCCGGAGCAACTGGCCAGATACTCCTTGTCGGCCAGGTTCGTGGCGTTCAGGGAGAATTTCATTCCCTTGAATGCCGGATTCAGATTGCCCATGTCGTAACGCACCGCGGCATCGACCAGGTTGAGTGCGCCCGTGCGATATTCATTCGCGCTGTCGCCATAGCTGGCGCTGACATGACGCAGCCCCAGGCCCACGCTGACGCCCGGCAGGACCGACTGGTCGAAACGATAGTCCAGCCACACGTTGGCGCTGCGGCGCGGGACGCGCGGCAATTGCTTGCCGAGGTCGGTGCTGTTGCTTTGCGTGACCTTGCTGTTCATCAGCGTCGCCGAGGCCACCATCGTCAGGTTGTCGGTCAGCGCAAGATTGCCTTCCAGTTCCAGGCCCCGCACACGCCCTTCGCCGGTCTGCACCTGGCACAGGCTGCCGTCGCACAAGTGCGTGGGGTCCGGGTCGGGCGTCGTGATGTTCTGCTGGCGGATCTCGTAGGCGGACAGCGTCACCAGGCTGCGCGAGCCGGGCGGCTGGTACTTGATGCCCACTTCGGCCTGCTTGCCTTCCGTCGGCTTGAACGGCTGGCCGCCGTAGCCGACGCCGTTGACCGGCTCGAACGATGTCGCATAGCTGGCGTAGGGAGCAAGCCCGTTATCGAACAGGTACACCACGCCGGCGCGCCATGTGGTGGCCTCGTCGGCATAGCGCGTGCTGGCGCCGGTGGAGCGCACCAGCGCGTTGTCGTGCGACCAGTCATGGCGCAGCCCCACCGTGGCCGTCCATTGGCCCCAGCGGATCTGGTCCTGCGTGTAGAGGCCGATTTGATCGCTGTCGCTGCGCCGAGTCGGAACCGGCGACCCGATCTTCACCGGGCTGCCGTAGACCGGATTGAACACGTCCAGCGAACCCACGGTGCCGGTGGCCTGCTGCACGCGGATGGTCTGCGTCCGGTAGTCGAGCCCTGTGAGGACCGTGTGATCCGTCTCGCCCAGCCTGAAGCCCACTTCCGCGTTGGTGTCGACCGTGAAGCCTTCCGAGCGGATCTGGCTGATCGACGCCGTGCGCCGCAGCGTGCGCCCGTCCGGCTGCAGATCGCCCTGGCGCGCCACGGACGAATTGTCCGTATCGACGCGCATGTAGCGCACGCCCTGGTTGATTTTCACCCGGTCGGAAAACTGGTGCGAAAACAGATAGCCGATCGAATACTGGGTCCGGTCATAGGCGCTGAATGCCGGTTCGCCCAGGAACCTGTCCGAACCGAATCTGCCGTATTGCGTCGCGAAGTAGGTGCCGTGCGACGGCAGGAACTGATACGTGCTGCCGCCGCGATCCTGTTGATAGTTGGTCAGCAACGTCAGCGACGTGCTTGCCGACGGCCGCCATGTCAGGCTGGGCGCGAACATCACGCGGTTCAGGTCGATATGGTCGACCTGCGTTTCGGTGTGATAGCCCGTGCCCACCACGCGATAGAGCCACTTGCCCTCTTCATCCAGCGGACCGCTCACGTCCGCGTTCAACCGCGCCAGGCCGTAATTGTCGGTGCTGACGCCGATTTCGCCGCGGGCGTAGTCGGTCGGCCGCTTGCTGGTCGCATTCACCAGTCCGCCCGGCGCGATCTGGCCGTAGAGCACCGAAGAAGGGCCGCGCAGCACTTCGACGCGCTCCAGGCCATAGCCGTCGAACTGGGTCGCCGATGCCGTGGCGCCGCTGCTCGAACCGGGCGGGCGCAGCCCGTCCAGGTAGAGGTTGTTGGCGAAGCTGCCCGTGCGGAAGCCCCTGACCGATATCTCGTCGACGCGGCTGTCGACGCCATAGCCGCCGACGTTCACCCCCGCGCTGTATCGCAGCGCCTCGGCCGTGCTCTTTGCGCCAATCATGTCCATCAGGTCGCGGTTGATCACCGAGATCGACTGGGCGCTTTCCAACAGCGGCGTGTCGGTCTTGGCGCCGGCGCTGCTGGAAAGGCCCAGCACGCCGACATTGCCGTCCGTCCGGCCCGTGACCGTCACCGCGGACAGCGTTGCCACCCCGCCCGCGTCGGAGTGCGGCTGCCGCTCCAGGCGATAGCCCTCGCCGTTCGTGTTGGGCACGGCCCGCAGGCCGGAGCCCTGCAATAGCTGACGCAGCGATTCGCCAACGCCGCCCTGCAGCCGGACCGCCGGACTGCGCTTGCCGGCGGTCAGCGCCGGATCGCTGATGATCGTGGTGCCGCTGGCCTGGCCAAACTGCAGCAGCGCATCCTGCAGCGTCGTTGCCGGCAGTGCGATGTCGACGCTGGAAGCGGCCGTCGCGTCTATCGGATGCGCCAGCGTCAATGCGGCGGCGCATGTTCCCAAAAGCAGGGAGGCGGATGTCTTGCGGATGGCGCCCAGCACGGGCGGTACAAATGAAGCAGGTCGGAAAATTGACATGAAACGGCTCTGGGTTGGCGCCCACGATGAGCGCCTTTCCCTGTACAAACGAAGCAGTCCCTTCAATCTGCCGGGAATTTACAAATGATTACCTTCCTGCCCGGCCCTGCCCTCATGCGCGTCCCACGTTGACCCAGTAGCGGGTGCGGTAGACCAGCCTCAGGTTATGGGCCGCAGCCAGCGCTTCCAGCACCCGGTCCGTCTGCTGCACGCGGAAGGTGCCGTTCACGCGGACGTGGGCGACCTCGTCGTCGCAGCGCACGAGGCCTTCGCGGTAACGCCCGAGTTCGGCAAGAAAGGCTTCCAGCGGCATGTTGTCGGCGATCAGGACGCCCTGGGCCCAGGCGAACTCGCGCCCGGCGCGT
>ENA-OWLM01000625-OWLM01000625.1-metagenome-genome-assembly--contig:-NODE-625-length-13537-cov-8.402388_pt1 | contig 13537 bp, 10 predicted proteins | sample MGYA00245349_ERZ651102 | MGnify/ENA primary metagenome ERZ651102 (study PRJEB26857, sample SAMEA4031759) | metagenome | biome: human; feature: oral; material: saliva | place: Philippines | collected 2014... | reverse complement strand
TTCTCTACGGCTCTTCGCACATAGCAAACTTCTGGAAGGCGCACCTCGGCCTCGAGCATGTCTCCTGGCAGGTCATCCGTCAGGCAAGCGAAGCCAAGGACGGCGTGCTGAATATCCTTGACTGTACCACGGGACGTGAGCAGGTAGAGATCGGTCAGCCCACCGACGCGGCTGGGCGCGCTGCCTTCGAAGCCCTTGAGCGTGCTACGGCAGATATCCGCATGGGACTCTGCGACGTCCTCGTCACAGCCCCCATCAATAAGGCCGTGATGCCACGCGACCTCTTCCCATTCAATGGGCATACAGATTACCTCGAGGCGATCGCAGCACGCACACCTGGCGAATCACTGATGGTGCTCGCCTCGGGCGACTGCCGCGTGGCCTTAGCTACGACACACATCCCAGTGAGTGCTATTGCCTCACGACTCTCGAGCGAACTGATCCTCCGCAAGCTCCGCCTCCTCGAGGCTGGCCTACAGCGAGACTTCGGCATCACGAAGCCACGCCTCGCCGTACTTGGCCTTAACCCCCACGCAGGAGATAAGGGGCTTATGGGGAACGAGGAGGATACGATTATCCGTCCCGCTATCGAGGAGGCTTTCACCTCGGGCATCATCACCTTTGGTCCCTTCCCTGGGGACGGCTTCTGGGGCAGCGGGCGTGTAGATTCCTTCGACGGCATCCTCGCCATGTATCACGATCAGGGCTTAGCTCCCTTCAAAGCGCTGTACATGAACGAAGGGGTAAACGTCACGCTGGGACTCAGCTTCGTACGCACCTCCCCCGACCATGGTACAGGCTACGATATCGCTGGTAAGGGTATCGCTGACCCCACCTCGATGCGAGAGGCTATCTACAGCGCACTCGACATCTACCGTCACCGTCGCAGCTACGACGAGGCTACGCGCAATCCTCTCCGCCGTCACTACCACAATCGTGGGCGAGACGACGAGAAGCTCGACACGACCAGTACCCCAGACGAATACTAACGCTTCGCCCCCAAGCTCATGTCCCTCAAGATATATACCGCCTCGGCGGGATCGGGGAAGACGCACGCGCTCACACGCGAGTTCCTGCGTCTGATGCTCAGCAATGGCGACCCCAGATACTTCACGACTATCCAAGCGGTGACCTTCACTAAGAAGGCCACCGCTGAGATGAAGGGACGTATCATCGCTGAGCTATCCACCCTCGCACGCACCCCGGAGGAGTCCCTATTCACAAGCGATCTATGCCAGGAGCTGGGTATCTCTGAGGCGAAGCTACAGGAGCGAGCCAATGCAACTCTGCATGCCCTACTACTGGAGTACACGAGCTTCCGTGTACGTACCATCGATTCATTCTTCCAAGAGGTCGTCCGCTCCTTCGCTTATGAGCTGGGACATGCTGGGGCTCTCCGCGTGCAGCTTGACTCGGAGCAACTCCTTCATCAAGCCGTCCTCGAAGTCTTAGCTCGGCAGGATCAAGAGAAGAGCGACAAGGAGATTGAGGCTTGGCTTAATGAGCTAACCACCGAGGCGATAGAAGATGGGAAGGGCTACAATATCGAAGACCAGCTCAGCAAGTTCGCCAAGCAGCTCGAGAACGAAGCCGTCAAGCAGCTACGTGCGGGCAAGGAATTCCCCTCCCAAGCGCAGGTCAAGAAGCTACGTGAAGCAGCTCGTAAGATCATCAAGGATAAGAGGGAAGCGCTCAGCGCCCTTGCTGAAAGAGCACTCAATGCACTGGCGCGGTCTGGGGTAGCAATAGAAGATTTAAGCAACAAGAGGTCTGGAGTCTTTGGAGCGACTTATGCCTGTCAAAGAGTGCAAGGAGCTTTTACCATAGACGGAGTACCTCTTGCAGAGCGCTCCTACCTACAAGGGTTCCTTGATGCTACAGACACGGACACGATGCTGGCTAAATTAGTCAGTAAGGGCAAACAATCTATCCGTGAGCAGATCGAGCCCCACCTCAGCAGCATCTATGATGCCCTCAAAGCCTTCAGCGACTACAACTTCCAGCAGCTCCCCATCTACGTCACGGCCCAGCAGATCAACCGATATGCGGGGCTCTATGGCATACTGATCGACATCGACAATGCCCTCCAAGAGCTCAAGCGAGAGGGTAAGCTCATGCTCATCTCTGATGCACCTTCGCTCATCCAAGCGCTACTGAAGGACAATAATGATGCACCCTTCCTCTACGAGAAGATCGGGGCGCGCATCGAGCATCACATGATCGACGAGTTCCAGGACACGAGTCGCATGCAGTATGAGAACTTCAAGCCTCTCCTTGATAATGCCCAGAGCCAAGGCCAAGACTGCCTCATCGTCGGTGATGCCAAGCAGAGTATCTACCGCTTCCGCAACTCCGACAGCACCCTACTGACCACACAGCTCACCGAGGACTTCACGTCTTCCGCTGAGCGCAAAAACCTTGAGGACAACTGGCGTAGTGTCCCCGAGATTGTAGACTTCAACAACGCCCTCTACCCACAGCTCTGCTCCCTCATTCGCCGCGTATTCGATTCACTCTGGAGCGGAGTCAAGGGCTACGGCTTCCCCGAAGGGCAAGAGGAAGTCAAGAGCCGACTGGATGCAGAGCTTGACATCCTCCTCAAGGCCTATGAAGACGTGGAGCAGAATACTCCTAAGCCAAAGCAACAGCGAGGCCTCGGGCAAGTCGTACTCCATCGCTATGCTCCCCCCAAAAAGAAGGATGATAGCACCACAGAGGGAGAGGACAGCGAAGAGACTTCAGACACCGAAGAGGAAGTACCCAGCGGAGCCTTAGATCAACTCCCGCTTGTCCTCGTCGATCTACTCAAGCGAGGCTATCGCTGCTCTGACATCGCTATCCTCGTTCGCACGAAGGCGCATGCAGCCAATGTGGCGGAGACACTCCTCAACGCTCCCGATGACGTGCTGGAGGGCTATTCCCTACCCTTCCTCTCGGAGGAAGCTCTACACGTCGATCGCGCATACTCCGTACGCTTCATCATCGCAGCCCTCAGCTATCTGGCAGATACCAGCATCCCGCTACGCTTAGCAGTCCTCCAAGAAGCCTATCACCAAGTCCTCTCCCTCGCAGGGCAGACGGAAGAAGACCTCTCCGAAGCCGAGCTACAAGAGCTGCGTGACTTCGGGCGCCAAGGGCTCTACGAAGTCGTCGAGATCATCAACTCACGCTATGGGAAGCTCTTCCCCGAGAGCGAAGGCGCCTATCTCGTCAAGCTCCTCGACATGCTCTATAGCTGGGAGCAAGAGGAGGCTGCAGATATCTCGACCTTCCTCCAGTACTGGCAAGACAAAGGCCATCTGCAGAGTATCGTCAACAACTCAGCCGAGGATGCCATCACCCTGATGACCATCCATAAGTCCAAGGGGCTCGGCTTCCCCGTCGTCCTACTCCCCGACATCAGCTGGAAGCTGGATGAAGCCTTGAGCGGCAACAAGGAGAACATCCTATGGTGCCCCATCCCCCATATCAGCGAGACCGAAGAGCTTACCGCAACGCACGTGACGAGCGTCCCTCTGAAGTACACTGCCACGCTGCAGATGAGCTACTTCGCTGAGCCCTACTTTGAGGAGAAGCTGAAGAACATGATGGACTCGCTCAACCTCCTCTATGTCGCCACCACGCGCCCTAAGCAGGAGCTACATATCTGGATCCGGGAGGAAGCAGAGCAGAGCAAGGAGAAGATCTCCAAGATAGAAGACCTCTTCCTGGCCTCCGTAGAAGAAGACAAGGCTCTCCATGAGATCCTCCCCGCTCATCAGACGATGAAGGAGGATCCCATAGGTGACAGTACTTCTGCACCAAAGAAGAAGCACTCCGACTCCGAGCTGGATAGCGCTACGGCACTGCAAGTAGGTGCATTAAGCTCTTACCCTATTGACAAGCGCTTAGCCATCCTTCGTGAGGGTCTCGAGTACTTCTCCGAGGATAGTCAGCGTGCCTATGGGCGTACCCTGCACCTCATTCTCTCCGAGATCGAGACCGCAAGTGATGTAGCTCCCGCCATCAGCGAGGCCGTACATCATGGATATATCAAGGCAGAGCATGCGGAGGAACTCTCCGCCCAGCTCCGTGCTGTCGTAGAGCACCCCGAAGCAGCCCGATGGTTCGATGGCACAGGGAAGATCTTCAACGAGCGTGCGATCATCGGCGGAGAGCTGGAGACCAGCCGCCGTCCCGACCGTGTGATCTTCTACCCCGACGGCCATATCGAGGTCGTAGACTACAAGTCAGGGGAGGAGCGTAAGGGTCACCACCGCCAGGTCCGTGAGTATATGGAGCTTCTTCGCCAGATGGGCTACACGGAGGTATCGGGCTATCTCTGCTACCTCCATGAGCCAGCGCCCAAGATCCTACAAGTGAAGGGGTAGCCAAGCTATCCTTGATACAAGAAGAGCAGCCTACTGCAAAGCCCTCAGTGAGGGGTGCAGTAGGCTGCTCTTATGTAGTAAAGCGGGAAAGTGAGCGTGTGGCTCAGCGACGATTAATCCTCGTCGTCGTCGTCATCATAGTCGTAGTCACCGACACCGTGAGCATCGAGGAACTCCTCGCTCGCGTCATTGAGGTTATCGATGAGACGCACCAAGATGGTATTATTCTTCTTGAGCTGTGCCTGTTCTTCGGGCGTACCACGGAGCCCATCGAGACGCATCTTGATGAGGGTCTTGTAGCCGTCCTTCATCAGAGCTTCCCAGCCATCGAAGACTTGATAGAGAGCCTTGAGCATACGGTCGTCACCATCATAGGCACCGAGCGCAGCAGCCTGCTCTCTCAGGCCCTTGAGATCTTCGATCCACTCCAGGCGAACCCACTCAGCGCGGTTGTAATCCTTGGCATCCATCGCATCATTCATCTTCGCCATCTGGTCGAGACCATAGTTGGAGAGGCAGATGAGCTCGTTGTTGTACTCGACGGCATTGTCGTACTCACCCTTGGCATAGTAGACGCCTTCATCGGGCTGCCAGCCGCGCTTGGTCTCTTCACCACCGAAAGCAGCTTGCATCTGCTCCTGCATCTTCTGCATCTGCTTCTCGATAGCTTCGGCAGAGTTATCTCCCCCGAAAAGCCCCTGAAGCTTCTTAAAAAGGTCCATCATTTTGATTTGCAGTTTAATTATAATTAGGTTGCTTACGCCACAAAAATAGTGATTTTCATTCACAAGACAAGCCTAGCAGAGAGCCTAATATCGGATAAGTTAGAGGCAAAGATAGCCCCGCTTAAAGGGAGTGTATATTATCCATCCGCTGAGAGGCCGTATCCCTCGCTATAGGCGTATGGCACAGAGTTCCAAGGATCAGACAAAGTCAACCGATAGATAGGCTCCCTACCGATACAGATCTACAAGATGATTCATATAGAAATACGCACTAGCTTATAGGAGCTATATAAGAATGCAAGTAGACCTATATAGGAATCGATTCAATCCTATATAGGAACGCTTGCAAAGCTATATAGGAATACTCGCAAAGCTATATAGCTTCCACCACCTCATACAAGACGACCTCGATAGAGATTCATTGCCCTTCCCCTCAAGCAGTCAATAAAAAGCCATCACCCTACCGCCACTAGATCACGTGAGCGGTAGAGTGATGGCTTTCCCTTGTAAATGGGGAGAGACGCTATGCCTCGGGAAGGGTCATCTTGACCAAAACGATCTTCGTCGATGTGGAGCGGAGAATCTCAAAGCGCAGGTCTCCGATCTCAAGGATCTGACCCTGCGAAGGGATGCTGGGATGGTGGCACAAGATGTAGCCAGCGATAGTCATAAAGTCCTCATCCTCGGGGAGTGTCAGGCCAAACTTCTCGTTGATATCATCGATCTCCATACGTCCGCTGAAGACGAAGGTACGGTCATCAAGGCGCTTGGCTACACGCTTCTGACGGTCATGCTCATCCTCGATATCTCCGAAGAGCTCCTCGACGATATCCTCAAGCGTCACCATACCTGCCGTACCGCCAAGCTCGTCGATGACGACTGCGATACTCTTCTTTTTCTGCATCAAGAGTCGCATCAGCGTGCTGGCTTGCATGCTCTCGGGGACGAAGAGGGCAGAGACGATGCGCTTCTGCCAGTCGTCACCGCGGAACATTTCGCTCGAATGGATGTAGCCGACGACTTCGTCGATATTCTCCTTATAGACGATGAGCTTTGAGAGTCCCGTGCGAATGAAGAGCTCCTCAAGATGTGCACGCGTCGAATCAATGCTAGCCCCGACGATCTCATTACGAGGCAGGAGGCAATCACGCACCTGAAGCCCCGAGAAGGAGATCGCATTCTGTATGATCTTTACCTCCGTCTCGATACCCGAGGCCTGACCATCGTCCGAGCTGTGGGTAAGGTAGTACTCGAGGTCCAGTGAAGAGAGCTGGGGGCGAATAGCCACACTCGAGGTACGCTGCCCAGCGAGGAAGAGGATCGCACGCGTGATCAGCCCGATGATCCAAGCAAAGGGATAGAGCAGGACATAGACGAGGAAGAGGATCCCAGCGAAGAAGCGCATCGTGCGGTTGGGGTTAGCACGGAAGGTCACCTTCGGGAGGAACTCCCCGACGAAGAGGATCAGTAGCGTACTGATGACCGACTGCGCCAAGAGAATCAGCACGTCATTCTCGCCCAAGAGACTCTTGAGCCAAGGCTCCATCAGCACAGCGGTCAAGAGACCATAGATGACGAGGGCAACATTGTTCCCCAGGAGCATCGTCGTGATGAAGTGGTCGGGACGCGAGTAGAAGACACCTAAGATCCGAGCCGACACACCACCACGGCTTCGGTCAAGCTCAAGACGGAGCTTATCCGAAGAGAGGAAGGCGATCTCCATACCAGAGAAGAAGGCCGAAGCAATTAGGCAGAGGAATATATAGAGGTAAATCATCGTCGATGGTGAGAGCACACTGCGCCGAAGAGCTTAGAGATGGGGAGCTTGCTTCAGCGTATCGGCCCGTGGGGCTGCAGGTGCAGTAGGTGAGGTCGCCTTATTCTCGTCGTAGTCAAAGGCGCCCTTGTTGTCGTAGATCTCATACCAGCTGAGATCGTCCTTGGCATTGAAGTGGGAGCCACGAAGCTCCTTGCCTTGGGTGAGGAAGTAAGTCGTATCATCCGAATAGAGGCGCTTCTCAGCACGAAGCCAAAAGAGACGCTTCGTCTTGAGGCGCTGCCCATCTGGGCCCTGGACAAGGACGTGACCGATGAGCTCCCACTCTTCCTTGAGCGGTCGGCGGATAGCGGAGTCTGCCTTGATGAAGACCTGACTACCGCTCTTGAGGTCATAGGGTCGTAGGACAAGACCACGTGGGAAGACCCACTCATTGCGGTCATTACGCTCATAGATCAGAAGCTCGGGAGCGGTCATACGATAGCGGATGAGTCCAGAGTCCGAGATGAGCGTATTGAGCGCTACCATACGAGCTGTATAGAGCGAGTCGGGATTGACCGCCAGATTCTTCACCTCGACCTTCTTCTTGCTGCATGCCCCCAGCGAAAGGAAGAGCGTGCAGAAGACAAAGAGCATGGCGAAGGGATACGAACGAGAAGTCCCCCGCTGTCTGGATGGAGTATCCAGACGGCGGAGGGCTTCTTCCCTCTCTCTTGCACCTAAGTGCGAAGGGAGATCAGACATAGAGCGAGCTATGTAGATTAGGGGATGACGACACTTTCGCCACCGAAGCTAACCGTAGAACCCTTCTTGATATCAGGGTGCATGAAGATCTCCTGTGCAGAGGGGAGGTAGCGAGAGTAGTTGGCGATAGCGCGGTTAGCCTGAGCAGAGACCGAGGGGTCTACGCTGGCAGCATGGCGGAGCTTATTGATGACGAGATAGTAGTAGCAGCGCTGCTTGATCTTGTCATCGGGATAGTAGCGAGAAGCATTACCAGCGGAGAGCTCAGCGAGGTAGAGCAGTACGCGACCATTGCGGGGATTCTCAGCGAGGATCTTGTTCCCGTAAGAGATAGCTGCACTGCTGTTGCGCTGTACCTGAGCGATCTGGAAGAGTGCTTCGTAGCACTTGAGGCGGTCAGAAGAGTTCTTAGCCAGGTCAATAGCCTTGTTGAGGAACTCCGTAGCCTCAGCGTAGCGCTTGTCGCGGATAGCTTCACCAGCGATACCCATAGCCGCCGTGACCGAAGGCTCGATATCGAAGAGGTAGCGACCGGCACGTACAGAAGCATTGCCATCGCAGCCTGCACGCTGGAAGAGCGCAAGGACATTCTGCAGGAAGGTCTTATCCGTCTTATGCTGATCGATCTTCTCTACCGTATAGGTCTTCTCGAGCTTGTCACAGCTGGCCAGACCGCTCTGAGCGAACTCCGTATCCATCTGATTCTTGTACGTCTCGATGACCTTCTTAGCTTCGTCCGTCTCAGCAGCAGCGAGGATAGCATCTGCGTACTCAGCAGCCTGCGTATACTCGTTGATGTACTGGTCGATCTTCGACTCATCCTTAGAAGCGATGAGACGTGAGCTGAAGACATAGTAGTAGAGGAGCTGGATAGGCGACTCAGCCTTGTAGCGCTCTACGACAGGCTTAGCCCACTGATAGACCTGCGTGAAGTCTGCATCAGCACCTGCGATCGTCTTGTAGTCCTCGATCTTATCAGCCAGGATCTGAGGCGTACCGACCTTAGCATCATCACCGAAGTAAGTGATACGGTCGTCATAGAGCTTCATCAGCTGGTTGAGGATCTTCTTCTTTTCATCAGCAGTCTTAGCCTGACCAAGCTTCCAGTGAAGGATCTTAGCACCGATGATGTATATATTCTTAGATGCTGCGGGGCAGTTATCGTACGCCTTCTGCCAATGCTCATAGGCGTCGGCATAGTTCGCCGTCTTACCAAAGCTGGTCAGCAGGCTGATACTTTGGCGGCAGCGGATGCTGTCTTCACCTGAGCCAAAAGGAGTACCTGTAGCTCTACCCGTCTGGGCATAAGCAGCCGTCGAGAGAAGTCCGAGAGCTGCTACCAGGATCATTCTGTTCAGTTTCATTGTCTCTTGTCTTTAGTGTGTAAATGATTAGCGCATAGTCGGCCGTAGACCTCCACCTCAGAGGGGCGGATAGTCCATAGCAAGGCTATATAACTTAGTTAATACGTGCCTTGCGGAACCAGTTCTCGTTGAAGAGAATCCCCACAGTGAGGCCAAGTGAGTGCTCACGCACCATACCGGTGGCCTGAGGAGTGAGGTACTTATAGTCTACGGTAATATTGACGAGCGAACGACGGTCGATGAGCGGCATACCGATACCGACCGATGCGGTGAGTTCATTGTAGCCCTTCTGCTCACCCGAGGAGGTTGGGACGAGCATATAGGAGTTAGCCCCACTCAGACCAAAGCGATAGCGGGAGCGAGAGAAGAGTCCACGACCACGAGGATCGGGGATCCACTCGGCACCAAGGCCTACACGATAGTGATCGCGAGGTGCAGCACCATCCTGAGCAAGGCCCGTAGCCTTAGCCCACTGCATATAGGTAAAGCCTGCTCCGACGAGGAGGCTCTCGCTATGGCGATAGGTAGCACCGACCGAGTAGCTCATAGGCATATGGTGGAGGCTACGTGAGGTGATTGTATCTGAGGACTCGGGCACAAGCTGACTGGAATTCTCGGCACTGAGGAAGTGCTGATCGATGAGCGTCGAGCGGAGCTTGATCTCAGGGGCAAACGTAGCACCCACGACGAGGCTACGTCCCTTCTTCTGATCCAGATCCAGCTGGTACTGCGCACCGATATCAGCCTTGAAGCCCTTGAGCTGGAGCTGCGTGCGGTAGAAGGGATTGGATGCACCATCCGACCCGATATATACCTGACGCTCCTGCGTCGTATAGCCGAAGACATAGGAGCCATTCACCCCGAGGGAGAAGCCTCCGATACGCCCTGCTACACCGAGGTAAAGGTCGCTGAAGCCACCCTGTCCCAGATAGGTACGTTGGTAGTTATTCTGGCTATCTCCCTGGAGCTTCTCGAGGCTACCGAAGCGATAGCCCACGGTCGAGAAGGGAGTGATCCCTGCACTGACCGCGATATGACGGCTCACGGGGAAGAGGATCGTAGCGTAATCAAGGTTACCCAAGACACGGCTATCACGATTCCCGCCTTCAGCGAGGTGAGATCCACGCAGCGACACTGCCAGATCCATGATGAAGGTCATGGAGTCGACAGCGGTATAGGAGGCAGGGTTAGCGGGGTTGACGACGAGGCCGTCACGCAGACCCGCACCGATACCCCCGAGAGCTCGTGTCGTAGCCGTCTGGCGCATACCGAGTGTCCCATAGCCGAAGCGACTATAGGGCGAGCGGTCTGAGTTGCTCTGGGCGCTAAGGGCGCCTGCTGTCCCAGCTGTGAGTAGTCCTGCGGAGAGGAGGTAGCTGAGGATCTTCTTCTGCTTTATCATCTGTTGTACTCCAGTATCTTATTCAGTCCATAGAGGACGAGGTCGGGCTCCACGCATACCCCTTCGGGGAGGTACTGCTCGATGAGAGGAGCATCGCCCCCTGTGACGTAGACCTTGACATTAGGGTCTGCCGCCTTAGCTTCATCTATATACCCCTTGATCTCATAGATCACGCCACGGAGCACTCCTGAGGTAATCGCCTCGGAGGTCGTCTGCCCGAAGTCTCGTACGGGAGGCGTGATCTCGTGGATCAACGGTAGGCGCGAGGTGAAGTGATTCAGCGCCTTGAGTCGGGTATAGAGCCCTGGGGAGATATTCCCCCCGGTATATTCTCCCTTAGGAGAGATCTGCTCATAGGTGATCGCCGTCCCCAGGTCTATGACCAAGAGGCTGACACCCTCGGGTGCCAGAGCATGTGCCCCGACGACAGCTGCGATACGGTCGCTACCGAGGCGCTTGCGGTCGTAAGCCACGCTTACAGGTACGGCTATATGCTCGTCGACCTGCAGCACGGTGGGGATACGCTCAGCGAGCAGGCTGAGTAGCATCTTGTCGACAGCTGCGACAGAGCTATAGATCGCCGCCTGCAGGGCTGGGTGATCGGATAAGATGACCCCAGCTTCTCGTAGGGAAACTTGAGGGAAGGAGTAGTGGGCGATGAGCTCACCTCCATCCGCCACGGCCACTTTGCAGACCGAGTTTCCCTGATCGATGATTAAATTCACTTAGTGGTCAGATAGTCAATGATACCACAAAGAAACGGCTTTTATCTGGAATATACCGCAACTACGGTAAGAGGAGCGGCTTCCTATCACCGCACCAAGGCACGATGAAGCCATTACTTTAGTCAAAGAGTGGCGTCCCTTCACCGACCAACTCATGCAGTCGGATCAAGGCCTTATCCTCTGCCTCACGCATGCGCTCCTCGTCCTCGGGGCTCTTATCCTTGAGCCCGCAGAGATGGAGGACCCCATGGATGATCACACGGTGCAGCTCTTCGGCATACTCATTGCCAAGGAGCTCGGCATTGCTACGCACCGTATCAAGGCTGATGAGCATGTCCCCTGAGATCACATCCCCCTCACTCTCGTCGAAGGTGATGATATCGGTATAGTAGTCATGATCGAGAAAGTCTTGATTGGTCTGCAGGATGCGCTCATCACCACAGAACTGGTAGCAGAGCTCGCCGACACGACGGTCATAGCCAGCAGCGACCTCACGGATCCAGTTGCGAAGGACACGCTCTCGGAGGCGAGGCTCCTCGACGTCTTCGTCAGTATAGTAAGCTATAAGCTCAGATTCTTTCGACATAAGTGATATGCTGTAGTCTAATCTTTCTTGAGTAAGGGCTCCTCATCGGCCAGGCGCCCATGGCCATAGCGGAGCACCTCGAAGGGCTCCTCTGTGCAGTCGACGATCGTCGAGGGAGCCAGCGGGATGTCGCCAGCATCGAGGATGGTGTAGACGGCATTCCCGTAGCGCTCGTCGATGAGCTCGGGATTGGTGCAATACTCGGGCTCGTCCTCATCCTCTATGGGGAGCGAAGAGGTGATCAGTGGATTGCCTAAATGCTCGGCAAGAAGACGGCCGATAGGATGCTGGGCAAGGCGGACACCCACCTCACGGCGCTGCTTGAAGATACGTGGCAGGGCACCCGATGCTGGGAGGATGAAGGTATAGTTGACCTCGTGATCCTTGATGAACTTAAAGGCGCGGTCATTCATCTTACAGTACTCTGACACCTGGCTCAGCGAAGCACAGGCGATAGAGAGCGCCTTCTTCTTCGGGTCGATCTTCTTTAGGCGACAGATCTCCTCGATGGCACGCTGGTGCAGCGCGTCACAGCAGTAGGCGTAGCCCGAAGCCGTGGGATAGATGAAGATCGCACCACGACGGAGCTCATCGACAAGCTCGGTGAGCAAGCGATAGTCGGGGGAGTCAGCGTAGATCTTAGTGAGCATAGTGTAGAGTAGCTATTATGAAAGGGCTATCACTCAGCACCGAGGCCAGCCTGACGCACGACCTCATAGATGAGTATACCGCCAGCGACCGAGACATTGAGCGAACCGATAGCACCGACCTGGGGGATACGGACGATCTTATCCGCACGGCGCAGGACATCCTGTGACACCCCGTGATCTTCAGCCCCAAGGACCAGACCGAGGGGAAGCGACAGCTCACTCTCGGTATAGATATCTGCAGCCTTCTCTGAGGCAGCGACGATCTGGATGCCGTTCTCCTGCAGTAGGGTAACAGCAGCCTGTATCGAGCTGACACGACAGACGGGGATACGGTGGAGCGCCCCAGCGGAGGTCTTGACGGCATCGGCAGTCACCGACACGCTCCCTCGCTCGGGGATGATGATCGCATCCACACCAGCGCACTCTGCCGTACGGGCGATAGCACCGAAGTTTCGCACATCCGTGAGTCCGTCCAAGAGGACAACGAAGGGAGAGCGTCCTTCTTCGTAGAGCATCGGGATGAGCTGATCCAGCTGCGTGTACTCGATCTCGCTGATGAAGGCGATGACCCCCTGATGCTGCTTGCGCGTCAGACGTGTCAGGCGCTCCTCGGGGACGATCTGCACAGGGATCGTACGCTCCTTAGCCACATCCATGATATGGCTCACTTCGCTGCTACGCAGTCCGCGCTTGAGCAAGATCTTATCGATCTCACGACCTGCCTCCAGGGCTTCGATAAGTGGGTGGATCCCGAAGATCAGGTTATTCTTTCCCATCAGTCCTTATACCTTATTATATACGTCAGTCTATTCTCTTTAGTTCGTGCCACACGCACCCCAGATCAATCGGGGCAGTTTCAGACGTGCGCACATAGAGCAAAGATACAAAAAGATAACAGCTCCTGCCCGTAGGCTCACACAGCTACTTACGCTTCTCTTTGTACACACCTCCACGAGGAGTGATCAGCGCTACACGAGCGTGCAGCACAGCTTCCCTGTCAAAGCGTAAAGAATAGACCCCTCTCCTATTATCCGAGCAAGGGCATTCCATTGAGGTGGATGCTGAACCTATATAGGATGGTGAAGAAAGCTATATAGCTTTATGAAGTGACCTCTATTAGGCCGTTGTTCCGCGTAGGAATAAAAGTTGTGGACGAGTGGCAGATAAGTTTGGACTACGTACGTGGCTCTAATA
>ENA-OWLM01000624-OWLM01000624.1-metagenome-genome-assembly--contig:-NODE-624-length-13538-cov-3.356078_pt1 | contig 13538 bp, 14 predicted proteins | sample MGYA00245349_ERZ651102 | MGnify/ENA primary metagenome ERZ651102 (study PRJEB26857, sample SAMEA4031759) | metagenome | biome: human; feature: oral; material: saliva | place: Philippines | collected 2014... | reverse complement strand
CGGGGCTGCGCCGGGGACCGACGAAGCGCCGGGCACCGACGAGGCGCCGGGAGCGGCGGGCACCGAGGAGCCCGGCGCTTGCGGAACCGAACGGTCGGCCGGGAAGCTTTGCATCACGCCGGAAGCGACGGGCGGGCCGCTGGTGCCTTTGTGGCTGACATAAGCCAGGCCCGCGGTGGACGCGAAGAAGACCACGGCGGCCCACTTGGTGGCGCGCGACAGGAAATTGGCCGCGCCGGTGGCGCCGAACAGGCTGCCGGACGAGCCGCTACCGAAGGCGGACCCCATGTCGGCGCCTTTGCCCTGCTGTAGCAGGACCAGGACGATGATAGCCAGCGCCGAGATCACTTGGACGGCCAGCAGGATTTTGAGCATCAGGGGCATTACAGACTCCGGAACGGAAACTTAGATGGCGGCAATTCGCAAAAACTCATCGGCCACGAGCGACGCGCCGCCGACCAGGGCTCCGTCGATATCAGTCATGGCGAACAAACTGGAGGCGTTGGCGGCCTTCACGCTGCCGCCGTACAACACTTGCACCTGCGCGGCGCCCAGGGCGCGCAGCGCGGCGCGGATGGCGCCGTGGACTTCCTGGGCCTGCTCGGGGCTGGCGGTGCGGCCGGTGCCGATGGCCCAGACGGGCTCATAGGCCAGGACCATGCGGGAAACGGCGTCGGCGCCCAGGGCCAGCACAGGCTTCAACTGGCGTTCGATGACGGCCAGCGTGTTGCCGGCTTCGCGGTCGGCCAGGGACTCGCCCACGCACACCACGGGGGTCAGGCCGGCAGCCAGCGCGGCCTGGGCCTTGGCGGCCACGGCTTCGTCGGTTTCACCGTGCAGCACGCGGCGCTCGGAGTGGCCGGCCAGCGCCCAGCGGCAGCCGAATTCCTTCAGCATGGCGCCGGACACTTCACCCGTGTACGCGCCCTTTTCGTGCGCGCTGACGTCTTGCGCGCCCCAGGAGACGCTGCTGCCGGTCAATGCCGAAGCGGCCTGCGCCAGGTACGGGAACGGAACACAGATGCCGATTTCGCAGTGGCTCGCAGCATCCGCGGCGCGAAGCTCGGTCAGCAACGCGGCGTTCTCGGCCAGGTTGCCGTGCATCTTCCAGTTGCCCAGCACGAGGCGGGCGCGGTTTTCGACTGAAGTCATGGCGAATTTGTTTGGCGAATTTGTCTGAAGCGGAAAAACCGGCACAACGCGCGCCCTGTCCGGAAGTCCGGCCTGGAAATCCAGGCTGGGAGACGAATCAGGGGCCTTGTGCGGCAACCGCCCACGGGCCTGCCTGGAAAAAATTCCAGGCGAAACCCGAGATTGTATCCTGTTGCGCGGCGATACGCCGAACGCCGCGCGTTTCTTACATTGTCAGGATGATTTTGCCGATGTTTTCACCGCTTTCCATCATGGCGTGCGCCTTGGAAGCCTCGGCCAGCGGGAACGTGGCGTGCACGATGGGCTTGATGGCCCCATTTTCCAGGAGCGGCCAGGCCTGCTCACGCAGGGCGCGGGCAATGGCGCCCTTGAAGGCAACGGGACGGGGACGCAGGGTGGAGCCGGTGATAGTCAGGCGACGGCGCATGACCTGAGCCGTGTCCACATTGGCGTGCGAGCCGCCCAGCTGGGCGATGATGACGATGCGCCCGTCGTCGGCCAGGCACTGCATGTCGCGGGCGATGTAGTCGCCGGCCACCATGTCCAGGATCACATCCACGCCGCGGCCGCCGGTGGCGTCCAGCACTTCCTTCACGAAGTCCTGGGTCTTGTAGTTGATGCCCTTGTCCGCGCCCAGGGCCTCCACGGCGCGCGCGCGGTCATCGCTGCCGACCGTGGCGTACACCTTGTGGCCCATCGCGCGGGCAAGCTGGATCGCCGTGGTGCCGATGCCGCTGGCGCCGCCATGCACCAGCAGGGCTTCGCCTTCGGCCAGCCGGCCGCGGTCGAACACGTTGCTCCAGACGGTGAAATAGGTTTCCGGCAGGCCCGCGGCCTCGATGTCGGACAGGCCCTTGGGGATGGGCAGGCACTGCGCGGCCGGCGCGACGCAGTATTCGGCGTAGCCGCCGCCCGCCACCAGCGCGCAGACCTTGTCGCCCAGGGCAAGTCCGCTGCCCGCCAGGTCGCCGCCCACGATCTCGCCGGCCACTTCCAGGCCCGGCAGGTCGGACGCGCCGCGCGGCGGCGCATAGTTGCCCTTGCGCTGGAACACGTCGGGACGGTTGACGCCTGCGGCGCTCACTTTGATCAGGACTTCGCCGGCGCCGGCTTCGGGCGTGGGACGCTCCACGGGGACCAGGACATCCGGGCCGCCGGGGCGGGAGATTTCAACAGCGTGCATCGCGTGCCTCCTTCGCAGCAAATGGATTATTATTGCGCCCTTTACGGGATATCGCGTTTCCGTTCAGGCAGAATGTCTGCCAGACGGCCGGATCGCGGGGCGACTGCCCGGCGGCCTGCGCACAGCGGCAAGGCCAAGTCCCAGCACTACCCCAGCAGTACCCCGGAAGCGTGGCAGAGTGGTCGATTGCACCGGTCTTGAAAACCGGCAACGGGCAACCGTTCGTGAGTTCGAATCTCACCGCTTCCGCCAGCAGGCCCTTGCCTGCTCCAGCCTTGTAGGCGCGGCGCAGCCTGGCAGGCCGCACCGGCTTGCCATGTGTTCAGCGCTTGCCGAACAGCCTCCTGATGCGCCGGCGCAGCTTCGAAGGCTGCCGAGGCGGCTGCAGGACGGGGGCAGCGTCATAGGCGCCCGCAAGCACAGCCAGATCACCAGCCGCGGGCCGGGCGCCCTGAAGCAGTTGGCCGGCCACGCCGATCATCGCCCCCTTCAGCGTTTCGACCTCTTGCGAAACCGCCTTCCAGTCGATCGACGAAAACTCCGACGGCGTATACACCGGGATCAGCCGGTCGATCGCCGAGAAGCGGTCATCCCTGTCGCGCCGCGCCAGCACCACGGGAATGCCCATCGCCAGACAGGGGCTGGCCACATGCAGCAGCGGCGTCACGACGAGGGAGGCCTCGTTCTTGTAGACATCAAGATAAGACTGCGCCAATGCGTCCATTTTCTGGACGGCGCCATCGCTCAACGGCACGTCGGGCACGGGTTCCCGCTGATAGACGAGCCGCGCGTGTTCCAGGATGGGCTTGGGGATGTTTTCAAGCAGATTCTGCTGCAGGACGCCCGATCCCGCGCCGAACGCGATGACCGGCTTGCCGCCCGCTGCGGGGTCTTCCCGCTTGGCCAGCGTAAGCGTCGCGCAACCCGTCACAAAAGCAGAGATGCGGTGCTTGTCGAACAGGCGCTTGGTGGCGTTGTCGCGACAGCCGATGGGCTGGTGCTTCTGGAACAACGCCTTGTTCCGGGTAATGACCGTTTCAGTTTCCGCGTTGAATCCAAAAAAGACGGGCTCGATCTGCGGGGGCAGCGGAAAACAGTCGTCGTGGAAACACCCATTCATGATGAGCTTGACGGGTTCTCCGTCATAGTCGCGGAGCGAGTCCCGATCTATGCCTACGATGCTCGTGTCCTGGATTTTCAGGTGGTTCAACAATCTGCGCACGGCAATGGATTGAATATTGTCGCCAACGTTGACAGTGCGCCGCTTTGGATTATTGCCGTACCGGAATTCCAGGTACCCGAACTTCTGGGTGTGCATGATTTTCAAATTTGAGGGGCCGCGCGGGCGCCCCCCGCCTATCGGAGGGTGCCGGACAGGCAGCGGTGAATCACAGGCTTATGCCGACATAAATTGTAAGTCATCAACATAATCTCAAACATTGCTGCCAGCGAACTCGGACCGCTTCCGATCACCAGGCGGCCTGCCGAACGCCCCCTTCAGGCGTAGTATTGACGCAGATTCCCACCTGGAGGTTGCCATGTACAAGCACATACTCATCCCCATCGACGGATCCAGCCTGGCCAATTCCGGCCTGGAGCAGGGACTGGCCCTGGCCCGCGAGCTAGGCGCCAGCGTCACGGTGCTGACGGTGTACAGCCACTTCCACATGCCCTCGATGGAGACCGTGCAGCTCGAAGGCGTGCGTCAGGTCTACGAACATCAGGCCAAGGAACTGGCCAGCTCGTATCTGTCGGAAGCGGCCGGCAAGGCAAGCGCGGCGGGCGTCGCCTGCGCCACCGAACTGCGCGAAAGCGACACCCCCTACCAGGTGATCGTCGATGTGGCGATGACGCACAACTGCGACCTGATCGCCATGTCCTCGCACGGGCGCGGCGGCATGGCGGCCCTGTTGCTCGGCAGCCAGACGCAGAAGGTGCTGGCGCCCTCCCCCCTGCCGGTGCTGGTGTACCGCTGAGACGTCAGGCGGCCGCGTAGGTCTTGGGAATGCCGGCGGCGGCCACACCGCTGCGCAGGCTTTCCCGCGGCAGGGACGCCGCCAGCAGCTCGCGCGCCGCAAGCAGCCGGGACAGATCGACCCCGGTCCGGTAGCCCATGCTTTCCAGCATGAACACCAGGTCTTCCGTCACGATATTGCCCGACGCGCCCGGGGCGAACGGACAGCCGCCCAGCCCGCCCAGGCAGGAATCGAAACCGCGGATGCCTTCATCCAATCCCGCCAGGACATTGGCCAGGCCCAGCCCCATTGTGTCGTGCAGGTGCAGCTTGGTCAGCGTCGCGCCCACCGCATCCTGCGTAGCGCGCACCGCCTCCCGCACCCGCGCCGGATGGGCATAGCCCACGGTGTCGGCCAGCGCGATTTCATCGGCGCGGGCGCGGGCCGCCGCCTCGGCCACCTGGGCCACGCGCCGCACCGGCACTTCGCCTTCCATCGAGCATCCGAAGGCGGTGGCCACGGCGGCGTCGATGCGCATCGGCCGCGCCTGCGAGCGGACCCAGTCGACAATGGATTCGAGCATCGCCACCTGCGCGTCCGTGCCCTTGCCCACGTTGGCATGGCTGTGCGTGTCGCTGACCGACACCGGAAATGCCAGCACGTGCGCGCCCGCCTCGTAGGCGGCGATGGCCCCCTTGAGATTGCAGGCCAGCGCGCAGACGGTCACGCCGTCCATCTTCAGGACCTCGGGCAGGATATCGCCCGTGTCCGCCATCTGCGGCACCAGCCGCGGCGACACGAAGCTGCCCACCTCGATCTCGCGCAGGCCCGCGTCGGCCAGCTGCCGAATCCAGCGCAGCTTGTCGGCGCCGGCCATCATGCCCTTGGCCATCTGCAGGCCGTCGCGCGGCCCCACTTCGCAAAGCCTGACTTCCTGATTCATGTGCGTCCCGCGCTCCGTGTCCTGACTATTGCTGGATGACGATGCCAGCGCTCTTGATGGTCTGGCGCGCCTTGCCGATGTCCGACTGGATCAGCGCGGCGAATTGCTCGCTGGATACCGGGTCGGTCTCCAGGCCCTGGGCCGCCAGCGCTTCCTGCACGTCCTTGCGCGCCAGCAGCTTGTTGAAGTCGCCATTCAGGCGCGTCACGATGTCGGCGGGCGTCTTGGCCGGGGCCAGCACGCCGTAGTAGGTCACCACGCTGAAATCCTTGTATCCCAGCTCCGCCACGGTGGGCACGTCTGGCAGCGCGGGATTGCGCTTGGGCGAGGTCACCGCCAGCGCGCGCACCTTGCCGGACTTGATAAGGGTCGCCGCCGACGAAATCGACGAGCCGGCAAACTGCAAATGCCCGCCCATCAGATCGGCCAGCGCCGGCGCGGACCCCTTGTACGGCACATGCTGCATCTTGAAGCCGGCCGCGTGCTGCAGCATTTCCATGGCGATGTGCACGCCGCCGCCGGTGCCGGAGGTTCCGTAGGAAATTTTGTTGGGCTCCTTCTTGGCGGCCTCAATCACCTCCGGCAGCGTCTTGTAGGGCGATTGCTCGGCCACCAAAAGCACCATTGGCGTGGTGGCCACCAGCGCCACCGGCGCCAGGTCCTTGACCGGGTCGTAGGCCACCTTCATCAATAGCGGAATCAGCGTGACGTTGTCAGACTGGCCGATCACCAGGTCGTAGCCCTGGGCGGGCGAGCGCGCCGCCTCGGCCAGGCCCAGCGCCGTGCCCGCGCCGGGCTTGTTTTCCGGCACCACCGCCCAGCCGTTCAGTTCATGCAGCTTGGTGCTCATCAGGCGCCCGATGTAATCGGTGCCCCCGCCAGGCGTCGACGGAATGATGATGCGGATGGGCTTGCTGGGATAGTCCTGCGCATGGGCCGTGCAGGCGATGGCCAACGCGGCCAGCGCAAAGAGTTTGCGGATCATCTCGGGTTGTCTCCTCTTTGGTGGACGTCTTGGCGGTCTGGCGCCGCCTCGACAGGGATCAGGCGCTATGGCCTGGTCTTCATGCAATGACTCCCTCGGCGCGCAGGGCTTCGATGCGTGCGGCATCCAGGCCCAGGCCCTGCAGAATGGCGTGCGTCTGCGCGCCCTGGTCCGGCGGATCGAACCGCTTGCCCGCCTTGCGGCCGTCGAATTCGATGGGCAGCGCTGCGGCCGAGATCTCGCCGCCGTCCGGCAGCCGGGTCTTCAGCAATGCGCCGCCGGCGTTCAGGTGCGCGTCGTCCAGCAGATCGTGCGGCTGGCGGATCGGACCGTAGGACAGGTTCGCCTCTTCAAGCGCCGCGCACAGCGCGTCGGTCTTCCAGGTTTTCAGGATCTCGCCCACCCCGGGAACCAGCCAGGAACGCGCGGCCTCGCGGTCGACGGCCGTGGCCAGGCGCGGATCCGCAGCCCACTCGGGCGGCAAGAACCTGCGGGCGAAATTGCGCCATTGGGCGTCGCCCACCACCGCGACGAACACGCGGCCGTCGGCGGTCTCGAACACGTCGTAAACGCCCCATGGCGGCTTGCGCTCCGCGCCCATGGGCTTGGGCGCCGTTCCCGTCAGCTGGAATTGCGCGATGAACTGGGCCACCAGCAGCAGGTTGTTTTCAAACAGGCCGGACCGCACGTGGCGGCCGCGGCCGGTCGCATGCCGGTCGTGCAGCGCGGCCAGCGCGCCCACCACGCCGAAGGTGCCGCCAAGGATGTCGTTGACGGATGCCGCCACCCGCTGCGGCGTGTCGGCGCCGCCGTTGATGTAGGCCAGACCGCCCATCATCTGCACCACTTCATCCAACGCGGTGCGGTGCTTGTAGGGTCCGGACAGAAATCCCTTCAGTGAGACATAGATCAGGCCCGGGTTCTCGGCCGACAGCGACTCGTAGTCCAGCCCATACTGCGCCAGGCTGCCATCGCGGAAATTCTCCACGATCATGTCGGTCTGCAGGGCCAGCTTGCGCACGACCTCCTGGCCCTCGGGCGACTTCAGATCAATCGCCAGGCTCTGCTTGTTGCGATTGAAGACCGGAAAATAGCCGCTGCCGGAGCCCTTCAGGCGCCGCGTGCGGTCGCCGTCGATGGGTTCGACCTTGATCACGTCCGCGCCCAGATCCGCCAGCGACAGGCCGGCCGCCGGCCCCATGATCATGTGGGACAGTTCCAGGACCTTGATGCCGCGCAGGGGCAATTCGGCGCTGTCCATGAAAGGTGAAGCCGGTGCTGCTGTCATCCGTGTTTTCCTCGTGCCTGCCTGTTCGACCAGTGTGCGCCGGCGGCGGGGAATCAGGCTTGCCGCCGCCAGCATGGACCCATGATCGCGGGCTTGCGCGGGCTGCGGGTAGCGGTCTTTCAGCACGGGGGCATTCTCGTTTCGGAACGTCCGGGTTTGCCCTGGGCTTGCCCCGACATCTCAGGTTGGCGCGGCAGGCAGCACCCCAAGGTGCGCCAGCAAGGCGCGTGCGGCCGGCGACAGCGCCTGCGGATCGCGCACGGCGATGCAGAGCGGCGTGCTGGACCAGGGACCGCGCAGCGGGATGAAGCGGATGTCCAGGTGCGCAAGGCGCGGCTTCAGATAATGCGGCACCACGGCCACGCCCATGCCGCGGGCCACCAGCAGGCAGATGGTTTCGTGCGAGCTGACCCGGGCGCTGATGCGGCGTGTCACGCCCGCGTCGCGCGCCGCCTGGTCGAATACGCTGCTGATGCCGTTGTCGCGGTTCAGTTCGATCTGCTCGAACGGCAGCAACTGCGCGTAATCCAGCGTCTCGCGGTCGGCCAGCAAGTGCTGGCCGGGCACCACGGCCGCCAGTTCGCAATGGCCGCAGGGGTATACCTGCAGGCCGTCATGTCCGAAGTCCGATCCGGCGGCCACGTCCGCCTGCCCTTCCAGCACGGCGCGGAAGGCGGCCTGGGTCGTGTCCTCTTCCAGCGAGATGTCGATCTGCGGGTACGCGCGCCGGAACGACTGGATCTGCGCCGGCAGGTCGCCCGACAACGCCGCGAAGCTGACCGCCAGCCGGATGTGGCCGCGCACGCCGGTCGCGAATCCCGCCATGTCGCGATGCATGCGGTCCATGTCCTGCAGCACCCGGCGCACGTGGGTGGCCAGCGCGTCGCCGGCCGGCGTCGGCTGCACGCCCTTGACGCCGCGCTCCAGCAGCGGCACGCCGAATGCGTCCTCCATCTCGGACATGCGCTTGCTGACGGCGGAGGGCACGATGTTTTCGCGGGCGGCGGCGCGCGCCAGGCTGCCCTCTTCGAGCGCGGCAAGAAAGAGACGCAGGGAAACGGGGTCGATATCGCGGATTGGCGCGGCGGGCGGGGACGGCTTCATGGCGCAAAGTGTCGTCCTTTGTCGGCCCGGGCTGGGATCGGGGTTTTCCCGTGGCGACGCATCGGGCGCGGGCATGGCCCAAACGTTGTGAGCGCCCGCGGCAACCTAGACGCTGGTCCAGTCGTAGTCTTGCAGCAATTCCAGCAAACAGCGCCTGACCGCCGCCACCGCCCCGTCGCGCAAGGCGTCGCCGCGCCAGCCCACTTCAATGGCGTATCCAGGCATGGCGATCGGACAAGGCAGCAGCCGCAGGCCCGACGCTTCGGCCAACCCGCGCGCCGCGTGCGTCGGCAGGGTCGACAGCGACTCCCCGTCCCGCAGCAGGAACGCCAGCGCGGAGAAATGCGTGGTCGACGCCTGAACCCGGCGCGTCAGGCCCATTCCATGCAGCACTTCGTCCACCACGCCAATAAAGCCGCCCGACGACACCAGCACATGCTGGCGGCGGGTGAACTCTTCCACGGTCAGGCTCGCCTGGCCCGGCGCCAACGTCGCAGGATCGAGCAGGCAGGCATAGCCGCCCTGCCCGACCGTCACGTGCTGCAGCGCCGGCGCGGTCAGGCCGCCCGATGCGATCACCAGATCCACCTCGCGCGCCATCAGCATCTCGGCAGCCAGCCGGCTGTGCGTCTGGCGAAAAATGACGCGCAGGCCCGGCGCGCTGTGCGCCAGCGCATGGATCACATCCCGTCCCAGCGCGATCTCGAAATCGTCTGACAGCCCCAGCGTCACCGACCGTCCCGCGTAGCCCTGCGCGCCAGGGCGCACCAGCGACAGACTCTGCCGGAACTTGTCCAGCGCCTCGCCGATGATCGGTCGCAATTCGCGGGCGCGCAGGCTGGGCGTCAGGCCCCGCCCCGTACGCGTGAAAAGCGCGTCGCCATACAGCGCGCGCAACCGTCCCAGCGCCGCGCTGACCGCCGATTGCGTGACCCCCAGCCGCAGGGCGGCCCGGCCCGCGCCGCCCTCGTCATAGATAGCCTCGAAGACCTTGAGCAGGTTCAGGTCGGCCGACTCGATATCTATCTGGTTCATATCATTTATATTTGGGCGGGATTGATTGATTTTAGGACGAGCCAGACACTACCGCCTTGCCCGCCCACTTCCCGAAGGAATCGCCATGACCGCCACCACCGTCGCCGCCCTGCAGATCGGCTCCGCCCCCGAGGGCAAGGCCCGCACCCTGGAACAGATCCTCGCCTTCGAATCCGACATCGCCGCCTCGGGCGCCTCGCTCGTGGTCATGCCCGAAGCGCTGCTGGGCGGCTACCCCAAGGGCGAAATCTTCGGCACCCGGCTGGGTTACCGGCTGCCCGAAGGCCGCGAGGCGTTCGCCCGCTACTACGACAATGCGATCGACGTGCCGGGCCCCGAGACCGAGGCGCTGGCCGGCCTGTCCCAGCGCACGGGCGCCAGCCTGGTCGTGGGCGTGATCGAGCGCGGCGGCAATACGCTCTACTGCACGGCCCTGTTCTTCGAACCGGGCATCGGCCTGGCCGCCAAGCACCGCAAGCTCATGCCGACCGGCACCGAACGCCTGATCTGGGGCCAGGGCGACGGCTCCACTCTGCCCGTCATCGACGCCGCCGCAGGCCGCATCGGCGGCGCCATTTGCTGGGAGAACCACATGCCGCTGCTGCGCACCGCCATGTACGCCAAGGGCGTCGAGATCTGGTGCGCGCCCACCGTGGACGAACGCGACATCTGGCAATGTTCGATGCGCCACATTGCGCACGAAGGCCGCTGCTTCGTCGTCAGCGCCTGCCAGGTGCAGCCCTCGCCCGCGGAACTGGGCGCGGACGTCCCCGGCTGGGACGCGGGCCGCCCGCTGATCAATGGCGGCTCGGTCATCGTCGGACCGCTGGGCGACGTACTGGCCGGCCCGCTGCGTGGCGGCGCGGGCCTTTTGACCGCGCGGATCGACACGGCGGAACTGGTGCGCGCGCGCTACGACTTCGACGTGACGGGACACTATTCCCGTCCCGACATCTTCTCGTTGACCGTGGACGAACGGCCCCGCCCGCCCGTCCGATTCATTTCGTGATTACCCTTGCACCCGCGTCGCCCGCGAAAAACCGTGCGGCCAAGATGGTATAGTCTCGCCCGCTGCCGGTCCGCAACGGGCCGCGCAACGCCCGAGTGGTGAAATTGGTAGACACAAGGGACTTGAACTAATTTGAGCCCTTTGGGGGAAACTCCAAAGGTGTAGCCCGTCAAACTCGGCGAAGGCCCTGGACCTGTTCCGCGCTAACACCGAGCCAAGCCCCGGTTTCGCAACCGGGGAAGGTGTAGAGAGCAGACGGCGGGCACCTAAGGCCTCGGGGCTATGGTGAAGGCGTGCTCCAGACCACGAACAGCAAGCCCTTGCTGGCGGCGAAAGCCGAAGTGGTAAGAAAATCCCTCGGCCTCGCGGCCGTACCGGTTCGATTCCGGTCTCGGGCACCAAATATCTACCCGAATGATCTGGCGCTACTTGCAATCCGCGCCAGCTGCCGCTTCGGCGCGCAGGCGAATGCCCAGCGCGCGGGCAGCCACGCCCAGCGTATGGGTGATGAATTTAGGATCGTCTCCGGCTTCTTCAAGCGCCGCCTCAAGATACGCCACCATTTCTTCCTCAGTACGAAGGTGGGCAGCAGAATCCCACGGACGAGTTTTTACCTGGGTCACAACTCACTCCAAATCAAGCGCGGCGCCAATCGCCTTCTCGCATTATGTCGGCCCACCCGGCGCTGGACAACAGGCGCCGCCTCGGCGCAAGCTTGGCCTTCCAGGGGCGCCCCGCCGCGGCGCCTGACATCCGGGGGCCACGCATGTGTTCGCACTATCAGACGCTTAAGGATGCGGAGCTGCTGCTGCAGAAATTCGGCGTGCGGCGAAAGCCCGCGGCCGTCGGCAAATACGACATGTGGCCACGGTACGAGGGCTTGTTCGTGCGCCGTCCCCCTGAACACGATGCGGGCGACGAGGCCGTGCCCGACCGCGAAGCCTGCGTCGGCCGCTGGGGCCTGATCAGCGCCATGACCCGGGCGGACGGCCTGGACAGGGCCGGAAAGCTATCCACCTTCAATGCCCGCGCCGAGACGGCCCCCGCCTCGTTCACCTTCGGCAACGCCTGGCGCCGCGCGCAACACTGCATCGTGCCCGCCGACGCTATCTTCGAGCCCGACTGGAGATCCGGCCGCGCCGTCGCCACGCGCTTCGCCCGCGCTGATGGCGAACCGCTGGGCATCGCGGGCCTGTGGGACCGATACCGCGACGCGGCCGGACAGTGGCGCGACACCTACACCATGCTGACCATCAACGCCGACAACGACCCCGTCTTCCGGCATTACCACCAAGCGGGTCACGAAAAGCGCATGGTCGTCATCCTGGCCGAAGGCGCCTATGGCGAGTGGCTGAGCGCCGACGCATCCCGGAGCCGGGAATTCCTGGTTCCCTTTCCCTCCGAAAGGCTGGTCGCCACGCCGGCGCAGCCGCCTTCCTCCCCTGCCCCGATCCAGCCCGCCGGGAGCCCGCCATGATCACCCTCCACTCCTATCCCGGACTCTACGGCCTTGAGGACAACAATCCGTATGGCCTGAAGGTTTATGCGTTCCTGAAGCTGTGCCGCCTGCCGTTCGACCACGAGCATGGCATCGACGTCAGCACGGCGCCCAGGGGCCAACTGCCTTACCTGACCGACAATGGCCTTTCCATCGGCGATAGCGACACCATCATCGCCTACCTGAAGCGCCAGTACGAACTGACCATCGACGCTTCGCTGAGCCAGGCGCAGCAAAACCAGGACCTGATGATCCGGCGCACCCTGGATGACCTGTATTGGGTGATGTCCTATTCCCGCTGGCGCGACGACCGCTATTGGCCCGCCTTCCGCAAGGCGCTTCTGGACACGCATCCGGAGGTCTCGCCCCAGCAGCTGGAGGCCGCGCGGCAATACAACTTCCAGCGCTACCACTACCAGGGCATCGGCCGGTACGCGCCCGAAGAAGCCTACGCGCGCGGCATCGCGGACCTGGACGTGATCGCCGATCTGCTGGGCGACAACCCGTTCATGTTCGGCCCCAATCCCGGCAGCGTGGACGCCGGCATCTATGGATTCCTGGCCAATATCTATCACTACGCCATCGACACGCCGCTCAAGCAGCGCCTGCTGTCGCGGCCGAACCTGGTGAGCCATTGCCTTGCCCTGCGGGCCGAACTGGACTGAGGCCCGCGCGGCAAATCCGGAAAATCGTTATGCTTTCCGGCTTGCTCCTGTCTGACCGTTGTTTCCATCTTGACCGCTCCTGCCGCTACGCCCCCCTTTATCGTCCTTGACGCCTGCGTGCTCATGTCCGGCATCCTGCGCCGGCTGCTGCTGCGACTGGCCGAAGCCGGCGTCTTTCTGCCGGTCTGGACCGAGCGCATCGGCGAGGAATGGCGCCGCAACGCGTCGCGTATCTGGGACATTCCGCCGGAAGTGATGGCCGAGTTCTGGGCCGACATGAATGCGCGCTTTCCCGGGGCCATCGAATCCGACACCCAGGTCTACGAAGCCTCGTTGCGCTACAGCGACCCCAAGGACTTCCATGTGATCGCGGCCGGCCTGGCCCGCCGCGCGCGCTGCGGGCTGCCGCAGACGCCCACGGTGCAGGTGCTGACCTGGAACCTGAAGGATTTCAACCGGTCGGAACTGCGCCGCCAGGGGCTGGACGTCTACAACCCCGACCGCATGCTGGTGCAGTGGTGGCAAGCAGGCGCGGACCGCATGCGCGACGCCATCGCACAGATTCCCGCCGACTACATCGCGCTGGGCCGCGAACCGGAGCCGTTGGCCGCGACCCTGCATCGTGAGCGCCTGTACGGCCTGAAAAGCCTGGTTTCCCGGGGATAGCGCGGCCGCGGCCACTGGGCGCGCCAGCGATTCCAGGCAAGCGCCTTCTGCCGCC
>ENA-OWLM01000623-OWLM01000623.1-metagenome-genome-assembly--contig:-NODE-623-length-13546-cov-4.483656_pt1 | contig 13546 bp, 7 predicted proteins | sample MGYA00245349_ERZ651102 | MGnify/ENA primary metagenome ERZ651102 (study PRJEB26857, sample SAMEA4031759) | metagenome | biome: human; feature: oral; material: saliva | place: Philippines | collected 2014 | study... | reverse complement strand
ACCGTGCACCATCGCTTCACCGTCTCTCCATCCAGGCCTTCCAGCCCAAGATGATCGAGGGAAAAGCCATCCAGCTCCACCCCCTCGCTTGTACCGCCTTCAACGCCGACTTCGACGGCGACCAGATGGCCGTACACCTTCCCCTCTCCAACGAAGCCATCCTCGAGTCGCAGATGTTGATGCTCCAGAGCCACAACATCCTCAACCCCGCCAACGGCGCCCCCATCACCGTCCCCTCCCAGGACATGGTGCTCGGTCTCTACTACATCTCCAAGCTCCGTCCCGGCGCCAAGGGAACCGGCCTCACCTTCTACGGACCCGAAGAAGCCATCATCGCCTACAATGAGAAGCGTGTCGCCATGCACGCCCCCGTCAAGGTGCTCGTCGACGACCTCAACGAAAACGGACTCCCCATTCGTCACCTCGTCGAAACCTCCGTCGGTCGCGTCATCGTCAACGAAGTCATCCCCGCCGAAGTAGGCTTCATCAACACCGTCATCTCCAAGAAATCGCTCCGCGACATCATCACCCGCGTCATCAAGGCCGTCGGCATGTCTCGCGCCTGCGAATTCCTCGATGGCATCAAGAACCTCGGTTACCTCAAGGCCTACGAAGGCGGTCTGTCCTTCAACCTCGACGACATCATCATCCCCGCCGAAAAGGCCGATATCGTCAAGGCCGGTAATGAGCGCGTAGAGCAAATCATGGGCGACTACGGTATGGGTTTCATCACCGACAACGAGCGCTACAACCAAGTCATCGACACCTGGACCAAGGTCAACAGCGACATCAAGTCCACCCTCATGAAGCAAATGACCGAAGCCGACCAAGGTTTCAACGCCGTCTTCATGATGCTCGACTCCGGAGCCCGTGGTAGCGCCGACCAGATCGCTCAGCTCGCCGGTATGCGTGGTCTGATGGCCAAGCCCCAAAAAGCCGGTGCCGACACCCGCTCCACCATTGAGAACCCCATCCTTTCCAACTTTAAGGAAGGTATGTCCGTGCTCGAGTACTTCATCTCCACCCACGGTGCCCGTAAGGGTCTCGCCGATACGGCCTTGAAGACCGCCGACGCCGGATACCTCACCCGCCGTCTCGTCGACGTTTCGCACGATGTCATCATCAACGAAGAAGACTGCGGCACCCTCCGCGGCCTCGTCTGCTCCGCACTCAAGAACGGAGACGAAATCGTCAGCTCCCTCTCCGAGCGCATCCTCGGTCGCGTTTCCGTGCACGACATCGCCCACCCCGAAGACGGACACATCCTCGTCCACTCCGGCGAGGAAATCACCGAACCCATCGCCGCTGCCATTGAAAATGCCGGCATCGAAGAAGTCGAAATCCGTTCCGTCCTCACCTGCGAATCCAAGCACGGCGTCTGCAAGAAGTGCTACGGCCGCAACCTCGCCACCTCCAAGATGGTACAGAAGGGCGAAGCCGTCGGCGTCATTGCAGCCCAGTCCATCGGTGAGCCCGGTACGCAGCTCACCCTCCGTACCTTCCACGCCGGTGGTATCGCCGGTGGTGCAGCCGCCAACGCCACCATCGTCGCCAAAAACGATTGCCGCGTAGAGTTCGACGAACTCCGCACCGTCGACGTCGTCGGCGAAGACGGCACCCCCGGCAAGGTCGTCGTTTCCCGTCTCGCCGAAGCCCGCTTCATCAACGAGTACACCGGCATCATCCTCTCCACGCAAAACGTCCCCTACGGCTCGCAACTCTTCGTCAGCGAAGGCGAGAGCCTCACCAAGGGCACCCTCGTGGCCAAGTGGGACCCCTTCAATGCCGTCATCGTTACGGAAGTCGGCGGTCGCATTGTCTTCGAAGACGTCAAGGAAGGTAGCACCTACCGTGTCGAAGAAGACGAAGCCACCGGTCTGCGTGAGCGCATCATCATCGAATCCAAAGAACGTGGCGTAGTGCCCAGTGCACACATCGTCAACGAAAACGGCGACACCCTCCGCACCTACAACTTCCCCATCAACGGTCACCTTGTGGTCGAAGATCAGCAGGTGCTCAAGGCCGGCGACATCATCGTCAAGATTCCCCGCGTGGTCGGTTCTGCCGGCGACATCACCGGTGGTCTGCCCCGTGTCACCGAACTCTTCGAAGCCCGCAACCCCTCCAATCCCGCAGTCGTTTCTGAAATCGACGGTGAGATCTCCATGGGCGCCATCAAGCGCGGCAACCGCGAAGTCGTCGTTACCTCCAAGCTCGGCGAGGTCAAGAAATACCTTGTCCCCCTCTCCAAGCAAATCCTCGTACAAGAAAACGACTTCGTGCGCGCCGGTACTCCCCTCTCCGACGGTAGCACCACCCCCGGCGACATCCTCGCCATCCAAGGTCCCACCGCCGTGCAAGAGTACATCGTCAACGAGGTGCAAGACGTCTATCGCCTCCAAGGTGTGAAGATCAACGACAAGCACTTCGAAGTCATCGTTCGTCAGATGATGCGCAAGGTGCAAATCAACGAGCCCGGCGACACCCGTTTCCTCGAACAGCAAATCGTCGACAAAAACGATTTCGCCGAAGAGAACGATCGCATCTGGGGCAAGAAAGTCGTGGTTGATGCCGGCGACAGCGAAACCATGAAGAAGGGTATGATCGTCACCGCCCGCAAGCTCCGCGACGAAATCTCGCAGCTCAAGCGCCGCGACCTTCGTCCCGTTGTCGTGCGCGACGCCGTCCCCGCCACCTCCACCCAGATCCTCCAGGGTATCACCCGCGCCGCCTTGCAAACCAAGTCGTTCATGTCCGCAGCGTCCTTCCAAGAAACCACCAAGGTGCTCAACGAAGCCGCCATCTCCGGAAAGACCGACTACCTCGAAGGCATGAAAGAAAACGTCATCTGCGGTCACCTCATCCCCGCAGGTACCGGTTTGCGTGAGTTCAACCGCATCGTGGTCGGCGACAAAGACGACTACAGCGGCGAACCCGACGAACGCGAAAGAGCCTAATCCGCGCTGCTCAACGCAGCATCACCTCTTCCTAAAGCCCCCGTCACCTTTTGGTGGCGGGGGCTTTTTCTTTATAGAGCAGTGGTGACGAAAGCCCATATTTATCGACGATTTTTGAGCTCGATGTGCATTTATTTTACTTTTGAGTAAAAAAACTCCCCACTTTTTTGGTCGGCGCGAAAAGTCCTTGTATATTTGCAAACGAGGAGAGGTTTGTTTACATCTGTCCTCTGTCATGTCTACAATACTTAAAAACTTACATATGAACAAAAAGTTACTCGCACTTCTCTTCGCTGTGCCCGGCTTTGGCCTTGCGCAGACGACGTATGGAGTACTCGGCTTCGCTAAGCAGATTAGTGACGTGGCTGTGGCGTCAAAAGATGATGGCGCTCATGATTTCTCAATCGTCAATGCCCGCGAACAGGGTTGGTATGTCAGTGCCAAAACTGACAAGTTGGGAGTTTCCCGTGGTAACCAAACGAAATTCCGTTTGGTAAAGACCGACAAAGACAATGTCTTTAAGCTCTTTTGTGTGACAAACAACAAGTTTGTGGCGTACAAAGATGCAAACACGGGGGCAGATAAAACGAAATTCGTCGACAGCGAAGCAGATCCTAATACGAATTGGCATGTCGTTCCCAATATGGGCGGCAACGGTCGTGAGAACAAGTTTGATATTCTCCCCGGAACTGTGGATGCTAAGAATCCCAATAGCCAAAGCTGGAATGTTCACGGTGGTATCCAAGGTGGAAAAGGAGTTATCGGTCACTATCAAGCCAATGATGACGGCTCTGCTTGGTGCTTTGAAGGAGTTGTCACCCAGCAGCTCAAGTTCTTCGACAATTACAGCAAGGACAATGTTTCATATTTCATGACGATCCGTGATCGTTATGTACACAAAGACAACAATAAGTTTACCGCTGATAATAATTTGGAGTTTGGAGATGAAAATTATCTCTTCCAATTGGTGGGTACTCCTAATAATTTCCAAATTTACAACGTTGCGACCGGTAAACCCATTGGTACTCAACCTAATGCGGGGAATAAGAATGGCGAGGACAATAATCTCTATCGTCCGGATCAAGTGAGTCGCTTCATGGCTCAAAGTGCCGGAGGCCGTGTTTATGTAAAGGAGACTCGCGGAGAGAATATCTATCTCAACTACCGTGAGCCGAATCTTTCTACATGGCATCATGCCGCTGCTTGGGATAGCCGAGACCCGGGCTCTCAAATTCTCTTTGCAACTGAAGACGTGATTTTGGCTGATGCTGCCAAAAAGCTGGCTGAGCAGATCAAGTCAACGTACACCGACGATAAGTTCGGAGGTGGACTAAATCAGTATCCTAAATCTGCCAAAAGAGCTGTTACGCAAATACTTGATAGTTTGCAAGCCGCACAAGATCTGACAAATTCAGACATTACTAAGAAAAAGGAAAAGTACACAAATTCGAAGCTCTTCCTCGATTACCTCAGGCTCAATATGCCTCAAGATGGAGATTTGCTCTATCTTTCTTTCCAGCGCGACGCTAAAGTGAAGTATCTTACTTCTGCTTTGCATGAAGCCAATGAGAATGGATATCAATCTTATGGCTCTTTGGGTGGTCACCTCACGGGTAAAGCAGAGAAAGGTAACGATGCCCTTTTCTGCTTGAAGTTGGACGCGAAGGGTAAGGCTACGCTTGTTTCTGTCGCCACCGGTCGCCGTGTGGCTTGGGAAAAGCGTACTGATGGTAAGTATTATCCCACGTTGGCAAGCAAAGACAGTGAAGGAGCAGCTTTTACCATCTCTACTCGCAATGGTAAATATGCCTTTGAGGCTGATGGTCGTTACTTGGCTTCCGATGCCAATGGTAACTATGCAGAAGCATACAGCGATTATCACCCTCTGTTCGCCGGTATTCGTCTTGAGCGCGTAGGCACCACGCTGCCCGTTCACATCGGCGATGGCGGTACCGCCAGCTTCTGGTCTCCCGTAGAATACTCCGTTCCCGAAGGCGTGACGGCCTACAGCGTTAAGATCGTGAACAACAACAAGGCTCGACTCACCAAAATCACGACCAACGTTCCCAAGAATACCGCCGTGTTCCTCTTCGGTACCCCCTCTTCCGATGTCAACCTCACCGTTGTGCCTGATGGAAATACTGCCGCATTGCAGGACAACATCCTCAAGGGTGGCGCCATGCCTACAACCCTCGAAGGCACCGCGTTCATGCTCAAGAAAAACGGTACCGGATTGGTGAAAGTCAACGGTGCGGTTCCCGCCTTCAAGGCCTACTTCACGGCTACCGAAGCGCAGGTTCGCGAATTGCTCGACCGCGGTCTCACCGGCGTCGTTAGCGTTGCCACCGAGGCAGAAGACGCTCCCATCTACGATTTGAGCGGTCGTCGTGTACAGCACACCACCAAGGGTGGCGTATACGTGACCAACGGAAAGAAATTCATCGCAAAATAATTGAATCAATCATGAAATTGCAGTATATCAAACCCTGCCTCACCACGGTCAAAGTGGAAATGCAAGAATGCCTGCTCAATGGCAGCCCCATTGAAATGCCACTCCCTTTCGAGGAAAACCCTGTGAATGGTTTCGATGGCGGCGGTATGTCTGAGAAATTCGTCAACCCCATTTGGGGCGACGATGCCGCTGCAGACGAAGGTGACGTGCTCTCCCCTTGGTAACTTCACCCACTTTCCTCTCGTTAGGAAAACCACGACAAAAGACGATGTTCCCCCAAAGGGGAGCATCGTTTTTTTGTCCGTTGGCCGGAGACCGGTAGGCGCTGCCTCCTTTGCCTCCCTTGCTCATGTTCCTGTGCATCTGCAGCGACGCGACGTGCGCGGCGAGGAAAGGAATTGCGGCAAGAAGAGAGAAGTTTTGCGACGGAGCAGAACACCTTCTCCGTCCGCCGCGCATCGCGCACGCCACAGGCATGCTCCAAAAGCCACCGCCCATGGCGTTTTGTGCACCTTCGCGCGCGAGCGCGCGCCCGCGCGTCCAGTGTTTTCTGTTTTTTGCCTTCACTCCTTCACCTCTCTTGCAACTTCTTCGATTTCAGCTGGTTACGGACGAAAAAACGGTGAAGGCAAGGTGAAGGTGGTGAAGGTTGGGTTTGCAACTGCTTGTGATTCAGTGAGATATGATCAGTTGTTAACATTCTGCAGGGTGCGGAGAAAGCATAAAGTCCGCTGTTTCAGCAAAATGGGGCGATAATGCCCAAAAGTGGTGGAGAACGGAGGTCAACCTGCGGTGAAAAGGCAGGTGAAGGCTTTTCGGTGCGCAATGTTCACCCTTATTTTGTTGTCAATGAGTGGTTTGAAAGGGTAGGGTGAAGGAGTGAAGGCAAAAATCGAAAATCGCTGAGGAGCGCGTACGCGTAGGCGCGCGAGGGGAGGGCGAAAGACGAGCGAGCGGCCGACGAGTGCGAAAGTACCCCCGTTCCCCTTTATTTTTTTTCTTCCCCACGATCGTGACAAACATCACCGTTTTGACGAGAAAATCCACTCCTTTTCTCTGAAAATCGACCACTTTTCTGACGTCTGCACCGTTGTCGAGTTTTTTTCTCTCCCTCGTGTTTTGAAAAGCGTGTGTTTCAAAATGCACTTTTCTCGGCAAAGCGTTTGTTCAATTCGAGAAAGTAATTATATTTGCAGCATCAAATCTCAACTGCCAAGTGCAGTGCGCAAATTAGTGACTAAAATATCAATTCTAATTTCCATAAGCATGAGAAACGTTTACAAATCTCTAATGGTGATCGGCACATCGTTCTTGCTGGGCGCAGGTACAATGTGGGCCGATGGCCGCTACTGGACGTACGACGCCTCTGCCGGTGCGACAGCGCCCGACAATGTACAGGCCGGTCAGCCCTATTTCCTGCAGACGGGCCGCTCTGAGGCCGCCGGTGCGGCATGGTTCCTTTGGGGCGACCGCTTCAAGAGCACTTCGAGCCTCACGTCCGATTTCGTTTACTACTTCGAGGAAGTACCCGGCGAAACGGCCAAGAACGGTGCCAAAGTCTATTACATCAAGCGCCAAAACGGCGACTACCTTGCGCAGCCCGGCAATGCCCAGCTCTACACCCCCTCGGTGGAACGCGCATGGAAAGTGACGGTGCACACGGCTGAGAATCGTGATCCCGAGTACACCTACAGTCACGCGAACCCCGATGGCGCCGCACCCACCCAATACAAGGGCATGGACGCCTTCATCAACGAGGCGAAGGACAACAACGACTTCTCGAACCTCAATTTGGCCGCCGCCTCTTATCTGAATCTGAGCAACGGTTTGACCATCACTTCGGTGGAAGCCAACAAGGCCGACGATCCCACCAGCCCCTTCACCGCGCTGCTCAACTATCCCGGCGACAACACCGCCTCTAACGTGGCGCTCGGCACCGACTACAGCCGCAACGTCTGGCTCGCTTATCCCGCCTCGAAACAGAGTGCCATCGATGCCCTCAAGGGCGTGATGCAGGAAGTGACCGGCGGACAGACCCTCGAAGAGAAGATCAAGAGTTACCAAGTGGGTAGCGGTGTAGCCCAATACTCCAAAGAGAAGCACGACAAGCTCGTAGAACTTTGGAACAAGGCCAAGGCTTATGCCGACGGCACCGCCACGGGCACGGATACAGAAATCGAAGCGGTGGCCGAAGCGCTCCTTCCCGCCTACCAAGATTTCGTGGCTTCGCCCAACCCCCTCGTTCCCGGTTACTACATCGTGACCAGCTGGCGTGCTGAAAACGGCAGCGACTACGACGGTGGTGCCCTCTACGACCGCTCGGCCGTGGATCCCGGCGATCGCACGCTCCGTTGGACGCTTCGCAAGAACGACGGTGTGGACTACAACGAAAGCGACCCCCTCTCTTACAATACCTGCAAAATGGTGTGGGAAGTGGTAGCCGCCAAGAAGGAAGGCCAGTTCTATTTCCGCAACTTCGAAACCGGCAACTACATCGGTACGGCTGCTGCCCTCTACAATGCGATTTCTGTAACGGAAGCTCCCGTGAACACCTACAACATTCAGGCGAACCCCAAGATCCCCGGCTACTTCTGCTTCTATTCGCCCGACCTGCCCAAGTCTTCGGCTGAATTCTCCGGTATTCACACCGAACGCGCGCTGACCAACGTCGTGCCTTGGGACTGGACGTCCGACGGTTCTTCTTGGCACGTGCGCACCATCAGCGAATCTGAAATCGCTCAGTTGCGCCAACTCATGGAGCAACCCCGCCGCAACGCCAAGCTCCAGCGCCTCGTCAACCAGGCGCAGTCGGGTCTCGATCAGGGTTATCGCTACATGGCCGTGGACGATGCCGGTAACAAGATCGAAGCCGCTACCTCCGGCAAGGTGGAAGCTGTGGATGGTCTCGTACAGAGCGCCGACAAGCTCGCTTGCCCGATGGCCGACCCCCAAGAAGGTACGGGTGCCGAACACGAACTCGCTGTGCTGCTCGACAACCAAACCAACACCTATTTCCACACTTCGTGGCACGGGGGTAACGACGCTTGGTTGAAGAACCACTACCTCCAGTTCTCGCTTGACAATGCACAAGACGAACTCCTCCTCAAGTGGGTGAAGCGTCTCAACGGCAAATCTGCCCTCGCCAACGGTGCTCCCGTTCGCGTTGCTTTCTGGGGAACGAACGATGCTTCGAAGCTCGAAGTGACCAAGACGACCTCGACCAACGCCGACGGTGCGGAAGTGATCAACTACGACGCTTGGAAGAAAGACGGTTGGGATTCGCTGACCATCAGCACCTTCACCTATCCTTATGCGCTCCAGCTCGACGACGCAACGAAGATCAACAACGCCGTCGGTACAGCTCACTTCAAGGCGCCCAAGGCTTACAAGTACTACCGTATGGAAGTGCTGACCAACGGCGGTAACAACGCCATGGCAGCCGGCAACAAGTTCTTCTACGGTTCTGAATTCCGCGTCTACAAAGGCGCCTTCGACAAGGTGGCTTCGCCCATCGCTTCTGTTCCCGAAGCAGACGTGACGGCATTGAAAGACGCCATCACGGCCGCTCGTGCTGAACTTAAAGACGAAAAGGCAACGGATGCCACGATCGAGGCTTTGCAGAAAGTGTTCGACAAGTTCCGTGCCAACTATCCCGATCCTGCCCGTGTGACCGAACTCATCGATCAGGCACAGGACATCGTGAAGACTGCCGAAGAGGCAACGGGCGAATTCGCCGGTCGTCTCGGCTACTACAAGCCCGGCGCTAAGGCAACGCTCTCGGCTGCTGTTGAAGCCGTGAAGACGAAGCTCACCGGCATTCAGGCTACTCGCCAACCCAATGTCACTGAAATTAACGACATGGTGGCTCAGCTCAAAGCCGCGCTCACGGAAATGAGCAACTCGCTCCTCCAGCCTGCCGATGGCATCTACATGATCCAGAGCGAATCGTCCAACAAGAGCAACAACGGCAAGGTGATTGCTGCCAAGGGCTCTTCGCGCGACAGCTATTGGACCATCCACTTCGAAGGTACCGAACCCGTTGATCCCAAGGTGGTAGGTGCAGAAGCTGCTTACAAGGAAACCGCCAACCGCAAGTCTCACCTCGAATATTACTGGAAGGTGGAGAAAGTGAAGGACGGCTACACCTTCAAGAACCTCTACACGGGTCTCTATCTCGATCGTGACACCACGAAGAACGGTGCTGCCATGCGCCAGAGCGAAACGCCGACCACTATCGGTATCGAATATGCCAACTATGCCGGTGCATTCAACCTCATCGTAGGTAACGGCAAGACGACCAACCGCTACGTCAACGCTCAACCCGATGCGAACTCGATGAGCCCCTACATCGTGACTTGGAACGCTGCCAAGGGTGCCGACAACTCGGCCTTCTCGTTCAAGGCAGTGGACGAAAACGAACTCAACGACGTGATTGCTGACGGTGTGGTTTACGAACTCCAAAGCAAGACGGGCTTCCAAATCGTGACGCTTCCCTTCGCTATTAAGGTGCAAGCCAACGACGGCTTCTACCACGTAGTCGGTCAGAACGCGACTACCGGCGACATCGTCCTCAAGAAGGCTTCCGGTGAAATCAAGGCCGGTCAGGCTGTGGTGTACAAGCCCGCTAACGACAACACCGACAACTTCATCAACGTGATGCCCGTTGCCACTGACTACAAGTCGCTGAACGCGACCTTCACTCCCGCCGCTTCGGCCGATGGCCTGATGGGCGTATTCGAAACGACTGAGCTCGCTGTGCAGAACGGTGTCCTCAACTCTGATCGCACGAAGGTGTTGCTCTCTGAAAAGGGCGACAAGGTGGCTGCCAACAGTGGTTACTTCGGTAAGCTCCAACCCACGACGGAAACCGGCGATCTCATGATCCCCGCCAATGGTATCATCACTTCGATCGGTGCTGTCCGCTTCGCTCCCGCCGCTGCCGGCAACGGCATCTTCACCCTCGGTGGTGTGCGCGTGAAGGGCGAAAAGACCCTCCCCGCAGGTATCTACGTGATCAACGGTAAGAAGGTCATCGTTAAATAAGCCCCATCCGACCCTCGTGGTCGAACAGAAATGATCATCCCCGTCCCTCACCGGACGGGGATTTTTGTTGATGGCCTGTGTTGGCTCCTCGTTTTTTTGTACCTTTGCTCGGTAATGGATATTCTTTTTCGCATCAGTCGATGGCTGTGGTTCCTCTGTTCGTGGATGCCACTGCGTGTACACTACATTTTCTCCGATGTGGTGTTCTTTCCATTGATCTATTATGTGCTGCGCTATCGCCGTGCGTTGGTGAAACAGCAACTGCGCGACAGTTTTCCCGACTACGACGAGGCGCGACTTCGGCAGATCGAACGCGACTTCTACCGCTGGTTTTCGGACTACGTGGTGGAAACGCTGAAACTGATGTCGATTTCGCCCGACGAAATGCGTCGTCGCATGGAGATGGTCAACCTCACGGAGGTGGATCTGCAGTTGGAAGCGGAAGGCGCCCCGTTTTGTTTCCTCTATTTGGGACATTTCGGCAACTGGGAGTGGGTGTCGAGCATCCCGCTGTGGACGAAGGCCGACGAGGTGTGCGGGCAAATCTATCATCCGCTCCACAACAGTGTGATGGATCGCCTCTTTCTCCACGTCCGTGGGCGCTTCGGTGCGACGAGCATTGCGATGAAAGAGACGTTGCGCACGGTGCTCGGTTGGAAGCGCGAAGGTCGCCGCGCCATGGTGGGTTTCATTGCTGACCAGTCGCCCAAGTTGGAGGCGATGCACCACTGGACGACCTTCTTGAACCACGAAACTTCGTTCTTCACCGGTGCCGAAAAGATCGGTCGTGCGGTGGGGGCGCGCTACTTCTACGTAGACATCACCCGCCCTCGTCGCGGTTATTATCGTGCAGAAGTGCGCGAGTTGCACATCGATGAGCAGAGCGATTCGCTTTATCCCGTGACCGACGCTTATGCGCGTGCGTTGGAAGAGAGTATCCGCCGCAGTCCGGAGCTGTGGCTCTGGACACACAACCGATGGAAGCGCACCCGTGAGATTTGGGAGCGCGACAGGAAGGCGCGCAAGTAGAGCCGGACGGGACAACTTCCGACTATTAGACATAAACTTACAGCCCGAGACTTCGATAGACTGAAGTCTCGGGCTGTATGCGTAAAATATGAAGCGTTTCGCGCCGTGGGGTTGATCAACCTTTGCGCTTAAATTGCGCTTTGACCAAATGGCATTGGGTTAAGAAGACTCTAATTTGGTGTTTCACCTTCGAACCGAGGGTGAAGGCCTCGTCGGCTTTTTTCCAAGGCGTCGCCTTGAGGTAGCGGAGATAGTCCTTACGATAGGGGTGCGTGCACTTCCAGTGCCACGGTTTCGGCACGCGAGTGAAGTGTACGACGGCGGGATCGTTGAGCAGGGCGGTGTAGGTCGATTCGGGGAGTGTTTCGTCGCGCACAAAGCGTTTGCGGTAGAAGAAGTCTTGCGCATTCCAGGTCGGGTCGACGAAATCCACCTTTCCGTTCAACACGACGTTGAGCAAATCTTGGTCGTCGTAGACGATGCGTTCGGGGTGGGCTGCGAAGTAGGCCGTACATTGGGCGAGCACTTCGTGGTTTCTCCACAAGGGCAAGTTCAAGAGGAGCACGCCCGAATTAAAGTAGCCCTGACTTTCGGGGAGTTGCAATCTTTCGTAGTCCTTTGCCGTGATGTGTCCGTAGTCTTTCACGGCCGCAACGTAGCCATCCTCCAACGCTCGGTCGTAAAACGCGTCGAGGGGCTTGCGTACGATCACATCGCCGTCGAGATAGAGCACGCGTTCCAACTCTTCGGGGAGCAAGTCGGCGAGGAAACAACGATAGTAGGCGGCTGCCGAGAGCCGGGGGGAGGAGTGGACACGAAAGCGTGTCGAAGCGTCGGCCGGCGGGGCGTAGACGTAGAGCAAACCGTTGTGCGCTCCGATGGCGAGGCGCAATTTCGCCAAATCTTTCGCATCGACGCCCTCGGCAATGAGGTGCACATGCACGATGCGGTGCGGGTGGTTCTCGAGCACCGACGCGATGGTGGCAACGGTGTGTGTGAAATAATTGGCGTCGGTGCAACAAGCGAGGTGCAAGTCGGGAAATTGCGGCGAATGGATGTTTATTTCGTGTTCCAATTTTGGTAGCGTTTTTTTGTGAGGCGGATGTAGGTGAGTGCCAATTTCACATAGTGCTTGGAGCCGTAGGACACTTTTCGGCGAAGGGGGCGATCCCCCCACGGGGTTTTGGCCAGGGCTTTGAAAAACTCGCGGCGAAAGGGGTGCATGCACCGCCAGTGCCATGGTTTGAGCGGGCCGCAGAAGTGTACGATGACGGGATTTTTCAGTTGGCGAATCTCGTCTTCGGTCAATGGGCGGCACACCTTATTGCACTTGGTGCGGTAGAACAGATCTTGGGCGTTCCAAACAATGGGCAACCAGTGTACGCGCCCGTGCAGCACGGCATTGAGCAGGTCTTGATCGTCGTAGACCATGTGGTGATGGTGTGCGCGGAAATGCTCGACGCAGCGCTGCACCAAATGCTCTTCTCGCCAGATTTTGAGATTGAACACCAAGACCCCCGAATTGAAATAGCCGTCGGCGGCCGGATAGCCCAGGCGGGCACATCGTTTGTCGGCATCGCGGTTGAGATCAGCTGTGGCAGCAATGGCTTTGTCGCTGAGCGGAATGGCGTAGAGCTGCGTCAAACTTTGGGTGACGGAGACGTCGCCGTCGATATAGAGGATGCGGTCGATGTCCGCTCCCACCAATTCGGGGATGAAGATGCGATAGTAGGCGGCGCAACTCAGACGTGTGGCATCGGAAGTGACATGAAAGGCGTTGGCTTGCGCTTCCGAGAGTGGATGATAGGCGAAGAGTCCACCCATCTGCTCCACAAAACCGCGATAGCGTGCAATGGCTTCGGGGCGGAGGTCGGCAGAAATCAGGTGAACGCACACTTTGCTGTCGGTTGTAGCGAGGAGGGCAGAGGCCGCCGCCGCTGCGGAGTAAGAAAGGTATTTCGCGTCAGAACAAAGCGCGATGTGAACAATCGGAGATGGGGACATGGAAAAAGAGAAAGGAGAAGACGGAGAAAAAGTTAGGCTCGTGCACGTTCGTGGAGGCGCC
>ENA-OWLM01000621-OWLM01000621.1-metagenome-genome-assembly--contig:-NODE-621-length-13576-cov-4.679092_pt1 | contig 13576 bp, 7 predicted proteins | sample MGYA00245349_ERZ651102 | MGnify/ENA primary metagenome ERZ651102 (study PRJEB26857, sample SAMEA4031759) | metagenome | biome: human; feature: oral; material: saliva | place: Philippines | collected 2014 | study... | reverse complement strand
TGTTCTAGAACATGCTAAGACTGGTTTCCGTGTGGAGACAGATATTGTTGGTAAGGATGGTCAAAAATTAACATCAGATGAGCATTATACCAAGGAAGAAATGCAAAATCTGATTAAACTTGCCAAGGCCTTGCATATCAATCTAGTGCCAGAAATTGACACACCAGGTCACGCTCTATCATTTGTCAAAGTCCGTCCAGACCTCATGTATCAAGGTAGTTTGAGCGATTATGCAGGCAAGCACAATGTCGAACGAGTTGCCATGCTAGACTTGGATACTAAGTATGATGAAACTCTGGCTTTTGTCAAATCCGTCTATGACAAACTCCTAGATGGACCAGATGCTCCTTTGCATGGTGTATCCACTGTTCATATCGGAACGGATGAATACTATGGCAGCAGAGAAAGCTATCGCCGCTATGTCAATGATTTGACCCAATATATCAAGTCTAAAGGTTACACCCCTCGTATCTGGGGATCGCTCAGTGCGAAACGTGGGAACACTCCTGTTGATTGGAACGGAGTAGAGGTTGATATCTGGAGTATCGGATGGCAACGACCAAATGAAGCCATTGCTCAGGGAGCTAAGATTATCAATATCACGGATGTACCGACCTATAGTGTGCCAAGTGGAAGCAATAGTCAAGCAGCCTACGGGGACTATGCTAACTACGAACGTCAGTACAATAGCTGGACACCGAATGATTTTAGAACAGGTGGAGGTCCACTTCTACCAGCTTCTCATCCAAGTATTCTTGGTGGTGGGCACGCAGTTTGGAATGATAACATTGACCTTCATGAGACCGGTTTGACCTCTTATGACATCTTTAAACGCTTCTTCAAGAGCATGCAAACCACTGCAGAACGCACCTGGGGATCTGACCGTGCAGCTGCGACCTTTGCAGAACGCACCCTACCAACGAGCCCTTATGCGCCACAGTCAAATCCTGATAAAGAGATTGATCAAAGTGATTTGTTTACCATCAATCCTGAAACAGTGAAGGACTATGCAAGCAAGAAGGTGAAGACAAGCGAGCAAGGATTGGCTTTTGAGAAAGACAGCAGTATCGAAGGCTTGGCTGGTGATGTTGGTCCAAGTCACGTCTTGAAGTTTGATGTAACTGTCACTGGAGACGGGGAACAAACCTTCTCAACAAGTGGGGACAACCGTATCTATCTAGCTGATAAAGACGGCTACCTTGCTTATCAATTTGAACAGTTCCATATCCAATTCAATAAAAAACTGGAGAAGAACAAACGTTATCAAATCTCCATCGTGACCAAACCACAATCTACAGAAGTCTATGTGGATGGTGAAAAGATTGAGCGTATTGCAAATCCAGCCCACCCTCGCTTTGCCCACAATAGCTTGGTACTACCGCTTGAAAGCATCGGTGGTTTCAAAGGAATCTTGCATAGTGCAGAGTTGTCAGACAAACCATTTGTAAATCCTCGTTTGATTTCAAATGATAAGATTACTGCAACCGCAAGCAGTCAGCAACTTCCAGGAAATGCGACTGAAGGCGCTGTTGAAAAGGCCTTTGACAATGATCCAAATACCTTCTGGCATACTAAATGGACTGGTGACACTGCGCCATACACTCTTACTATGACCTTGAAAGAAGCAGAAAAAGTCAATGGCTTGACGTATCTCCCACGTCCAGGTGGTGGAAATGGTGTCGTTACTCGCTACGAAATCTACGCACAAAAAGATGGCCAAATGGTCAAGGTTTCAGAAGGAAACTGGGACAACAATGCCCAAGAAAAAACAGTCAACTTTGCGGCGGTACATACCAACAAGATTGAGTTGAAAGTATTGGAAGGCGTTGGTGGTTTTGCAAGTGCAGCTGAAGTTCATCTATTGAAACCTGTGAAAGAAGAGCAAGAAACACCTGCACCAAGTCAACCAGAAAAACCAACTACACCTGAAAAACCAAAAGTAGAGCAAACAGGTGATGGAACAGTTGAATTGGCTGATCAATTCACTGCAAGCAAACCAGCTAACGAAGACAGCATTGCAGCTGCAAGCAAGAGTTCAGACTATCTCAAGAAAGAATACAAGGTCTTCCCAACTCCACAAAAAGTGACTTATGGAGAAGGTGTTACGGCTCTTCGTAAGCAAGTCAATCTGGTTATGGGCGATCAACTCGATATCTATACTCGCAATCGCTTGAAGAGTGTCTTGCAGGACAATCAAGTATCTTATACAACTGGTAAGGCAGCAATCGCTGGCGCAACCAATATCTATCTTGGAGTGCATGGACAAGGCTCACAAGCAGAGCAAAACTTGTCCAATGTTTCAGCAGGTCTCTTTGACAAGATTGACGCCTATGTCTTGAGTATCAAGGATAATTCGATTTCCATCGTCGGAAAAGACACAGATGCGGTCTTCTATGGTTTGACAACCTTGAAACATATGCTCAAGGAAAGTCAAGTTCCAGTTCTTCGCAATGTGACAGTAGAAGATTACGCAGAGCTCAAGAACCGTGGTTTCATCGAAGGTTACTATGGAAATCCATGGTCGAATGCCGATCGTGCAGAGCTCATGCGTTACGGCGGCGATTTGAAATTGAACCAATACTTCTTTGCACCAAAAGATGATCCATACCACAACAAGAAATGGCGTGAACTCTATCCAGAAGAAAAACTAGCTGAAATCCGTGAACTTGCTCGTGTCGGAAATCAAAGTAAAACCCGCTATGTCTGGACCATCCATCCATTCATGAACAACCGCATCCGCTTTGGCAATGAAGCGCATTACCAAGAAGATTTGGCAACCATCAAGGCTAAATTTACCCAGTTGATGAAAGTGGGTGTCCGCGAATTTGGTATCCTTGCAGATGATGCTCCAAGCCCAGTCGGAGGCTACAATAGCTACAACCGCTTGATGCAAGATATGACCAAGTGGTTGACTGAAATGCAGGGAACATACAGTGGTCTTCGCAAAGAAATGATCTTTGTTCCTGGCCAGTATTGGGGTAATGGACGTGAGGATGAGTTGAAATCCCTCAATGAAAATCTCCCAAGTTCAACATCCATGACCTTGACGGGTGGTAAGATTTGGGGTGAAGTCTCTGAAAGCTTCCTTTCAACTCTCAAAAACAATCTATCCGCAGGTGGCAAGACCTATCGCCCAGTTTCACTTTGGATTAACTGGCCTGTAACAGATAACTCTAAACAACACTTGATTCTAGGTGGTGGTGAGAAATTCCTTCATCCAAATGTGGATCCAAGCTTGCTGTCTGGTATCATGTTGAACCCAATGCAACAGTCTGAACCATCTAAGATTGCCCTCTTTGCAGGAGCTCAATACTCATGGAAACAGTGGAAATCAGAAGAAGAAGCTAAGAAAATCAATGATATTGCCTTCAACTTTGTGGAAAATGGTCATTTTGAAGATAGCAAGGTATCGGCAGCCTTCCGTGAACTTGGTAAGCACATGATCAACCAAAACATGGATAATCGTGTCGTCAAACTAGAAGAATCTGTAGACTTGGCTCCAAAATTAACAGACTTCATGACCAAGCTCAAAGCAGGTCAGGATGTGACTGCCGAACGTGCAGCCTTGCGTGCAGAATTTGCCAAGATTAAAGAAGCAGCCGAACTCTATAAAGCATCAGGCGATAAAAAAATGGTTGCCCAAATCCACTATTGGTTGGATAATGCAATCGATCAAATGAATGCTCTCGATGCCTTCCTTACAGGAACTGAAGCCATGGCTACAAACGATGCAGCCAAACTTTGGGATAGCTACTATAAAGGTTTGAAATTGTACGAACAGTCTCAAACTCACACCTTCCATTATGTAGACCATATGGAAAAAGCTGAATTGGGTGTTCAACATATTCGTCCATTTATCCTATCCTTGAAAGAAGTTCTAGCGTCTGAAGTTCAAAAAGTCTTGCATCCAGACCAAATCATCAGCACCTTTATCACCAATCGAACAGGTGTAGAAGGTGGTTTGGCAGAAGTAACGGATGGCGACTTGGCAACTCATGCGATTATTAAATCACCAAACAGCATCAAGACAGGTGATTATATTGGTATGAAGTTCAACAAGCCGGTAGCGATCCAAACCTTGACCTTTGCAATGGGAACGCAGGCAAATCCACGTGATACCTTTAGTAAGGCAGAAGTGCAGTATCAAGATGAAAATGATAACTGGGTAACTTTGAAAGAGCCAAGCTATGTCGGAAATGAATCCCTTCTTAAGTTTGAAAATCTCAATATCAAGGCCAAGGCAGTTCGCATGATTGCGACAGCAGACCGTGAGAATACCTGGTTTGCAGTTCAGGAAATTGCAGTCAACCGTCCAGTTGAAAAAGCTCGTAGCCAACAAGCAACGACAGTTAGTCTAAGCTCAAACTTAGTTTACAAACTAAATACCTCAGCCCGTCAAATCACTGATGGCAAGGACAATACAGAAGCCATGATGGCAAACGCTGACGGTAGCAATACCACTCCAGTAGATGCCTGGGCACAACTGGATCTCGGTGAAGTCAAGTCAGTCACTAAAGTACGACTTCGCCAAGGAACGGGTGATAAGCTTGCTGCAGGTGTACTTGAGTACTCTACAGATGGAACTGCATGGCAAGAGTTGGATCGCCTATCAGGAGAACAAACCAAGGAAGTGACCAGAGCGATCAATGCTCGTTACATCCGAGTCCGCAATACCAATGCCCTTGACCTCTGGTGGCGTATCCAGGACTTCTCTGTTGAGACACGTTCTGGAAACAGTGAGTTAACAGACACCAACGTGGAATCCTTGAAGGAAACTCCGGTAGTGGATAGCTTGGGACATTATGAACTTCAAATTCCAGCTGGAACTAAACTTCCTGCAAATAGCTATCTAGGAATGAAGCTTGACCGTATCCATCAAATCAAGAGCATCCAGCTCCAAGGTCAGGCCAACCCTGCTCTTAGCCTTGAGTACTCTGCAAATGCGCAAGAGTGGACGCCAGCTAGCCAGTTGACAGACAGATCTGTAGTGAGTCACTTGGTACGTTATGTGCGTCTGGTCAATAAAACAGATCAGGAACAAGCTGTGACAGCCACTTCTCTCCTTGTGACAACCAAAGAAGTGCAACCAACCAAACTAGAATCTACAACTATGGGCATTCATCCAACATACGGAAGCAATGATGTTCGTAAACTGAACAACCTAGATCAACTATTTGACGGTGTTTACAACAACTTCGTTGAGTTTTCAGACTAGAGCTTTTGTATCTTTGTAAATTTCAATATTAGCGTTCTCTAACGAAGTCCAATTAGGATTTGTTTTTTTACTTGCGAAATTTACTGAGTCAGCACTTTCACCAACAAAGATAATTCCTAAGTTATCTCTTGTTAAAAGAGCAGAACTTAATTCATTCATAAATGATGTAATATTATCTTGTACATCTGTTGGTCTATTAGGTCTAACTTGCTCAATAATTAAAAGTTTAGTTTCTTCATTGAAAATTTTATTTTTAATTTTTGCTTGGTCACCAAAACCTCTAATTGTAGAATAGCATTCATTCAAATTAGTAATACAAACAGATGATGGTTTCAATCCAAGAGCAATACATGATTTAGCAATAGTATAAGCATAAGTTAGATTTTCTTTAGGATTGGAATATAATAAAGCAGCTCTAATAGGGTAAGCACTTTGAATTTCTTTGACAAAGTCTTTATCTAATTTAATATTTTTAACTTTAGTATAATCTCTTTCCCAAGTTTCAATATTTTCTTTAATTCTAGCAATTTTGACTTCTGTTTTGGATTGAGCATTTAAGGATTGTTTATTCTTTAAATATTCTTTATAAGAGTCAGAATTGGTTTTATTATGATTATATTCTGGCATTTAATCCCCCCAATCTAATTCATCTTCAAAATCTTCTTCATCTTCTTCTAGTAAGTCATTGTACTCACCTTGTTGGTATTTGTTCCAAATTTCTAAAAATGATTTTTCTGTTAAATTCAAGTTAAAATAAGCATGTAATATAATGATTTGCTCAAATTCTTCTTCATCATAATTAAGTAATGTTACATACTTTTCATGTAGTGTTTTTACTTTATGATTAAAAAATTCAAAAGGATTGAGTTTGAGTTTTAATGATTGGTCTGTATAGACTTCTTTTATATATTCTTCAACATCATTTATTAAACCACTTTTCATTAAATAGCCAATAAATTCTTTTGATTTTTCTTTTTTCTCTATTTTAAGTTCATCAAATAATTTTTTAGCCATCTTATAACTCCTCAAATAAAGAATCAAATTCATCATCATTATCAGCAACAGTGTCTATAAATGAATTATCAAGAATGTTAGTATCTTCTTCATCTAAATTAGTTAAATCAGTTCTTGTAACTTCAACTTCATCTTCTTCCGGCTCAACATCAACAAACATAGATTTTTCAAGTACACATCTTACTTGGAATTTCTTATCAGCTTGACCACCTCTGTTCTTATCAATAATAAACAAAGCTTTAGGGTCAGGTGATTCATCTCTATATTTTCTATGAATAATCAATACTACGTTTGAGTCAGCCGCAATACCAGCAGATTCACGAATATCAGCTTTAGATGGTAGTCTATTTTCATCTTCATCTTTTGACTCACGATTCAATTGTACTAAAATCATAATTGGAACTTGTAAATCTTTAGCAAGAACTTTTAATCCACGGGACATAGCAGCTACTTGTTGTTCACGGTTTGCATGACTTCTATTAGTACCTGGGTTAATCAATTGTAAGTAATCTACAATAATTAAATCTAGCCCCTCTGGAGAAGCAGCTTGTGACTTTGCTTTTGACCTAATATAATCAATTGTAATATCCGAATCATCTTCAACAACTAAAGAGAAATTTGACATTGTTTCTGTTGCTTGAGCAATTCGTTCGTTTTCTGACGGTGTTCTATGAGAACCTGGTTTTAGCTTGTAAGATGCAACACCAGATACTGAAGAAAGCATACGTTCAGCAAGTTCTGTTCGAGTCATTTCCAAAGAAAAAAATAAAACAGTTTTTCCAGCTGCACAAGCAGCTTCAGCTGAATTGATAGCAAATACAGTTTTACCAACACCTGTACGAGCACCAATTGTATTTAAGCTCCCTTTTTGCCAACCACCATTTAATACTTTATTCATTTGTGGATTGAAAAGTGGAACTACATCTAAATCAACTTCATTTTCTGATGAAGCTTTTTCTACTACTTCATTTACTGTTTCAGCAAAATCAACTTTTGTTTTAGGTATAATGTCTGAAGCAAGATTAGCTAATTTTTCTTCACTTGTAGAAATTACTGATAATACATCTGGGTTTTCGTCTAATTCTTTTAATTGTTTAGTTAGCAATTCTTTTGTTTCTGATTGCACATATTTTTTCTTAAGCAATTCAGCTAAAGCTAATGGAGATTGAGAAGTATCTGCATTACTTAATGATACAATAAATTGTGTATCAGGCTTAAGTCCTTTATCAATTAAATTAGAATACAATTCAACCTCAGAAATTTCTTCAGCCTCTGATTTGCCATACAAATCTTGCAAAGCGACATATATTTCTCTATAATTTTCATTTTTAAAGAATTTAGGGTCAATTATTGTTCCAGCTTCTGTAATTTTATGTTGTTGATTGAACAAACTAGAAATTAACAATTTTTGTATTTCTTCATAGTTAAATTTGTTACTCACTATATAAACCCCTTTTATTTTTAGTTAATTCTATTATTCTACTTTTTCAAGGTAACAACTCGAAATATAAGCGTTTCTGAGCTGTTTTTCTGTAAAGTCGATACATTTATCGAAAATCAGTTTTAACTGTTTTAGCGTTTAACTAGTGACGATATAACGCATATTAAAATCAGTTTGAGAAAATAAAAAGATAAGCAAAAATGCTTATCTTTTAGTTTATTTTAATTTTGAATCAATTGCTTTCTTGATTTCATCAATTGGATTGTCGCCATGTTCAAAATCAATAGCTTTTTCAGAATCGCCAACTACAATGAATGGAGTAAATAATTTACCTGTTGGTGATTTTTTAGCCAATTCATTATCATTGAAAACTCTAATTGTATTAGCTTTGACTTCTTCAATTAAATCTTTTTGTTTGCTTTCAATTACTTTCCACTCTTCTTCTTTTCCACCTAATTTAATAAATAAATCCTTGAAAGCACTATCTTCCTTTGCTTTTCCATTTGGGTGAAAATTCACAGATAATACGCTAGTAAAATAATCATAAGCTAAATCTGGTCTTTCACTGATTACTCCTAAAATCCAACTAGCTGCTCTATTTGAATAATCATCAACTGTTCTTGCAGACAAGAAACTCAAAATGTTATACTTAATGACCACATTCTTGTTGTTAATGTATTCTTTGATAGTATCTTTAGTTAATTCTTCTAATTGTACACAAGCTGGACAATATGGGTCAACATACCAATTTACAACAACAGCATTTTTATCAATGTCTTTTTCTTGAATTGCTTTACCATCTTTTCCTAAATAGAATGAAGCATTAGCAATGTATTGATTTTCTTTAGTTGTTTGTTCAGTATTTGAATTTGTATTATTTTCTGTTTTTGAGTTGTTGGTGCAAGCAGTAGCAAATAATAATACCACTGCAGCCACCATAGCAACTTTAATCATTTTAAATTTTTTCATTATTCAGCATTCTTTCCGTTAATAATATTAGATTTAATTACTTCTTCAATTTGTTTATTGATTGCTGAAAGAAGTTTTTCGTTTTGTTCCAATTCTTCTAATAATCCAGCTTTTGAAGTAGCAATTTTAATAATTGTTGGCACACCATTTTCTGGGTCACCCTCTTGTTCTACTGTAGAGTTATAACCTGAAACATCAATATTATCAAGAGTTTCAAATGTATAAGTACGACCGTTCTTGATTAGTACTCCTAAATCTTCTCCAACAACCATACATTCAGCTGCACGGTTAATACCTTTTGCGAAAGTAAGAACTGTCAAGCCTTCTCCATAAGGAGCTGCAACTTTATTCTTAATACATTTCAATCTAACTTCAGTACCAATCGTGTTGTCACCCTCTGTAACTAAACGAACTTTCTTAACTTCGATACGTTGAGAAGCTGTAAATTTAAGAGCTTTACCACCAGGTGTTGAAGTTTTAGGGCCCCACATATCCCCAACATTATCACGAATTTGGTTAATGAAGATTACTGTACAGTTAAATTCATTAGCTTTTTGAGCGATACGTTTCATTGCTTTACTCATAACACGAGCAAGGGTTGCCATAGAAGCTTTTTCTAAATCCGCTTCTAATTCTGCTTTTGGAGTCATAGCTGCAACAGAGTCTAATACGATAATGTCAACTGTTCCAGTTTCAATCAATTTAAGAATCATTGTTAAAACTTCTTCAGCAACAGATGGTTGTGAAAATCCTAGTTCATCAATCTTAACACCCAATGCTTTAGCATAATTAGGGTCAAAAGCTTGTTCAACATCAAGGAATACTCCAGTACCACCTTCTTTTTGTACATTTCCTAAAGCTGTAAGAGCGATAGAAGTTTTACCAGAACCCTCTGGCCCATAAATTTCAATGATACGACCTTTAGGAATACCACCGCCCAAGATGCTATCCAATACAATACTACCTGATGAAGTTTTAGCAACATTCTCTTCTCTCATGTCAGTTAGTAAAGCGATTTGGCCAACATTTTTCATTGATGAAACATCAGCAAGTGCTTTCAAGAAAGCTTCTTTTTTTGTATTGTTTAGTGGTTGTGTAACTGCTTCAGTTTCTACAATGTTATTTGTTTTAGTTTCTTTTTTAGCTGCCATTTTTACCTTCCTAAAATAATATTTTCTAAAATCACTTGTGATTTTGTTTTATAGTTATATTATTCCAAAATTTCCACTTAAAAAGCAAAAAAGAAAGCAAATTTTGCTTTCTTTTTATTGTTCTAAATCAAGTTCATCAGAAGTATCTCCTTTATCAAAGTTGAATTTAACACCAGATATGTCAATATTATCATAATCAAACATTGTTAAATCTTCTTTCTTGATTTTGTTTGTCTTAATTCTTGAATTATTAGTGTCAACATACCAATCTTTCCAAGCATTTTCTACTAAGTCATAGAACTCTCTATTACGCCCTTGAGCTATCAATTGTGAGGCGTTTGAACCTAAAATCTTAGCTCTAATTGGGTCAGGCAATGGAATATCTTTGAAAATTACTTGTTTTGGTTTTTCACCTTTCTTAGTACTTAACATATAGTTTGATGGTGAATTTGTATCTTGGAATAATTGAGCTTTATAAGCTGCAAGAGAATTTTTAATTACACGTTCAGTTTCTTCTCTATCCCAGTCATTAGTTGTAACTTTCATAACAGTTCTCATATCTTTGTATGTTGGTTGGTGGAATTGCTCTGCAAAGTCCATCTTTTGACCATCTTTTGTAGTTTCTGTTCTAACAATTGTAACTTCTTCTTGATAATTACGATTTGAGTTATTTTCTTCTTCAATAATGATTTCAGAGAATTTTTCGTAACCCTCTACTGAAGCACATTCAGAACAGTAATAATTACCCACATCATCTCGATAACCAATGTCACCAAATCCAATTTCTCTACCGCAATTTACGCAAATATGCTTAGTATGTTTTTCCGAAATTCCAGCATAACCTTGCATAGTGTTACGACCGAATTGAGTAGTATATGCTTTGTTTTTGATGAAAGTAGAAACACCAGACGACATACCGCTAGAGAATTGTCCACCAATTTTCTTAGCTTCAATACCACCTGCAGCCGCAGAAGCACCAAGTCCTAAAGCCAATTTACCAGCAGATTTAAATACATTAACACCCTTGCTGAAACCAGATAAATTCATTTGTCCTAAACTTGTTTGACTAAATCTATCAATGATAGTAGCTCTGTTTTTGAATAGTACATATGAAATAATCATTGTAAAGACAAGTGATTGTATCAATCCGACTGAGTTAATCATAGCTATAAGATTTGTGTTAATGATAACACTAATCACAAGTAAGAAGCTTGCTATTACTTTCTTGAGCATTGTTGATAATACAGTTCCAAAATACTGTCTAAGTATTGATTGACCTTTACCACCCCAACAGCCAAGGAGTAAGAATATAGGTGCAACAATAGTAAGAATTGTAATTCCTAATCCATAAATAGTACATAATAGAGCGAATAGTAAAGGAAGAATACTTCCCACAATTGTTAAGAACATTGAAATAAATGTTTGGTTAAATCTTTCACCACTCTTATTACCAGTCCAATAACTCCATTCATCTAATGGTTTAGAGTTGATTTGTTCATAAATCTTACCACTGCCACTTGAACTTCCACCACTTAATGAACCTGCTATATCTGAATCTGCAATTTGTCCAGTACCTGGTTCAGTGTTTGTAGCTTTATCAGCTGCTCCACCGTGTGCATCAATATAAGCGTCAATTTCAGCCATAGTTTCTGCTCTTTTCTTACCATGACCTGATGTGTCAGTAAAGTATACCCCACCATCTTCAGGTCTAAGAGTACCATTTGCATTAGCTAAAGCTTTATCATCTTGGCGTTTGAAATTTCTGTTTTTGTTATTGATAAGAGTTTCATTTGCCATTTTAACAATAGCTATACTATCATTAAATGCCAATGAAGCGCCAGGGTCTGAGTCAAAGGCTGCATAGTTCCACATATTACCACTTATAGCAACTCCAGCAGTACCATAACTACTTTCCCATAATGCAATCGCAATAAGAGCTCTTACGTCAACACCAGACGCTTTTTGCCAAGCAAGGAAGTTCTTACCATTTACACGGCTTTTATCAAATGGAATACCACTTTTTGCTAAATACCCGTCAATTTGTTCTTCTGTAATACCGTCACGTTTTGTAAATAAATCGTGTGTGTATGGGTCACCAGTTGACCAGTGGTCGGGATTTGTTTTAACATCAACTCCGCCCGAACTTCCACCTAAATCACCATCTGGGCCGCCACTTCCACCTGAACTTGATGAACCAAATGATTTAACAATTTCATCATAATTAGAAAGTGCATCTACAATTCGGTACCAGTCTTTATCGACTCCACCTACAAGTGGTGAGTCAATTTCGTCAATTGGGGCATGATAACCAGATTGTAAATCAACTTGGAACAGAGCCCAGTTAGCAATCTTTTTGTCACCTAATACAACATTAGGTTCTCCTACCCAACTCTTGTTAATATTTTGTAATTGAATAGCATCTAATTGGTCATAATCTGTACCGAATTGACCTCTCGCCCAAGGTTTAAAGACAAACTCTACATACATATTACAAGCAATTATATTCTTCATTCTCTCATTTGCTTCATCTAAGAATTTGCTTGATGTAATGTCTAATTCTGCTCCAGTTGAAGTATCACATAAATCACTAGTAGATGATTTAACATTACTTACTAATGCAGAAGTTACTAAACTCGTTCCTAATGTTGCTAATTTATTTGGAATAGTAATCCAAGTAATATTAGCAGCAAAGACAATAGCAGTAGAAAATGCAAGCAATGGTTTTACTAACCCACTAATCAATGAAGTTCTATATTCTCTCTTAATAATTCCATAGTATAGAATATACATAGCTGTTAATAGGAATACAAGGGTAACAAGTGGCATGAATAAATTAGAATATAATTTTTGAAACATACCCTCTTGAAAATCTTGAGTTAATCCTAATAAATCACTTACATCAGTAAATGCTAATCCAAACAATGTAATAGTAATAGCTGAGATAAATTTAGAAATTCCTAAGAAGAAATTATTAACAGATAATTTAATAGCAGACCACCATGCACTGAAGAATCCTTGAGCAAATTGTTTTGTTCTAGGGTCTCTTGAAGTATTAACTTCTCCATAAGTTGATTGTGGGTCTTTTCTATCTTTATAATATTCTCCATAGTCAGAAGCTTTTGATTTAGAGTTTTCTTCACATGGGTCAATGTCATAGTATTTCCATTCTCCCAAGTAAGAACTATATTCAATACCTGATAATCCTACTTTTTGGAATATATTAGGGGAATTTGTTTGTTTTCCGCCGAATTTGAATCCAGCCATACTCATTATAATATTGTTAGAATCTTCACCATTTGTTCTAGTACTTGCTAATGATGTTTTTGACCTAACCATATATGGAATCCAATCAGTAGTTGCAGCTTTATATAGCATTTTTGTAGAGTCAAAACGGCAGACAATCCAAGAAACTGGATTAAAGTCTGCACTAGAGTTTTGAACTACGTTTTGAGTTGAAGCAAAGAGCATAAGAGTGCTCAATGCTGTCAATAGAATGTATTTTATTTTTTGCATTTAAGACTTCTCCTTGCTCTTATTTAATCTTCAAAAGGATTTTCAAATTCTTTATTGCTCATATCATCAAAATCTGAATCCTTTTCAATTGTGCTTCCTCTCTTATTTAAAGGTTTTGTTTCTGAATCCTTTAAGTTTGAGTCATTTAAGATAGATTCTTTTATTAAATCTTTCATTTGTGAAATTTCTTTCTTTCATGTTTTGTAATTTTCATTCTTTGGAATTTGCTTGAAAATATTTAGAATTGGATTTATTTGAATATGCTTATAGTTA
>ENA-OWLM01000618-OWLM01000618.1-metagenome-genome-assembly--contig:-NODE-618-length-13632-cov-3.598291_pt1 | contig 13632 bp, 12 predicted proteins | sample MGYA00245349_ERZ651102 | MGnify/ENA primary metagenome ERZ651102 (study PRJEB26857, sample SAMEA4031759) | metagenome | biome: human; feature: oral; material: saliva | place: Philippines | collected 2014... | reverse complement strand
ATCCCAGCACTTTGGGAGGCCTGGCGGGGGGTGGATCTCCTGCATGGGACGCACCCAGGAGTTTAGACCGTCTTTCAAACGTCATCTGTATTTCTTTGAAGGACGTTACCGCGGCTATTTAAACGGGATTCGTCATTATACCAAGATTACAGATAGACGCCAGTTGATTCTCTTTCATATCCCAGAGGTACTTCCTCGTGTCCCAGAGCTTAAAAGAGCGACGATAGAACTTAAACGGGCTTACTGGAAAATCTTCGACAGCTATGAAAGATTAGCACTACTTGATTTCTGGAAGTGGCTAGACCCTTATACGCGTGATGGGTCTATCTTTGCAGAATACATCCAAGAAAAAGATTTAGACAGGATGGACCTCTTATGCCTATATGGTAATAGTGTCGTCTTATTAAATCTTGGGATGTTAGACAGATGGGTGACCGGAAAAGAGTCATTAGGTGATGATTCTGATGTCGATGATGAACGCGACCCAGATGATGATGAACCGTTAATTGCGCAAACGACAGCGCGTCGTTTCCAAAAACGTTTCTTAAGATTTCTTTCCAAGATTATCGAACATGATAAGACAATGAACACGGCCCTTGTTCAACCTTTAGAGGTGGATAACAAGCAAGCCAAAGAAATCCAAGTCATCTATGACACCAACACAGAAGAGTCCTTAAAAGATGAGGTCTTCTTAGACCCAGATCAAGTCAAAGATAATGGGGATGAAATCGTTATCTCCAAACAAGAATTGGAAAATAGCGTCGATGTAAAAGAGGAGAATGATTCTCTTAATGAACCAACGCAAACGACAACACAAGAAACAATTAAGGAAGTGGCTTCGTACAGTCAACAGCCCAAATCTCAAGGCGTATCTCAGTTCACGCAGCCAAAAGAAAACAGCTTCCTTAAACCGACTTCTGTCAAGTCTACCCTGGCTGACACTTCTGGTGATCCTGGGGTGGGTATCGTATCAGGTGGATCTTCTCCACTTACTCGCACCAATTACCAACCTGTTCGAGTAGAGGAGCTTACCACTCAACCTGTTATCCCGAATAACAAACCAGGGATGCAGACTCAGGTAAAAGTAAGTCAAATTATCGATACAAAAGCAGAGCGTCAAATCAAAGACTTTGCCAATGAGTTGATGTTAACAAAACGACAACAGGAATATTGGGAAGAGGCTTCTGAAACGTATAAACGATTGCCATCTCCTGATAAGGATAAAACCTTAGATGAGTACATCAACCAAGAGTTAGATGCGACCATCTCAGAAGAAGATACCAAATCACCCGATATGCTATTGGTGACCGATAAGTCCATGTTAAAGTCGACATTAAAAGACTTTGACAGTCGCTATATCGAAAAACACCTAAAACGGGATATCGCTCGAAACATCGTTTCTCTTCAGAAGTCCGGTATTTTGATCAACAAATACGACGTGGAAGACCAATCTAACTTGGCGTCTAATATCGAAGTGCACACGGTACAAGTCACCCCTGTGGGTGGGTCACCATCCACGATTCGTATCCGCTTACCAAAAGTGGATAAAGATGGCGTGATGCGCTTAAATGGTGTACGCTCATTTTGTCGTAAGATGCGTCGAGATAAACCGATTCGTAAAATCGACAGAGATAGAGTCTCTCTTACTTCTTATTATGGGAAACTCTTTATCAAACGTTCCGATAAGAGAAAGTATAACTATACGAGTTATATTTTAGCGGAGTGTGATAGACTGATTATCGAAGGGAAAATCAAGGAAGTCCAATACGGACAAGTCAGAACAGACTACAAAGATCTCCCTGCGATTATCCAGTCTATGATGACACGTTTCCGTGGGTTCTATCATAGAGAACGTGCTTATCATATTGACTTTACCCAAATTGCCAAAGAGAAGAAATCACATGGTGCGAAATACACCTTTGGTAAACATGTCGCTTATCAGCCTGATTCGGATACCTGGTATCTAAAAGGTAGGGAAGTCGATGCCGAGTATTTATTTGGGATAAACACCTTTTTAGCTCCAGATGAATATGCAGAAGTGAAAATCTTAGGTGAACTCATTCCTGTTGGTTTTATTCTGGCAAGAGAGTTAGGATTTAGTAAACTGGTTGAGATGTTACGATTACCTGTGACGAAATATGAAGCAGGCAAGCACATCGAACGTAATCCGAAAGACTTAGTCTTGCGTTTTGCGGATGAGAAATGGGTCTTTGATAAAAGTTTACTCTCACCTCGAGATAAACTCATTATCAACGGGATGAACTACTATGCGAAGTATTTAAAACAGTACTCCGTTTATGACTTTGAGTCCAAAGATATTTACGGAGCGATTTTACAAGCAGAAGGGGTTGCGGTTCGTTATGAACGTGAATTGGATTTGATTCAAGACATGTTTATCGATGACTCCACTCGTGAGGTGTTGGCGTATTTAAAAGAACCCACCGAGATGATCCCCCTTTATATCCGTGCGATAGAGTTACTAGCATCCTCTCACCATGTAGATGAGATTAACATGGATGACATGATGATTTCAGGTTACGAGCGAGTATCAGGTGCGGTGTATAAAACCTTGATAAATCATCTTCGGTTATTTAAATCGAAACCGATTACCACAAAACGACGTTTTGATATCCCGCCAGATGACGCGCTTATCATGATAAGCTCAGACCCATCGACAGAACTCGTTGACGATATCAACCCGTTCCAGAACATGAAAGAGAAGTCCAACGTCACCTTTACCGGTGAAGGAGGTCGCTCTAAACGTTCCATGGTAAGACGTACACGTTCTTATCATGATAGTGACTTGGGTGTCGTATCAGCAGCGACAGTAGATAGCTCCGATGTAGGGATTACGACATTCTTATCGTCTAATCCAAAATTTGATACTGTTTATGGAACTGTAAAAGAGAGTGGGGTATACGCGGACCTTGATCCGTCTAATATCCTAGATACGACGGTACTTGCATGTCCATTTAGTGACATGGACGATCAATTAGGTTGTCCTTAAACCTTTTTAACTCAGGGAAACTACCCTAATAACGAGGATTACTAAGTCTGCTCTGGTGACAGGCAGATGGCAAGATGTAATGGTCTTGGTACAGTAACAAGATCCTCGGATAGAAACTTGTCGTGAGACAATACTGGGTACAATCCTGATCTAAGCTTCTCAGTGAGAAGAAAGAGCAGAGACTATCGAAAGCGTAGTTTAGGTAGGAATACCTAGATGAGTAAGCGAGTAGAGTACAGAAAGCAGGAAATGTGAGTATGGAAATGGAAGGGCCTTGTTAGGGGCAGGCAGCCCCTAACAAGGTAAGATATAGTCCGAATATAAATCTTGTTACCTATAACAGGTCATTTTCCGTCATAGTACTTATACGTAAAACCATCAGAATAGACCTTCTTCCCGGCTTCCTTGTTATTAAGTCGCCAATGAAGGGTAGTTGTTAGTATACCAGCAAACGATGCGGCATCAGCAGATGAAATGAAATGGTATTTCTTACCAGTTATTGAATCGGTAATTGTAACCGGTTTTACCATTTTGTTTGTATTGACCAAATCAAGATAAGGATCGTTGATTTCTCGCCATGGGATATTATCATCATCGGGTTTGATCTGAAGAAGGTTTTCTGTTAGAAGTTGTCTTTCATCGTTGAGATAGGAACTAACCATTGCAGGAGATATCCGGAAGTATCGACACGCATCCTTAGATTTCTCAAATCGATGGACGGTATTGTTTATATGATCTTTAACAAGGATTGGTACATTGACTCCGTATTTAATGAACTCGGTGCCATCATCTACCCAATCTCTGTTATCGGACTTAAACTTGTACTGGTAACCATCTGGATATACTTTACCGAAGTCGTTAAGACATCGGGCAGTAACCGTTGAATAGTGAATGCCAGCATAATCGCCAGCATCTTTAAGGTTGTCGAATTCTAACACTTCTTTCGTTTTAAATTCTCGAAGAAGAACCGGAACTGCGTTATTTGTTCTTAGACCAAGACGAAAAGATCGGATGACATTTTCTGACGCCGTGACCCATTCCAGATTATCTAGATGGTTATTGAAACGATTACCGTCAATATGGTCAACCTGAAGTTTCGTTTTGTCGGTACCATTGTTTTTAAACATAAGGCAGAGTAAACGATGCGTTGTTATACAAATGCGATTTCCCGAATCATCCATCAGGTTTGTCGTTGCATATCTTTCAGATGGTTTGATTTTTCTTTCTGGTAGTACCTTATTACGAATGCAGGAAAATACCCTTCCTTCTCTATTCAGATAATAGTTGGAACACCCCGGAATTTGGTAGAACCCCTTAACTGTAGGGTGTTCAACAAGATTCTGACTGTTAAACGTATTTAGTATTTCTTTCATATTAACTCCTGTTTATTATGAAATACATACAAGTAACAAGATATATATTCGCCAAAACGCAGCAATTTCTCGTCGGTGCAAAGCTCTCACCGCATCCCAATTAAGGGTGCGATGCCACCTGTGGTCAGAACCGGTTTTGAGTCTGTGATGGCCCATCAGGTAGACGATAAGTTTGCTTACGTCTCTAAAGGGCCTGGTGTGATTAAAGAGAAAACCAATAAATACGTGGTCATCTCTTATGATAACCCAGATCTGAAAGATGACATGCTAGAACTTGGGATTACGATTGCCACTTCAAAAGGAGCACACTTTAGACACGATGTCGTGTGTGACAGAGATGTGGGTTATCGTTTTGAGAAAGGGGAAGTCCTCGTCTTTAACCAAGCCTTCTTTATCCGAGACATCTTGTCGCCGAAACAAGTTATCTTGTGCGATAAGACTTACGCTCGGACGATGTTGGTAGAGTCAAATGACACCTTTGAGGATAGTTCTGCTATCTCAGGGGATCTGAGTAAACAGCTTACCAGCTCTGCTGTAAAAGAACGCACTATCGTGGTGAAAAATACCGATACCTTATTAAACCTCGTTAACCTCTTTGATGAGGTGGATATCGATACCCCTTTAGTCTATATCGAAGATATGGCCTTTAAGGATACCGGTTATTTTAATAGCAGTAGTATCGATATCTTAAAACGGTTATCGCAAATCTCACCGAAAGCCCGATATAAAGGTCGGGTGATTAAGATGGAGTGTTTCTACTTCTGTGATGAAGAAGAGCTTTCTCCATCCATACAAGATGTCGTGAATAAAATCATGAAATACCGCTTTAGCGGAACGAAACTGAAACTGGCAGATAAACGCCATATGACAGGGAAGATAGATAAACCACTTCGTTTTGGTGGGGCAGATATCGGACCTGGCATGGTCGGTATCCGAGTGTATATCGAAACACCTTTGGGTACGGCTTCTGGCGATAAGATCGTGGTGGGAAATCAGTTAAAGTCAGTTATTGGTCGTGTATTCCATGGTAAACATGAAACCGAGTCGGGCCTTGCGATCCACGCTATGTTTGGCTATGCCTCTATATCCGACCGTATCGTGGGTTCCCCAGAGCTTATCGGAACGACTGCCGTACTTTTAAGGTTGGCAACACTGGCCGCTCTAGAAGCATACGACAAATAGAACCAACAGCATCAGTGGTTTGAAAAATCAATAAATGAGGCGGGGTCAGTGATGACTCCGCTTTATTTTGTTGTTTACAATCGATTGTAAATAATCGTAATACCTATTAATCTCTTTACCCTAGCTAGGAAAAGGTTAAACAATTATGAATCATGAATTAGAAACGGGATTTGTCCTTGCAAATCTCATCGATATCGCGGCTATCGCGCTTGAAAAAGCCGATGGGCACGGTATCGATATCCCGAAAGTGGAAAACGGCGATCATGTCGATGAAGACCGTTTACAAGAAGATATTGCGTTAGCGATTAAATTAAATCTCGCTAACGTGAAAATGGAGGGTGCACAATAATGAATACCCAAAAAGCAATCCGTCTGGGCAATGAACTTAAAGAAGAGTTACTTGCCCGTAAGACAGCGTTACGTTTTAACAACGGCACCTTTAACGACTTATTAGGTCGTTCTGTACCGGGTGTGTTTAACTCAAATGCAGGTCCTATCGTGACCTCTCCAGAAGAGTTAGCGACCTATCAGAAAAACAGTGGGCATGGCGCACAGCTTGAAGATATCGCTGACACTTATGCAAAACCATTGATTCGTCGTATGGATGTCTTACGTAATCAAGTCATTCCGTTTATTGACAAATTAGCGGCAGCGATTAAATCTGGTTACAATAACGATGTCTATCGTGTACCGGATATCCAGGCGATTGAGTTCCCGACTATCTATAACACCCAAGTGTTCTTAGAGTATATCAGTAAACATAGACCACTGATGAACTCCCAAATCCAGGATATCCAAACTCAACCAGGTCATATGGCACGCAATGAAGATGACATCATGCGTTTATTACGCAGTGGGAACACTTCTCTGGATGACGCCTTAGTCGATATGATTGCTCGCTATCCAGAAAATTGGTTGGTAGATACCTATACCAAATACATGGTAAATGGTGGGATTATCCCAACAGCACTAGATGCACCACGTCAACATCAATTTATTGATGAAATCATCGTGTTGTATTTCATCCACGCATCCTTGATTGCCAATAACACCGTAGATGGCAGTTTAACGGTTTCGTTATCCCAATACCAAATCTATTTAGCGCAAACCTTTGCTAACTTAGGTGGGTTATTAAATCGCTACGTCACCCGCATTCGCATGGTGATTGAAGGTGGTGAGGTGATTGCTTCTTATGATAAGCAAGCAGAAATCATCTACGTCTTTAAAGATGGCTATGATAAATACCTGGCTCAAGGCGGTAATGCCGATGCGATTTTAGGTGCCGCAGTAAAAGGACTTCCGGGGTCTATGCGCACATTACTTGCCAATACCGAAGCTTTGGCTAACGAGTACAACCGTGCTTATAACGAGTATATCGGTCAGCAAAAAGCCGCGTTTAAACAAACTTACACCAAACTCTTTATCGATAACTGCGCACGTTTACTTGCAGCAGAACCGGCTGAGTTTGTGGCGCTCTTTGTCAAACCGGGTGCTGAAATCAATCCAGACTCTGTTTACCTAGATACTGCGATTGCACTTGCCAATAGCGGTGGTACGCCATATGTGGCTGAGATTTACGAAAATACCGCAAATCTTATCATCTACGGTTTAGAGCACCATAAATTGGTAGATCTTTACTTCCGTATCCAAGACCAAATCGAGAAGATTGGTCATGACCCACGTACTGCCGCTTACATCGTTGCTGTCAATGAACTTGTCAGTGCATTAACAGTGAACAACCTTGTCAAAGTAGCGCTCTAATAAGGGCGCTATCCTCACGATAGGAACAAGAAAAGATGTATAAACCGACCTATGTAAAACAGGTGGTGGATTATCACGTTTATTCTTCCGAAGCGTATCAAAAAGCCAGTATGGAAGCTTATGATAAGCTTTATGAAGACACCTTTAATGGTGAGGCGATTTCGCTTGAAAAACGAGGTGAGGGTGGTAGTATCTTAGGCACTATCCTCTTCGGTGTTCTTCTTGCGCTCGCAAGACTCTTTGGTGAGTGGTTAGCCCGTAAGATGGCAAAACGTCGATACGATAAAGAGTTTAAGAATCGCTATAATAGCTGGAGTCGAAAAGCAGAAGAGTCTTTCCGTAAAACGATAGACCCTATCCACGTATCAAAAGAGCATATCACGACCCTTGCACGTGCTGGTATCTGTCTCCGTGAATATACACCGGATGTCGAACTTCAAGCCGATACACAACCGATTTATCCGGATATGCGTTTTAGCACAAGACCGGACAACCTTCGTTGGATTGACAATATTGGTGATTTCTACCAAACGATTGAATCCCTCTTTAAGTCAGATCCTACTACGGTCGCTGAAAAGCTTAAAGAGAAATGCGAACGTGTAAGCGCGAGCGACTACGACAGAGCGCTTCTATTCTGTAAAGACATGGTACCGATGATTAGTCGTCTGCCTGCCATCGCTGTCAATAAAGACGGGAAGTTTGTCGTCTTACAGCAGTTCTGGGAATTGCGTAAATATGCCGCAGATGTACCAGAAGAGGGTGAGAAAGTTGATAAAAGAAAGCTTTCCGACATCATCCGTATCCAACGCTCTAACTACTTAGATAAACTTGCTCGTCTTGATGAGCATCGCACGCAACTTGTGAAGATGCTAAAAGACCGAGTCGATGCGATTTTAGCGTTAGGGGAGAATGCCACTGAAAAAGACAAGCTTGAAGCAGAGTCTTTAAAAGAAGTCTCTTAAGTTATTACTGCACGTCCTTTTGAGTTTATCACCGCACAAGCACAAAACACATTGAAGAAAACGCAAGTTATCTTAGAACAAATCGCTAAACAAAACAACATCCAACTTTAAATCCTCGTAAGGAGATATCATGCTGGAGTATAAAGATATCAACGATGATATCTCTTTATCATCGGTATTTAAACGTGACCCCGCTTATATCAAAAGCCTTTTAGTCGAAACAGGGGACGATCGTATCGTCACGAAAAAGCCTGTGGAAATCATCTTCCCGGAAAACTACCTGACCAAACATTTAGCAAAACTCGATAAAGACTTAGAGCTTTTAGGGATCTTTGCTATCGTCGATAGAAAAGCGATGAAATACGCTGTCTTTTCTATCCCAGGTATGATACAAGCCCCTATCCAAACGATGCGGTCTTTTACCTACCAGGAAGAGGTTTATCGGGTATTAGAATACCAGGCTTCCGATACCCTCATCTTAAATACGAACATCGTAGCCGATGAACTTCTGGATTATTATATCTATGACTATTTCGTCGCCCTTGCCCGTATCCCTTGGTATATGAACTACCTTGATGTGTTGACTATCTACGATAAAGATGCGTATTATATTGGTAAGAACATGGTGGATATCCCACAAGTTATCGAAATGATTTTAGCTAATATCGCACGGGATAATCAAAATGATAAGCACATGTATCGTGATAGACTCAAAAGTCTTGATGAAGTTATCACAAGACCACCAACTTGGGTCCCACTACGAAACGTGTCATTAGGGTCGGTCGATACCTATAACAAGATTATGGGTTCGTATTTTGATGATGGGCTAACTTCAGCATTAGCTGAGAAGTCGAAGAAGATGACCCGTATCGAAAAAGTCTTACGTAGTTAAGACTCTCTCTACGCGAAAGTGCTTGAACCCCTCTTAAGATTGTTTAAGAGGGAATCTAAAAATAGAAAAAACGATAAGAGACACCCCACAAATGAGCATGATTAAATTAAACTCAGAGTGCCTCCTTGGTGTAAATAAAGCCGGTACCTTAAAACCGGATGCACAAGGTTGGTATGATGTTATTTTGGGTGCACTAGAGTACCCTAACTCCTACGGTGCTGTCTATAAAGTCGACCCCGTCCAACAACTCTTAAACGGTGACAGTATCTTTGCTCGTCGTATCCGTAAAGGGTGTTTGATCGGTGAATACGGACACCCCCGCCAAGAGCCGGGTGAGTCCATGGCAGAATTTAAACGTCGTGTGATGTCCATCAACGAGAAGTTTGAATCGCACACGATAAAAGAGGTCGTCATCGATACCTCTTTAAAAGATGCCAAAGGTCGTCGTTATATCGGTATCCGTGGTAAAGTAAAACCCTCTGGTCCTTATGGACAATACCTCATCGAGAAATTCGCAGACCCGGATATGAACGTCTGCTTCTCTGTCCGTTCCTTTACGAATGATAAATTCGTAAATGGTCGTCATGAGAAATACACGACCTGTATTATCACCTGGGACTTCGTTGGTGAACCGGGCTTAGAGAAAGCCAATAAATACAACTCACCTTCTTTAGAGTCGTATTCCATGACCATCGATCCAAATGAACTGCGTGATATCGCCAAAGCCCCTGTCTCCATGGGATTTGAATCCTCAGGTGTGGCAGCTGTTGCACGTGAGGTGTTATCCCGTTCAGGGTTAACAGTAGAACGTCAATCTGGTATTGAGGACAGCGGTTCAAAAGCGTGGCACAAACGCTGGAAATAAACATGTCTATGTAATCCTACCGCATGGCAGGGTAACACGATTTGGTTTCACCAAATAAAAAAGTTAAACGACAAAAATAAGAGGGATGCTTTCGTATCCCTCTGCTTTATGTTGCTTAGTCTTCAAGAAGATTGACTTCAGTCTCTTCACTTTCCTCTTCATCATCCTCCTCATCTATCCACGCTTTGGCATCCCAAGTTTCATATTCCTCTTTTTGGCCCCTAGAAGCGCGTCTAATCGATTCTAGGACATCATCCCTATCATCGGTCCAACCACTACGGAATCGTTCGTCTATGAGCTCTACATGCGCATCTAGCGCCATGTTAGTAAACCAGCGATTGATTTTGTAGTTCCCCATGACTTCAAGCAGGATATAAAACGGTTCCATACAGGCATGGATCATCTTTCTGACATTGAGTGCACCACGGAACTCTTCTGGAATCCCGATGTTGGCAATCACATCAGCAGGCATGATAACAGAGGCAATTGCTTTCTTGTTATTATCGTCCATAAACCGACGGAATTTCATCTGAACATCCTTATCCTTGATACTGTCAATAAAGGCTTTTATCGCAGTAGGATTTGGGAGGTTCATCTTAATCCGTGTACCAATGTAAGGGGGTTCAGGACAATCCCCGTACTTCTCAGAGAAAATCGCCTGCCAGAACTCATAGTAAAGATACTCACTACTCATCGGGGTGGTATAAGCTTCTTTCACTTTAACCGTACAAGAAGATAAGAACGTACTTTCACCCAGCATGATACTACGATAGATGCGCGCTTCTTCGACCGCCATCTTGTAGATGAAGTCATTAACGGAAATCATTTCCCCTTTTGATACCGCCTCTAGGATGGCTATCGCTTGGTCATGGAAGAGGTTAATCACATCAGGAGGCGCTTTGGAGTTCTTCAATGCCACCCCTTTGATTTCCTCTTCGTACTCTTTAAGCATGATACCTTCCTGAATCGACGCGATAGAAAGATAGTGCTTCGTTCTATTGGTCGGTGCAAACACGTCAAAGTAGTACTCAGACTTCATTTTGAGATTGTGGATAAATTTCTCATCCACACCCATCTGACCTGCGGCATACGCTAAGAAATGACGGGTCACGATATTAATTAAATACACGCATAAAGAACCGGTTAAACGCGTGGTGTTATTGACCTCTATCGTTCCGTTATACCACTCTACCCATTGTTTTACCGTATACAAAACAGAGTCGGTATCACCCCCTACGACAGAGTAACGAATCACACTTGGAAAGTGCGCGGTTTCTGCTGGGATAAACTTGTTTAAGATAAAACATTTCAGGTAATCGGTGATTTCACGAAAACGCTCATTAATATACTCAATACGACCCCCTAATGTCGTATAGTAGTCTTTATCTTCGTGGATTTTATCCGGTAATGCTTTCCCATCCAAAAATTCATAACAAGCAACAGAGGCGAGCGGCATAAAGAACTCATCCACTTCCTTGATGATACTTTTCGTTTCATCGGTGGTTTTTGGAAGACTTTCTTTAAACGCGAGTATTCGATCAAACAAGTCTCGAACAAATTTCTCGTTATACTTACGAAGATGATACAAGTCACCTGTATAAAGATAAATCGTACATTCAAGCGGTGTTAAGGTTTTCACGAACTCCCAAATACGTTCATCCCATACTTTGGATTTGTAGTAGGTATCCGTATTATACTTGATGGCGTCCATCAACTCTTCATGGGTCACCAAATGAAGATTATACTTGTTGATAATCTTCTCAGCTTGTTCATAGTCACTATCAGCGAGTATCACCGTGATATTTTCTAATACCGTGGGACCACTGAAGAAATGACGTCTTCCCATGAACACCCGTTCGGTATTTGCATTGGTAAAGGCGGTTGCAGTACGACACACAGAGGTCAGCGTACTATGACCAGAACGATTGGCTAATGGCGTAGAACCAATCGTCAGAAGTCCCGAGATAGAGTTGATATCTTCCTTGAGTTTGTTCTGGACGTTATTCTTGGTGGTAGCTTCAGCCATCCGACCATAACTCTTAGCAACTTGACCCTCTTTCTTCACCCGTTTACGTTCATAGAACTTATCTTCCGTATAGATAGACAGTTCAGAACGCCGCTTTTTAATCGGGTCATAACTCGTCAGTGTCGGTGCCATGATGTAGGCTTCATCTTTGACTTCCTGAAGATAAGCTGATAACGTACAAGTATCTTTATATCTATCTCCGTTCTCATCGCGTCGAAAGATTTTCATTATCGGATCAGTAAAATCAGTTTTCTTGTTCTCTACTGCCCACTGCAAGAAAGCCCGCATGTCATCATAGGGCTTATCTTTGACTTTGGAGAGATACCAAGCACTGTAATGTTCCCATTGGTCTAGGATATCCAGATTGCGCGTCTTGGTATAAAATTCTGGCGTCTCATATAAAAATTGCATATCTACTCCTTATAGATATAAAATTGTTTTTACATGAGGATTTATCAGGATTCTGGCAACATAAAAGCGAGGCTAGGACTATCCCTAACCTCAACTTTTTAAGTCGGACTAATAGCCCCATCCTTCGTTAGAGATATCATTACCATCCCACCCTTCCTGGACAGGACTACCGTTCCACCCCTCTTGGGAGAGATTGCCATCCCAACCATCTTGATATTGTTTCATCATACTTGCTACTCCATTAGTCCAAATGGTAAAAGTCGCTATCGTCAGTCAGTCTATTAAGAGACTCAGCTTCTTTTTCCTGTTTTTCCTGTCTGTATTCTACCCAAAGAGTAGCCATCACATACAGGAGAACTAACACCCCATAAAAGGTGATCCCGGCCATAATCCAAATGACGATATTTAAATACACTTCACCCATCATTTGCTCCGGCGTTTTTGTGATTTGTCCTTACTAGGACGACTGTGGAGATGATGACGAAAGTTCTTATTCGTCCACCACCGTACCGACACACATGCCATTAACGCATACTGCAATACGATAAACCCCACCATCATCATCAAAAGAATACTTAAGAGACTCATCTTACCTCCCTACATCTAACCCAACTTCTTCTTCTGGTCTAAATCCCGAAAACACACAGAGACCTTTTTCTCTTTGCGTTTCATCTCAGACCCCTTTTCACGATACCCTATTTTACTCATAGGACCCAATAATCGTTTCAATCGTTTTAACATGCTATTCGCTTTCCTAGATAAACAAAATAAAAATAAAAAACACCCTAACAAAAAAGTGGTGGTCAAACAAACTATAGACCGAAGAGCACGGTCAAACAGACCGCACGGACCACAGGCCGAGTCGGATCTTCTCTCCCTTATAAAAAAGATCTTCCCTCATAGGGATCTCATCCCTCAGATCTGATCTTCCTTTCTCATCAGTTTATTTCTCCCATGGTTAAAGAGAGAAATTATTTCTACACGTTTCTCGTGTATGTAAATAATTTCTCTCGTTCTTGTTATTCTTCTCTAGGATCGGTTTATAGAGGTATTTCGCATCCCTATATAGAGGGATGCTCGTATACCTTTCTCAGATCTCTTTTTCATTAAACCGATCCTCATTCGGATCTCATTTCGGATCTTTTTTAAAAAC
>ENA-OWLM01000616-OWLM01000616.1-metagenome-genome-assembly--contig:-NODE-616-length-13662-cov-3.294554_pt1 | contig 13662 bp, 13 predicted proteins | sample MGYA00245349_ERZ651102 | MGnify/ENA primary metagenome ERZ651102 (study PRJEB26857, sample SAMEA4031759) | metagenome | biome: human; feature: oral; material: saliva | place: Philippines | collected 2014... | reverse complement strand
CGTCCTGTGGACAGCCCGCAGGCGCGCCGCGCCGGCCTTCCAGCAGGAGGTCGACGCCAGCGGCCTGACCTGCCCCTTGCCGATCCTGCGCGCCAAAAAGGCCTTGGCGCAAATGGAAAGCGGGCAGGTGGTGCGCGTCATCACGACGGATCGCAATGCCATCCGCGACTTCCAGGCCTTTGCGCGCCAGACCGGCAATGTGTTGGTCGCGCAACAAGAGGCCGAAGGTTGCTGCGTTCATTTCCTGCGTCGGCGCTAGCCCGTCCGGCGCTCGCAAAAAGGCCCGCTTTCGCGGGCCTTAATTTTTTGTGGGGTTCAGGCAAGCCTATCTGTGGATGGCTGCCGCGACGGCCTGGGTGATCGTGAAATCCACCAGATCGCCTTCCTTCAGTTGCTTCAGCTTTTCCCGCAGGGCGGGGTCCTGGACCTGGATGGTGCGCCTGCCGCCTTGCGGCCCCTTCAGGATCACCAGATTCGCGCTGCGGTTGATGTGCCAGATTTCGGCCGTGATCGTGGTCTGGCGGCCAATGGCTCCTCCGGGTTTGGCGCCCTTGTCGGCGCGCGTGGCGGCGGTCTCGGTTACGACTTCCGGCGCTCCGGATCCGGCCGGGCGCACGTCCACCGCGACCGACTCGTAATAATCGAGTGTCAGCGTGTCGCCAGGCTTGATCTGCTGGAAGTTGCGCACGTCTGGTCCTGCGACCACATCCACGGTGTTGCCATTGGCGCCTCGCAGCGTGATGGTGCGGGTGGCCGGATCCACGGCCGTGACCTGGCCAGACGCAGTTGTCAGCGCCGCGCCGACGATGCGGGCGGAAGCGCCCATTGGCAACGCCATGGTTCCCGCCAGCAATCCGGCCAAAGCCAGGCGCGCGACGGGGGCGAAGACTGATTTTTGGTTCTTCATGGTGGTGCACCCTCCAGTAAAAGGAAGTTCTTGGGGAAACGCGGGGAAAAGCAGGGACAAGCTCGCGGAGTCCGATGTATGCGGACTGAGGGCGATGGACGGGAAAGCAGGATGAGGTCGGCGCCGCAGTGGAACGGCGGAGGGGGCGGAGCGTAGCGCATTGCGTAGGTCGACATGAATCCGATCTCTCCAATCGGGTTATTCTTCAGACGCACCAACTGCTCAAACGCATAAAAGAGGGCGGGCGGCAGGCACAAAGGCCGCTGGGCGGCTACACTTTGGACTGCGGCGGGCCAAGGCCCAAGTTTCTAGAATACCCGGATGTGGTGTTTTACGATACAAATCGCGCCGCATCACTGATTTTCAGCACATGCATTTGCCAGTCGGCTGCTTTAAGTGCTAGAATTTCCCGTTTTTCACAACTAATTCAAGGGATTACCTATGGTGGTGATTCGCCTGGCCCGCGGTGGGTCCAAGAAGCGTCCGTTTTACAACCTGGTGGCCACCGATTCGCGTAACCGTCGCGACGGCCGCTTTATCGAGCGCGTGGGTTTCTACAACCCCGTCGCTAGCGAAGGCACGGAAAACCTGCGCATTGCGCTGGACCGCGTGCAGTACTGGACTGGCACCGGCGCCCAACTGTCGCCCGCTGTCGAGCGTCTGGTCAAGGAATACTCGGCTAAGGTTTCCGCCGCCGCCTGATTGCCTGCGTCGCCTTGCGCGACACAGCGCACGATAAAAAGCACGAAAAAGAGCACGATACATGCCTGATGCCGCAACCTCTAACGCGGCGCCTACGGATTTGGTCGAGCTTGGCCGCATTATTGCAGCCTACGGTGTGAAAGGCTGGGTTAAAGTGCAGCCGCATTCGGCCAATGCCGAAGTGCTGCTCTCAGCATCTCAATGGTGGTTGACTCGCCCTGTGCCTGAAATGGCGCGGGGCGCTGTCGCGTCTGCGCCTGTCGCATACAAGGTCCAGCAAGTCCGTTCGCAGGGAGCCACGGTAGTGGCCCAGTTGCAGGGCATTGCGGATCGCGACCAGGCCGAGGCGCTGCGCGGGTTTTCCGTGCAGGCGCCGCGCGGGTCTTTTCCCGCGCCCGAGGAAGACGAATACTACTGGGTCGATCTGATCGGTTGTGCGCTGTACACCAGCGCCAATGGCGAACCCGCGCTGATAGGCGTGGTGGGCGAGGTCCTCGATAACGGCGCCCATGCCGTCTTGAAGGTCTTGCTCCAAAAGGCGGGGGCCGAAGGTCCCGAGTCCATTCTTGACGCCAAAGGCCGACCCGCCGAAATGCTCGTTCCGTTCGTACGCGCACACATCCACGCCGTGGATCTGGCCGCTCGTCGCATCGACAGCGACTGGCCCGTGGAATTCTGATGCGAATCGACGTCGTTACGCTTTTTCCCGAGATGTTCGGGGTGGTGCGTGACCTGGGTGTCACCGGCCGGGCCCATGCCCAGGGCCGGTGGTCCCTGCATGCCTGGAATCCGCGCGACTTCACGCATGACGTCCATCGCACGGTCGATGACCGCCCCTATGGCGGCGGTCCTGGAATGGTGATGATGGCGGCTCCCCTGGAGGCCGCCGTCAATGCCGCACAGCAGTCGCGCGCCGCGCAGGGCCTGGGCCCCGCTCCCGTGGCGCTGCTGGCGCCCGTGGGCCGGCGCTACGATCAGGCCGGCGCGGAAGCGCTGGCCGCCAGCGACGGCCTCATCCTCATTTGCGGTCGCTACGAAGGCGTGGACCAGCGTTTCATCGAGCGCTGCGTCACGCAGGAAATCTCCTTGGGCGATTTTGTCTTGTCCGGTGGGGAAATTGCCGCCCTGGCGGTCATCGACGCCGCCGTGCGTCTTCTGCCAGGCGTGCTCAACGATGGCAATTCCGCCTTGCAGGATTCGTTCAACGATACGCTGTCCGGCCTTTTGGACAGTCCGCACTACACGCGGCCTGAAGTTTACGAAGGCGCTCCCGTGCCGGCTCCCCTGCTGAGCGGGCATCACGCGAACATCGCGAGCTGGCGGCGCGAGCGTTCCCTGACGCTGACCGCCGCGCGGCGGCCCGAGCTCATCGAATCCGCCCGCGCCAAGGGGTGGCTGAACAAGCACGACGAGCGTTACCTGGCGCAGTTGGCCGGCATCGAGCCGCCAGCGGACGCCTCTGCCGCCAAACGCAGGAAGCCCCGCAAGCCGGCAGGCGGCGACGCCTCCTGACGCGTGGCCGACACCCCCAAGCCGTCTGGCGCATCCTGACCCTCCCGCAATTCGTCCGTTCCCGCAAACGCTAGGGATGTTCCTAGATTGTGGGCATTTTTGCTGCTCCTTAGTATTGAAAATTACATGCAAATGAAATTTTCATATGAGCCGCTCCGCTCCTGATCGCCATGCCCATGCGCCGCCTTCGTCTGCTGTCCAGGCGGGGCGACCTGAATCCGCCGTCGACCTGTGGCTGGGCCAGCAACTGCGCCAGTTGCGCAAGCAGCAGGGGCGATCGCTGGCGGACGTGGCCCGGGCCTGCGGCATGTCGGTGGGCCTGCTCAGCCAGATCGAGCGAGGTCTCAGCTCTGCTTCCGTGAAGGTTCTGCACGCGCTGGCCCGGGAGTTCCGCGTGTCGGTCAATTCCCTGCTGCGCAACGCCGAACATACCGGCGGCGAGGAGGACGGGCGGGTGGCTCGTGCCGGCACGCACCGGTATATCGACCTGAAGGAAAAAGGCATCAGCAAAGAGATGTACACGCCTGCGGCGTGCCGCAGCATGGATCTGTGCCGCGCCTCGATTGAGCCGGGCGGCTCGACGGGCAACGAACTTTTTGTCACGGGGCAGGGCGAGCAGATCGGCCTGGTGCTCAAGGGCGTGCTGGAGCTTTGGGTGGGCGACCGCGTCATCCGCCTCCAGGAGGGGGACAGCTTCTGCTATGCCAGCAGCACGCCGCGCCGCTGGCGCAATCCGGGGTCTCAGACGACCGAAGTCATCTGGGCCATATCCAATATCAATCCAGCCTCGGGAGACGACACGCCACAAGCGCCGCAAGCGCGCAGCACCTGAAACGGCGCAACGACGCAGGGGATCGTTCCGCCACCGGGCGCGCAAGCAGCGGCCCGGCTTTCTTTGCCACGATGAGGATATGTCATGAAATTCAAGACTCTTGTTGTCTCTGTATTCGCAGCATTGTCCATGGCCGCGGGCGCTCAAGCCCAGACGGTGCTGAAGGTGGGATCCACGCCCACAGGCAGTCCGTTCACGTTTCTCGATACCAAGACCAACAGCATCGAGGGCGTGATGGTCGATATCGTGAAAGCGGTCGGCAAGGAAGCCGGCTTCGCGGTGCAGATCGAACCCATGGCGTTCTCTGCGCTGATCGGCTCGTTGACCTCCAAGCGCATTGATATCGTTTCCGCAGCGATGTTCATCACCCCGCAGCGCCAGCAGGTCGTGAGCTTTTCGTCGCCGGTCTACCGCTATGGCGAAGGCCTCATGGTGCTCAAGACCGACAACAAGGAATACAAGTCCTTTGCCGACATGAAGGGCATGACGGTCGGCGTGCAGGTCGGCACCGCGTTCGTCGAGCCCATCCAGAAGAGCGGCGTCTTCAAGGAAGTGAAGCTCTACGACAATCCGCCCGACATGATGCGCGACGCCAATGCCGGCCGCATCCAGGGCGGTTTCATGGACTATCCCATCGCAGCCTACATCCTGACGCAGGGGAACTATCCCAACCTCAAGATGGCGCAGTCCTACCAGCCGACCATCATGGGCAGCCTGGGACTTGCCACTCGCAAGGAAGACACGGAACTGCTCGACCGCATCAACAAGGCGCTGACCAAGCTGCAGGCCGATGGCGCCATCGACGCCATCCTGAAGAAGTGGGGCCTGGGCGGCGCGTGACGCCGGCGCATCCGCGCATCAACCAAGCAATCGCATGCATCCAGCCGGCGCGCGCGCCGGCTGGGCGGAACGCATCCGGCGTTCCGGAAGGCAGTCTTGTCGGGGTGGTGGAGTCATGACGGAATTTCTGAAAGATGCGGCAGAGTTCATGCCGATCCTGCTCGAGGGGGCCAAGCTTACGATCCTGGTCACCCTGGGTTCGCTGGCGCTGTCGACGGTGCTGGGACTGGTCTGGGCGCTGATGCGCGTGTCGGGCAACAAGTACCTGTCCGGCTTCAGCGGCGGCGTGATCAATCTGCTGCGCGGCATACCGATCATCGTGCTGCTGTTCTACATCTATTTTGTGATGCCCGATATGGGGGTGTCGCTGAGCGCGGTGCAGGCCGCGATCATCGGCCTGGGCGTGGCGTATTCCGCTTACCAGGCGGAGAACTTTCGTGCGGGCATACAGGCTATCGACCGCGGCCAGATCGAGGCGGCCATGGCCATGGGCATGAGCTGGAGCCTGACCATGCGGCGCGTGGTCCTGCCGCAGGCCGTGAAGATCGTGCTGCCGCCCTACGGCAACATCATGATCATGATGCTCAAGGACTCTTCGCAGGCGTCCACGATTACGGTGGCCGAACTGGCGCTGCAGGGCAAGCTGATTGCCGTGTCCACGTTCAAGAACGCCACCGTGTTTTCGCTGGTGGCGCTTATGTACCTGGTGATGTGCGTGCCGCTGATCCTGCTGGTCCGGCATCTGGAAAAAAGGAGCGCAACCAAATGATCCAACTCCAGGGAGTCCGCAAAAGCTTCGGGTCGCTGGAGGTGCTCAAGGGCATCGACGCCGAAGTCGCCCAGGGTGAAGTGGTGTGCGTAGTCGGCCCGTCGGGTTCGGGCAAGTCCACCATCCTGCGCTGCATCAACGGGTTGGAGCGTTACAACGCTGGGCGCATCACTGTCGACGGCGAGCTCGTGGATTGCGACTCGCCTTCCATCGTCTCGATCCGCACGCAGGTTGCAATGGTGTTCCAGCGCTTCAACCTGTTTCCCCATCGCACCGCGCTGGAGAACGTGATTGAAGGGCCGATCTTCGTGAAAAAGGAGCCGCGCACCCAGGCGCTGGAACGCGGGCGCGAGCTCCTGGCCAGCGTGGGCCTGGCCGATAAGGAGGATGCGCATCCGAACCAGTTATCCGGCGGCCAGCAGCAGCGCGTGGCCATCGCGCGCGCGCTGGCGATGCAGCCTAAGGCGATCCTGTTCGACGAGCCGACCTCGGCGTTGGATCCGGAGCTGGTTGGCGATGTGCTCGGCGTCATGCGCAAGCTGGCCGAGGCCGGCATGACGATGGTGGTCGTTACCCACGAAATGAGCTTCGCCCGCGAAGTCGCGGACCGCGTGATGTTCTTCGATGGCGGCGTCATGGTCGAGCAGGGCGCCGCGCGTGAAGTGCTGAACCATCCGCAGCATCCGCGCACGCAGGATTTCCTGCGCCGCGTGCTGCATCCCATGTAAGGAATCCTCATGCAGCAAGCGCCGTTTCCTCTTTCCCCTTCATTGTGGGCAGCGACTGCGGCGCCGCCGCCGCCCACCGACCCGCTGCAGGCGTCCGCGCAGGCGGACGTGCTGGTGATCGGTGGCGGCTACGCCGGCCTGAGCACGGCCCTGCATCTGGCGGAGCGCGGAGTCAAGGTCGTGCTGCTGGAGGCGCGCGAGATCGGATTCGGCGGCTCCGGCCGTAACGGCGGCCAGGTCATTCCGGGCCTGAAGTATGACCCGGACGCCATGCTTGCCATGTTCGGACCCGAACGCGGCGAGCGGCTGCTGCGATTCGCCGGTGCTACCGCGGACGCCGTCTTCGGTCTCATCGAGCGCCATGCCATGGATGTGCCGCACGTGCGCAATGGGTGGATACAGGGAGCACACAACCCGGCGGCCCTGCGCACGGCGCACGATCGCGCGGCGCAATGGGCGCGCCATGGCGTGGACGCCCAGCCCCTGGACCGCGCCCAGGTGGCCCGCCTGATCGGTTCGGACAAGTATCTGGGGGGATGGGTGGACAAGCGGGCGGGATCCAGCCCCTGAGCTACGCGCGCGGCCTGGCCCGCGCCGCGCTGAATGCCGGCGCCGTCCTGCACACCGAAACGCCGGTCACGGGTTTGAAGCGCGTAGACGGAAAATGGACCGCCTCGACCGCGCGCGGTCCATCGGTCGTGGCCGATCGCGTGGTCATGTGCACCAATGCATACGGCGGAGGTCTCTGGCCCGGGCTGAAGCCCTCCATCATTGACGCCAACACCTTCCAGGTGGCGACGGCGCCGCTGCCGGAGCGGCTGCGTGCCGGAATTTTCCCCGAAGGGCATGTCACGTCGGATACGCGCAACCTGCTGCTGTACTTCCGCCTCGATCATCAGGGCCGGTTGTTGATGGGCGGTCGCGGTCCGTTCCGCGAGCCCAGGGGCGACGCGGATTGGGCGCACCTGGAGCGCGTGATGGTGAAGATGTTCCCGCAGGTGGCCGGCACGCCCTTTGAATACCGCTGGTGCGGCCGGGTGGCCATCACGCGGGACTACATGCCGCATCTGCATGAGCCGCAGCCGGGGCTGCTCGTGGATATCGGCTGCCAGGGACGCGGCGTGGGCCTGCAGACCAGCATGGGTCGCGCGATGGCGGAATATGTGGCGACCGGCGACGCCAATGCGCTGCCGGTGCCCTTGTCGCCGATCGTTCCGTTCCCGCTTTACGGGTTGCGCCGGCTGTACGTCAATGCGGTGGTGACCTGGTACCGGATGACCGACGGCGGCGTCTGAGTTTCCGCCAGTGGTAAAGAAAAGCCCCGGAACGAAGCCCGGGGCTCTTCATGCTGCGGTTCGGGGCGGGAGTCAGTCGCCAAGCTTGGCGCGTTGTTCCTGCACCTTCTGGAGGGTCTCGCTGAACTGCGCCATGCGCGCCTTTTCCTGCTCGACGACGGCGGCGGGCGCGCGTTCCACGAAGCTGGCGTTGGACAGCTTGCCCTTGGCCTTGGCGATCTCGCCGGCCAGGCGCGCGATTTCCTTGTCCAGACGCACGCGTTCGGCGGCCACGTCGATCTCAACGTGCAGCATCAGGCGGCTGGAGCCCACCACCTGGACCGGCGCGCCGGCGTCGGGCAGGGCGTCCAGAACTTCGACCTGGCTCAGCTTGGCCAGCGCGGCGAGGTATGGCGCATTGCGGGTCAGCATGGGCGCGTCGCCCTGGGCGCACAGCGGCACCTTCTGGGCGGGCGACAGGCTCATCTCGCCGCGCAGGGCGCGCACGGCCTCGACCTGAGCCTTGAGTTCCGCCACATCGGCCTCGGCGGCGGCATCCACGGCCGCCGGGTTGGCCTTGGGGTAGGGCTGTACGCTGACGCTGTCCGCGACGCCTTCCTTGCGCTTGCCGGCCACGACGGAAACCTTCTGCCAAAGCTCTTCCGTGATGAACGGAATGATCGGGTGCGCCAGGCGCAGCACGCATTCCAGGACGCGGATCAGCGTACGGCGCGTGCCCAACTGCTGGGCGGGCGTGCCGGTCTGGATCTGCACCTTGGCCAGTTCCAGATACCAATCGCAGTACTCGTCCCACACGTAGCGATACAGCGCATTGGCGACATTGTCGAAGCGGTAGTCGGCAAAGCCGCGCGCGACGTCGTCTTCCAGCGTCTGCATCTGGCTGACGATCCAGCGGTCCACGAAGGAGAGCTCGCCGGCGTCCGGCACGGTCAGGTCATGGCCTTCCGTGTTCATCAGCACGAAGCGCGTGGCGTTCCACAGCTTGTTGCAGAAATTGCGGTAGCCTTCGCAGCGCTTCAGGTCGAAATTGATGTTGCGGCCCAGCGTGGCGTAGGCGGCCATCGTGAAGCGCAGGGCATCCGTGCCGAATGCCGGAATGCCGTCCGGATACTGGCGGCGCGTGGCCTTTTCAATGGCGCCGGCCTGCTTGGGGTTCATCAGGCCGTAGGTGCGCTTGACGACCAGCCCGTCCAGGTCGATGCCGTCGATCAGGTCGACCGGATCCAGGGTGTTGCCCTTGGACTTGCTCATCTTCTGGCCGTCGGCGTCGCGGATGAGGCCGTGCACGTACACGTGCTTGAACGGAATCTGGCCGGTCAGGTGCGTGGTCAGCATGACCATGCGGGCGACCCAGAAGAAGATGATGTCAAAGCCCGTGACCAGCACGCTCGACGGCAGATAGCGCTGCAGGTCCGGCGTGTTTTCGGGCCAGCCCAGCGTGGTGAAGGGCACCAGGCCCGACGAGAACCAGGTGTCCAGAACGTCCGGGTCGCGCGTGAGCGGTCCGGTGACGCCGGCGGCGCGCGCCTGTTCGATCGCGCCGGCTTCGTCGTGAGCCACGAACACCTGGCCGTCTTCCGAATACCAGGCCGGGATCTGGTGGCCCCACCAGAGTTGGCGCGAGATGCACCAATCCTGGATGTTGTTGAGCCACTGGTTGTAGATGGTGGTCCAGTTGTCGGGGTAGAACTGGATGCGGCCGTCAGCCACCACTTCCAGGGCGACCTCGGTGATGCTCTTGCCGGGATTCAGCGTGCCTTCCGGCGCGGGCTTGCTCATGGCCACGAACCACTGGTCGGTCAGCATGGGCTCCAGCACGACGCCGGTGCGGTCGCCCTTGGGCTGCATCATCTTGTGCGGCTCGACCTTGACGAGGTAGCCCTCTGCCTCCAATTGCGCGACGACGGCCTTGCGGGCCTCGTAGCGTTCCATGCCCTGGAATTGCTTGGGGCCGTTCTCGTTGATGTGCGCGTCCAGCGTGAAGATCACGATCAGCGGCAGATCGTGGCGCATGGCGCAGGCGTAGTCGTTGAAATCGTGGGCGCCGGTGATCTTCACGCAGCCCGTGCCGAACGCCGGGTCGACGAAATCGTCGGCGATGATCGGAATATTGCGGTCGCAAAGCGGCAGCTCGACTTCCTTGCCCACCAGGTGTTTGTAACGGGGGTCGTCAGGGTGCACGCACAGCGCGCCGTCCGCCAGCATGGTTTCCGGGCGGGTGGTGGCGATGGTCAGGCCGCGCAGCGTGACGGTCTGTCCGTCCTTGTCGACGATGGTCTGGGGGCCGTCGACGAAGGGGTAGAGGATGTGCCACATGTGGCCATCGGTCTCTTCGGACAGGACTTCCAGGTCGGACACGGCGGTCAGCAGCTTGGGATCCCAGTTGACCAGGCGCTTGCCGCGGTAGATCAGTCCCTGTTTATGCAGGCGAACGAAGGTTTCCACCACGCCGCGCGACATGCGGTCATCCATGGTGAAGTATTCGCGCGGCCAGTCGGCCGAGGCGCCCAGGCGGCGGACCTGTCCGGTGATGGCGCTGCCGGACTTTTCCTTCCATTCCCAGACTTTCTCGATGAACTTTTCGCGGCCCAGGTCGTGGCGCGAAACCTTTTGGGCGTCGAGTTGTCTTTCAACGACGATCTGCGTGGCGATGCCGGCGTGGTCGGTGCCGGGAATGAATACGGTGTCGTCGCCCGACATGCGGTGGTAGCGCACCAGGCCGTCCATGATGGTCTGGTTGAACGCGTGGCCCATGTGCAGGGTGCCCGTCACGTTTGGAGGCGGGAACTGGATGACGTAGGGCTGGCTTTCCGTCCCCGTTTTTACATGCTGGCCGGCCGTGAAATACCCGCGCTTGTCCCACTCGGCATACCAGCGGGATTCCAGTTCGGAGGGTTCGAAGCTCTTGGAGAGTTCCGGGGTTTCGCCAGCGAGGGGAGCGGCGTTCGGGGGAGCAGCTTGAGTCATTACAGGTTTCCGGCAGACAGGGGCGCCCGGCTTGGAGGCGGGCAGCAAACCGCTCATTTTAAGATGTAATGCGGTCTTCTCAGCGTGTTAGAATACCGGGTTACTGTAAACCTTTTAGAAGTCCCTGAATTCATTGAGGATTCCTCCTGAAATGCGCGCAGAATAGTTGCTATTCGCTCGTGTTCGGAATCCCGCAGGCAATCCAGGACGCGTCCGACAGGTCGGCAGTGTCGAATCCCTGTCTTGGTCGGTGGAACAGGACGGCCCGATACACCCATTCGTGTCGGACCGCCTGCGCGCCAACAGCGCGATGACGCTTCCAGGGCGACACCCCCAGGGTGGCGCCGATAAGCGCAGAGCCATGCCAGGCAATTACCAGAAACCCGTCAGAAATCGTTTTTCGGAGTCCTTATGTCCATTCAACGCACCCTCTCGATCATCAAGCCCGACGCCGTCGCCAAGAACGTCATCGGCCAGATCGTCGGCCGTTTCGAGCAAGCCGGCCTGAAGGTCATCGCCGCCCGCCTGGCCCAACTGTCGCGCGCCGACGCCGAGCGCTTCTACGCCGTCCACAAGGAACGCCCCTTCTTCAAGGATCTGGTCGATTTCATGATCTCGGGTCCGGTGTTCGTGCAAGTGCTGGAAGGTGAAGACGCCATCCTGAAGAACCGCGACCTGATGGGCGCCACGGACCCCAAGAAGGCCGCCCCGGGCACCATCCGCGCCGACTTCGCCGACAGCATCGACGCCAACGCCGTCCACGGCTCTGACGCTCCGGAAACGGCTGCTGTCGAAGTGGCTTTCTTCTTCCCCGAAATCAACATCCACAGCCGTTAATTTTCGGCTTTGCTGTTGAACGCGCTTTAAGTTTTACCTGGTTATGGAATCCGTCGAACGAATCAATCTGCTGGGGCTGGATGGCTCCGCCCTGTCCGATCTGGTCGGGCAGTGGGGCGGCAAGCCGTTTCGCGCCCGCCAGCTGCAGCGCTGGATGCATCAGCGCGGCGCCGATTCGTTCGACGCCATGACCGACCTGGCCCGCGACTTCCGCAGCCAGCTTGCAACGCACTGCCGCATCGAGGCATTGCCCGTCAATATCGAGCAGCGCTCGACCGACGGCACCCGCAAGTGGCTGTTCGACGTGGGGCAGGGCAATGCCATCGAAACCGTCTTCATCCCCGAAGACGACCGCGGCACGCTGTGCATCTCCAGCCAAGCTGGCTGCGTGGTGAACTGCCGCTTCTGCTCGACCGGGCACCAGGGCTTCAACCGCAACCTGAAGACCAGCGAAATCATCGGCCAGCTGTGGTGGGCCAAGCGCGTGCTCGAGGCCGATATCGGCACCGCCCGCCTTGAAAGCGCCCGCGCCACCGAAGATACGCGAGTCATCAGCAATGTGGTCATGATGGGCATGGGCGAACCCCTGCTCAACTACGACCAGGTCTTGCCGGCCCTGCGCCTGATGCTGGACGACAACGCCTACGGCCTGTCGCGCCGCCGCGTCACGGTGTCCACCTCCGGCGTGGTTCCCATGATGGACCGCCTGTCGCAGGACTGTCCCGTGGCGCTGGCCGTTTCGCTGCACGCGCCCAACGACGCGCTGCGCGACGAATTGGTGCCCCTGAACAAGAAGTACCCGCTGAAGGAGTTGCTGGCCGCTTGTGAACGCTATCTGGCGTTCGCTCCGCGCGACTTCATCACGTTTGAATACTGCATGCTGGACGGCATCAACGATACCGACCAGCACGCCAAAGAACTGATCCAAATTGCACGCCAGATGCGCTGCAAGCTCAACCTGATTCCGTTCAACCCGTTCCCCGAGTCCGGCCTGAAGCGCTCGAACTCGGCGCGCGTGAAAGTGTTTGCCCAGCGTCTGATGGACGCCGGCATCATCACAACGGTCCGCAAGACCCGGGGCGACGATATTGATGCGGCTTGTGGCCAATTGGCCGGAGAGGTGCGGGATCGTACTCGGATTACCGAGCGCAATGCCGCACAGCGCCAGACCATACCAATTAAACAGGTGCACGCATGACGCAGGATTTTGCTTCTGCAGTTTCTGACACGTCCGTTGGCGCTGCGGGCAGCGTGGGCTCGGCATTGCGCGTGCTGCGCCAGTCCAAGGGCTGGTCGCTCGACGAAGTGTCCAGCCGCATCAAGTTTTCCACCAAGCAGATCGAAGCCCTTGAAAATGAACAGTGGGACAACCTCCCCACTGGCGTTTCCCTGCGGGGACTGGTCCGGAACTATGCGCGCCTGCTGGGCGCGGACGCCGAGGCCATTGTCGAGTCGCTCGATCCCAAGGCGCGCGTCACCGGCCCGGTGAAGCTCAGCCCCGGTGCGCTGCATTCCGCGCATTCCATCCCGCAATCCAGCGCGGACGACGACCGTTCGTCTTCCACGTCCTGGGGATGGCTCATCGCCATTGTGCTGGTGCTGGCCGCCGGCGTGGCGTATGCCTTCTGGCAAGGCTGGTTGCCGCAGCAATGGCTGCCGTCCGACTGGCTGCCCAAGCCAACCAAGTAACCCGGTTCCAACCGATGCAAGATTCTTCTCTGCCTTGCCAGGACGCGCCGCCTCCCGCCGTGGGAGCCGCGGCGCGCCGCGTCACGCGTTCCGTTGCGGTGAAGTGGGGCGATCGCGTTGTGACGGTGGGCGGAGACGCCCCGGTCGTGGTCCAGTCCATGACCAACACCGACACTGCGGACGCCATCGCTACCGCAATCCAGGTCAAGGAGCTGGCGCAGGCCGGCTCCGAGCTCGTCCGGATCACGGTCAATACGCCCGAGGCGGCCCGCGAAGTCGTCGCCATCCGCGAACAGCTCGACCGCATGGGAGTCAACGTGCCGCTGGTGGGCGACTTCCACTACAACGGTCACAAGCTCCTGACGCAGTTTCCAGAGTGCGCCCAGGCGCTGTCCAAGTACCGCATCAATCCCGGCAACATGGGCGGCGGCAAGCGCCGCGACGACAATTTCGCGCAGATGATCGAAGTGGCCTGCCGCCACGACAAGCCTGTGCGCATCGGCGTCAACTGGGGCAGCCTGGACCATGAACTGATGGCCCGCAAGATGGACGAGAACAGCCGGCTTGGTGATGCCCTGGATATT
>ENA-OWLM01000610-OWLM01000610.1-metagenome-genome-assembly--contig:-NODE-610-length-13754-cov-3.740127_pt1 | contig 13754 bp, 11 predicted proteins | sample MGYA00245349_ERZ651102 | MGnify/ENA primary metagenome ERZ651102 (study PRJEB26857, sample SAMEA4031759) | metagenome | biome: human; feature: oral; material: saliva | place: Philippines | collected 2014... | reverse complement strand
CCGGGGCTGGCGGACGCCGCCGAAGTCGCCGATGCTGCCGCGCGCAAGTCCTACGCCATCGCGGGCGGTCCGCTGGGCGACGTGCTGGCCGGGTTCGCCGCAGCGGCCGGCGTTCCGCTGTCTTTCGATCCGGCCATGGTGCAGGGGCGGCATAGCGACGGGCTGAACGGCGCCTATACGGTGCGCGAAGGCTTTGACCGCCTGCTTGCGGGGTCGGGCTATGCGCTGTCGGAACAGGGCGGCGGGGCCTATACGCTGCGCAAGCTGCCGCCCGCGTCCGGCGAAGCCGGCACAACCGTGCTGCCGGCGGTGACCGTCGACGGCGCGGGCGTGAGCCCGTCTGCGCTGCCGCCCGTTTTCGCGGGCGGCCAGGTGGCGCGCGGCGCGCGGCTGGGCCTGCTGGGCAACCGCGACGTGATGGATACGCCGTTCAACGTCACCAGCTACACCGCAGAACTGCTGGAGAACCGGCAGGCGGTGACGCTGGCCGATGCGCTGAACGCGGAGCCTTCGGTGCGCTTCACCGGCCAGATCGGCGGCGTGACGGATTCGTTCTATATCCGCGGCTTTCCCATCGGCGAGGGCAACCTGGGCGAGATCGCCTTCGACGGCGTTTATGGCGTGGCGCCCAACTACCACGTCTTCACCGATTACATCGAGCGGGTGGAAGTGCTGAAGGGACCGGCGGCGCTGCTCTACGGCATGTCGCCCAACAGCGGCGTGGGCGGCGTGATCAACATGGTGCCCAAGCGTTCGCTGCCCGAAGACCTGACCCGCCTGTCCGCCGATTACGTGGGCGATTCGCAGTTCGGCGCCCGGGTGGATCTGAGCCGCCGCTTCGGCAACGAGGGCGAATGGGGCGTGCGGGTCAATGGCATGCACCGGCAGGGCGATACGCCGCTGGACAACATGTATTCGCGCACCGATATCGGGGCGCTGTCGCTCGACTACCAGGGCGAACGGCTGCGCGCATCGCTGGACCTGCTGACCCAGCACGAAAAAATTGATGCGCCGACGCGGCCGTTCCTGGTCGCGGCGGGCATCGACGTGCCGCGCGCGGCGGATGGCCGCCGCAACGCCACGCAACCCTGGGGCTGGTGGAAGTCGGACGGCCAGTCCGCGCTGCTGCGCGTGGAATACGACATCAGCGACCGCCTGACGGTGTTCGCGGACGCGGGCGGCTCTGACACCAACGTGTCGCGCCTGTCCGACCAGACGCCCACCATCGTAAACGAAGCCGGCGACACGGTCGTGACGCCGAACAATTTCCGGTTCGAGGTCAACCGCAGCACCTACAACGCCGGGCTGCGCGCCAAGCTGGACACCGGGCCGGTGCGCCATGCGGTGAACTTCATGGGCAGCCTGTACAGCGACCGCAACCTGCAGGCCAGCGTGACGGGCACGCCGCTCACGTCCAACATCTACCGGCCCATCACGCGGCCCGAACAGCACATTCCGGCCCCGGCCAATGTGCCCAAGGTGTCGTCGTCCGACCTGTCCGGGCTGGCGCTGGCCGATACGATGAGCATTCTGGACGACCGCGCGCAGCTGACGCTGGGCGTGCGCCATCAGCGCATCGAGTCGCGCAACTTCAACGGGACGACGGGCGTGCGCACCGTCAGCTACGACGAAAGCGCGACCACGCCGCTGGCGGGCCTGGTGGTCAAGCCCTGGAGCAACGTGTCCTTCTACGCCAACTACATCGAAGGCCTGAGCAAGGGCGACGTGGCGCCGGCCACGGCGTCCAATGCGGGCGAAGTGTTCAAGCCCTACAAGGCCAAACAGAAGGAAGTGGGCGTGAAGGTGGAGCTGGACAACGCCATGGTGACCCTGAGCGCGTTCGAAATCACCAAGCCCAGCGGCCAGCTCACCAACGGCGTGTACGGCGCGGACAGCGAACAGCGCAACCGCGGGCTGGAACTGAATCTGTCCGGCGAACCGCTGCGCGGCCTGCGCCTGCTGGGCGGCGTGACCTTCCTGGACGCGGAGCTTACGCGCACCAACAGCCGCGCCACGCTGGGCAACCGGCCGGTGGGCGTGCCCAAGGTGTCGGTCAACCTGGGGGCGGAATGGGATACGCCGTGGGTGCCGGGGCTGACGCTGACGGGCGGCATGGTCCACACCGGCAGCGAATACATCAACCAGGCCAACACCCAGTCCGTGCCGTCGTGGACGACGTTCGACGTGGGGGCGCGCTATGCCGTCAAGGTGCAGGGCAAGGACGTCGTGCTGCGGGCCAACGTGGTCAACGTGACCAACCGCGCCTATTGGTCGGGCGTCGCGTCGTACGGCACGATCTCGCAGGGCGTGCCGCGCACGCTGATGCTGTCGGCGTCGATGGATTTCTAAGGGCGGCGCTCAGCTACGGCGCCTGATGCAGCATCAGCGCCAGTTCCACGCGCCCGCCGCTGCGTACCCGGCTGACCGCCTGCCGGTCCGTGACCCGGTATATGCCTTGCGCGCCCCGGACCGGCCGATGCGACGTGGCGATCACCGCCGCATCGCCCAGGCCCAAAGGCAGGACCATCGGGCGCGATTGCATGCGCGGGCGCTGCTCGGTCATCACGATCTCGCCGCCCGTGTAGTCCTGGCCGGGTTCCGACAGCAGGGCGATCAGCCGCAGCGGAAAGACGCGAACGCCTTCCGCGTGCATCAGCAGAGGCTGGTAGTCGTCGGCGCACAGGCGCTGGATGCAGGACAGGGCGCGGCGCTGGCCGGCCTGGATGTTCTGTTGCGTGTACGTCGCCAGGTCGTCGGGATAGGACGCGTCTTCGCCGAGCGCGGCCGCCCAGGCGCGGGCAACCGGGAGCAGACGGCGATACAGGTCGGCGCAAAGCGGGGGCAGCGGCTCGGGCAGGGGCTGGGGCAGCGCGTAGCGATCACCGTGGCCTGCCCGCGCGAGGGACGGGGGCGCATCGCCGATCGCGTCGTGCGCCCAGCGGCGCGCATCGCCGGGGGCAATCAGCCCGGGCAGCAGCGCCCAGCCCTGGACGTCCAGTTCGCGCGCAATGCGCGGCCAGTCATAGTTGTCCAGCGGCTGGAAGAAGGGCGTGGTCATGGCGAGGCATCAAAGGGGCACAGCGGAACAGGCTAGCGCAAGCGCGGCGCCGCGGCACTCCGCTGCTTGCGGCCGCAACACCTGTCCGGCGGGGCGCGGCGAGGCTTGAAGTATGCTTGTCCGCTTCATGAATACTTCCAATGCTTCCCGCAATGACTGATTTTCCCTTTGACGCCGTGCTGTTCGACTGCGACGGCGTCCTGGTCGATTCCGAACCCATCACCAGCCGCGTTCTGACCGACATGCTCAACGAACTGGGCTGGGGCATCACGCATGCGGAGACGATGCAGATCTTCACTGGAAAGGCGGTCAAGGACGAGCTGCCGCTGATCGAGGCGCGCACCGGCGCGACGATCACGCAGGACTGGTTCGACCAGTTCCGCCAGCGCCGCAACGACGCGCTGGATCGCGACCTGCTTGAAATCCCCGGTGCGCCGGATGCGGTGCGCGCCCTGCACCAGGCCCTGGACGGCCGCATCGCGGTGGCCTCGGGCGCCGACCGGCGCAAGGTGGAGCTGCAACTGGCCAAGGTGGGCATCGCCGACTGCTTCAACGGCCGGGTGTTCAGCGGCCATGAAATGCCGCGCAGCAAGCCGTTCCCGGACGTGTACCTGGCCGCCGCGCAGGCGCTGGGCGTCAGCGATCGGGCGATTATTTTCCGCCATATGCTCCCCAACGCCGTGGTCGCAACCCTGACCTTTCTGCCCTTTATTTTGTGCAGTTCCATCACCACCCTCACCTCGCTTGATTTCCTTGGTTTTGGGCTGCCGCTCGGCTCGCCATCGCTCGGCGAACTGTTGCTGCAAGGCAAGAACAATCTTCAGGCACCGTGGCTTGGCATCACTGCGTTTCTTTCCGTGGCCGTGCTGCTTTCGCTGCTGATCTTTATTGGCGAAGCCGTGCGCGATGCCTTTGATCCAGACAAGGCGGTATAAATGACGCAACCTCTTCTGAGCATTGAAAACCTGTCTATCGCCTTTTCGAAGCAAGGCGAGACCCGCACGGTGGTGAATGATCTGTCACTGCAGATCCAGCGCGGCGAAACGCTGGCGCTGGTAGGGGAATCGGGTTCCGGTAAGAGCGTTTCGGCCCTCTCCATCCTGCGTCTGCTCCCTTCCCCGCCTGTCAGCTATCCGCAGGGTGACATTCTGTTCCATGGCAGTTCGCTACTGCACGCGGATGAGCAAACCCTGCGCGGGATCCGCGGCAATAAGATTGCCATGATATTTCAGGAGCCGATGGTCTCGCTCAACCCGCTGCATACGCTGGAAAAACAGCTCTACGAAGTGCTGTCACTCCACCGGGGCATGCGCAAAGAGGCGGCGCGGGGTGAAATTCTCGATTGCCTTGAGCGCACGGGCATTCGCAATGCCGCCAAACGGCTGGCCGATTTTCCGCACCAGCTCTCCGGCGGAGAACGTCAGCGCGTGATGATCGCCATGGCGCTGCTGACGCGCCCTGAACTGCTGATCGCCGATGAACCGACGACGGCACTGGACGTGACGGTTCAGGCGCAGATATTGACGCTGCTGCGGGAACTGCGTGACGAGCTGAACATGAGCCTGCTGTTTATTACGCACAACCTGAGCATCGTGAGAAAGCTGGCTGACAGCGTGGCGGTGATGCAAAACGGACGATGTGTTGAGCAAAATACGGCAGACGCGCTGCTGACGGCACCTCAACACCCCTATACGCAGCGCCTGCTCAACAGCGAACCCTCCGGCGATCCCGTTCCCCTGGATGCCGACAGCGAGCCGCTGCTGCGCGTTGAAGGGCTGGGCGTTTCATTTCCCGTTCGTAAAGGCATTTTACGGCGCGTTGTCGATCGGAACACGGTTCTGAAAGATATCCGCTTCTCTCTGCGTCCCGGTGAATCGCTGGGGCTGGTTGGTGAGTCGGGTTCTGGCAAAAGCACCACCGGTCTGGCACTGCTGCGCTTAATCGCCTCGCAGGGTGAGATCCTCTTTGACGGCATGCCGCTGCATACCCGGAACCGTCGCCAGATGTTGCCCGTGCGTCCACGCATGCAGGTTGTTTTTCAGGATCCCAACTCCTCGCTTAACCCAAGACTGAGTGTTTTGCAGATTGTTGAAGAGGGGTTACGCGTCCATCGTCCCACGCTGAGCGCTCAGCAACGTGAAGAAGAGGTGATGCTCGTCATGGCTGAAGTGGGATTAGATCCCGCCACGCGCCACCGCTATCCTGCGGAATTTTCCGGCGGCCAGCGCCAGCGCATCGCGATTGCCCGCGCGCTGATCCTGAAACCCGAGCTGATCATTCTTGATGAACCCACCTCTTCACTGGACAGAACCGTTCAGGCGCAGATCCTGACGCTGTTAAAAGGGTTACAGGAGAAGCATCGGCTGGCCTATATCTTCATCAGCCACGATTTACAGGTGGTGCGGGCGTTGTGCCATCAGGTGATTGTGTTGCGGCAGGGAGAGGTCGTCGAACAGGGAGTGTGCCAGCGCGTATTCACTGCGCCGACGCAGAGCTACACGCGCCAGCTGCTGTCAGCAGACTAGCGCTCAGAAAGGATATTGGCCAGAGAAAGGCTCGGCAATCGCCACGCCGAAGTTTTTCAGACGGCAGGTGGCAGCGAATTCATCCTGGCTGTTCACAAACAGGCAAGGCTCGCCTTCGCATTCCAGCACGGAGCTATCCACTTCGATATCCGTCAGCGCCTGACTGAGACGCTCCATGACCGGCCATGCATTTTCGTCGCTCGGACTCAGCAGTTTGAGCGCAACCAGACAATTCTCGCACCCTGCGCCGCTTTGCGGAATCGGTTCAACTTTCGAACCTGCAAAACCCGCCGACCAGCGATAGCTCTGGGGCAAGCGATGGACAATGGAGAGTTGTAATGTATTCACGTTCGTTCCCCGGAAGCAAAAATTACTTCACAATTTATTTACATTTATAGTAACACATGATTGCAAACCTGCACTAATTAGCGGTTTTTATAGGCATTGCAGGCTCGCGTGGGCGCTATATGTACCCGTTTCTGCGATCTAACTCAACCTTTTTAAATACAATGATGTGACTTTTTACATAAATAGATTTTACATAAAAGAAACAAACACAGGGTAAACGAACAGCGCTTTGGTTGATATGCATCAACAAAAAGGCCCGAATCGGGCCTTCAGCGTGCTTTAGTGAGCGGCTTTACGCGGCCGACTGGCATACAGATAGAAGAGAATGGAGCTGGTTGCGCAGAAAGCGATCGCCCACAGCATCGGCCATGCGGTGTTAAACGTGGCCATCGAGAGCAGTGCCCCAACGATAGCGCCAATCCCAAAGCGGAACGTCCCCGCCAGTGACGACGCCGTGCCTGCCATATGCGGGAATTCGTCAAGGATGACCGCCATCGCGTTGGAAGAGATCATCGACACGCAGCCGACAAACGCCGCCACGCCCACCACCAGCGCCCAGAAGCCAACCCCCAGGAACGCGCTCACCACCATCCAGACAGCCATAACGAACTGGATCCACAGCCCGGCGCGGAACATATTGATCGCTCCTACCCGCCGAACAAACCGGCTGTTGATGATGGTCATCACAAACAGGAACACGATGTTCAGCGCAAAGTAATAGCCAAAGTGCTGCGGTGAAACGTGGTTCAGTTCGATATAAACAAAGGGCCCGGCGCTCAGGAAGGAGAACATCCCGGCAAAGCTGAATCCGCTCGCCAGCATGTAGCTCAGCACGCGCTTATGGCGAAACAGCGAGGCGAAATTTCCCATTGTGGTACGAATGTGGAACTTCTGCCGACGCTCGACGGGCAGCGTTTCATCAATGAAGAAGAAAATCATCGCCGAGGCCAGCAGCGCGGCAACCGCCAGGATCCAGAAAATGGCGTGCCAGCTGAACCACACCAGCACGGCACCACCGACCATCGGTGCCACCAGCGGCGCAATGGTGGTGACCAGCATGACGAACGACATCATGCGGGAGAACTCTTCTTTCGGGTAGACATCGCGCATCAGGGCGTTGATCACCACGCTCGCGGCGGCGGCGGCCAGACCGTGGAAAAAGCGCATGATAATCAGCTGATCGATACTCTGCGCCAGCGCACAGGCGACGGCTGCGCCCGCAAAGACCAACGTTCCGCCCAGGATAACAGGCTTGCGCCCAAGGCTATCCGCCATTGGCCCATACAGAAGCTGACCGATAGCAAAACCGAGAATATAGGTACTGAGCGTCATCTGCGCGCTGCCCGCCGGTACGCCAAACTGCGCGGAAATCACCGGCAACGCGGGCAGATACATATCAATGGAGAGCGGCATCAGCATCGCCAGCAGGCCAAGGATAAAAACAATCTTGAAAGACGAGTGTGGCCTGGTGGTCACAGAGTTCTCCTGAAATTTAGCGTGAAGGCAGACCGACGCTGGCGATCTCTTCTTCCGTTAACGGGCGGTATTCGCCTGGCTCGAGTTCCGGGTCAAGCTCAATCGCACCAATACGCTCACGATGCAGGCCCACAACGTGGTTGCCCACTGCGGCGAACATCCGTTTCACCTGATGATAGCGACCTTCGCTGATGGTCAGACGCACTTCCGTCGGGGTGATGACTTCAAGCACCGCCGGTTTGGTCAGATCTTTTTCATTATGCAGCTGAACGCCTTTGGTGAATTGCTCTGCTGTGTCATCCGATACCGGCGACTCCAGCGTAACCCGATAGGTTTTCTCGCAGTGATGGCGCGGAGAGGTGATGCGGTGAGACCACTGACCGTCATCGGTCATCAGAACCAGACCGGTGGTATCGATATCCAGACGGCCCGCGGCATGCAGCTTGTGCGCCACTGGCTCATCGAGGAAATAGAGCACCGTCGGGTGATCCGGATCGTCCGTTGAACAGACGTAGCCTTCCGGTTTGTTGAGCATGAAATAGCGCGGACCGTGCTGCTGGGTCAGCGGATTGCCGTCATACTCCACCTGATGCTCAGGCTGGAGTTTGAAAGCGGTGTCTTTCACAATGTCGCCATCCACGGTAACGCGGCTGGCGCGAATTTCGCGCCCGGCAATAGCGCGGCTTACGCCGAGTTGCTGAGCGATAAACTTATCAAGTCGCATGAAATCTTTTTAGCCTTAATGGTGCTGGAAGTCGGACAACGCGCCCGAAAAAGAAGCAGTCAAGAACGGTTCAGTATAATGGTCTGGTTGCGCCACTCAAGGGAAAAAGTTTCGTGGCATACTATACGCGGAATAACGAAACCGAGACCCCATGACTTTTACACTTCGTCCCTATCAGCAGGAAGCCGTCGACGCCACCCTCGCCTGGTTCCGTAAACATCGTGAACCGGCGGCGATTGTGCTGCCGACCGGCGCAGGCAAAAGCCTGGTGATTGCCGAGCTGGCGCGTCTGGCACGCGGTCGCGTGCTGGTGCTGGCCCACGTTAAAGAGCTGGTGGCGCAAAACCATGCCAAATATTGTGCGCTTGGACTCGAGGCCGACATTTTCGCCGCCGGGCTAAAGCGTAAAGAGAGCCACGGCAAAGTGGTCTTTGGCAGCGTGCAGTCGGTTGCCCGTAACCTGGACCTGTTTCGCAGCGAATTTTCACTGTTGATTGTCGACGAGTGCCACCGCATCAGCGATGACGACGACAGCCAGTATCAGCAAATCCTGACGCATCTCAAAGAGGTGAACCCTCACATACGGCTTCTTGGCCTGACGGCCACGCCGTTTCGTCTGGGTAAAGGCTGGATTTATCACTTCCATTATCACGGCATGGTGCGCGGGGATGCGAAAGCCCTGTTCAGCGACTGCATTTATGAACTTCCGCTGCGCTACATGATTAAACATGGCTATCTCACGCCGCCGGAGCGGCTGGATATGCCGGTCGTGCAGTACGACTTCAGCCGCCTGCAGGCGCAAAGCAACGGGTTATTCAGCGAGGCCGATCTTAATCAGGAGCTGAAAAAACAAAAGCGCATTACCCCGCACATCATCAGCCAGATTGAAGAGTTTGCGCAGACGCGCAAAGGGGTGATGATCTTTGCGGCCACCGTTGAGCATGCGCGAGAAATTACCGGGTTGCTGCCCGCTGACGACGCGGCGCTGATCACCGGCGAAACGCCCGGACCGGAGCGAGATGCCCTGATCGAGGCCTTCAAAGCGCAGCAGTTTCGCTATCTGGTCAACGTCTCGGTCTTAACCACTGGCTTTGACGCCCCGCACGTCGACCTGATTGCGATTTTGCGCCCGACCGAATCGGTGAGTCTTTATCAGCAGATTGTCGGCCGCGGCCTGCGCCTCTCGCCGGGCAAAACCGACTGCCTGATTCTGGATTACGCCGGGAATCCGCACGATCTGTACTCCCCTGAGGTCGGCACACCGAAAGGCAAAAGTGACAACGTGCCGGTCCAGGTGTTTTGTCCCGCCTGCGGGTTTGCCAACACCTTCTGGGGAAAAACCACCGCCGACGGCACGCTGATTGAACACTTTGGCCGCCGCTGCCAGGGCTGGTTTGAAGATGATGAGGGGCATCGCGAGCAGTGCGATTTCCGCTTCCGCTTCAAAAACTGTCCGCAGTGCAACGCCGAAAACGACATTGCCGCCCGTCGCTGCCGGGAGTGTGACACGATCCTGGTCGACCCGGACGACATGCTGAAAGCGGCGCTGAAGCTGAAGGATGCGCTGGTGCTGCGCTGTTCCGGCATGGCGCTGCAGCCCGGTGCGGATGAAAAAGGCGAGTGGCTGAAAATTACCTATTACGACGAAGATGGCGCTGACGTCAGCGAACGGTTCCGGGTCCAGACGCCTGCCCAGCGCACGGCTTTTGAGCAGCTCTTTATCCGCCCGCATACCCGCACGCCGGGCGTACCACTGCGCTGGATAACCGTCGCGGATATCGTGCATCAGCAGGCGCTCCTGCGCCATCCGGATTTTCTTGTCGCCCGCAAAAAAGGCCAGTTCTGGCAGGTTCGCGAGAAGGTCTTTGACTATGAAGGACGCTTCCGCCGGGCAAATGAATTGCGCGGTTAGCGGGACTTTTCATTGATGTGAGGGGCATTTGAGTATAAAATGCCGCCCGCTTCACATCCGTGAGGCAGAACACTCACCTGCTGCTGGGTCGCCTGTAGTAGGGTTTTAAATACAGAGAGAAATCAATGTTCACTATCGAAGCAGAAGTACGTAACGTGCAGGGTAAGGGTGCGAGCCGCCGCCTGCGTAACGCCAACAAGTTCCCAGCTATCGTTTACGGTGGCGAAGCTGCTCCAGTTGCAATCGAACTGGACCACGACAAAGTATGGAACCTGCAGACCAAAGCTGAATTCTACAGCGAAGTTCTGACCATCGTTGTTGGCGGTAAAGAAGAAAAAGTGAAGGTTCAGGCTGTTCAGCGTCACCCGTTCAAGCCAAAACTGTCTCACATCGACTTCGTTCGCGCGTAATCGCAAACTCGTCGAATAAAAACCCCGCTTCTGCGGGGTTTTTTTATGGCGGCTATTTACCGCCAGAGGTGCGGCGCTGCAGCTGGTCACGCAGGTTCGGCGGCGTGCCTTTGATGGTCAGCGTGTCGGTGGCCGGATCCCAGAAGATGCGTTCCCCCAACAGCATGGCGTCAAAGTTGATGGTTAATCCACCGCCGCTACCGGCAAATTTGGTGAGCTGACGCAGCGTACTGCGGTCCGCCGGGAAGCTCTCTTCCAGTTCATAGCCTTTTTCAGCCGTAAATTCCTGGAAGCTGACTTCGCTCACACCTGCCAGCTCTTTTGACAGTGATTCCAGCTCAATCTCTTCGCCTGCCTGCAGCTGTTCGTTGCAGTAGCTGTAAACCTGCTGACGCACGGTCTGACGCTCGGATTTATCGAGCTGCGCTTCTGCCGTAAAATCATCAACCGCCTGCAGCAGACCTTTGTTCTGCGCTTTGGCGTTCAGGCCTTCGCTGGCACCGAGGAAGTCCATAAAGAAATCGGAGACTTTGCGCCCCACGCGCCCTTTCAGGAAAGTCAAATAGCGGGTCGACTCCGGGTTGGTTTCCCACTCGGTCAAATCGATACGCGCCACGATATCCGCATGGTTGATATCCAGATAGTGCGTAGAGCTGATGTCCAGCTGCTCATTCACGCGCATGCTGCTTAAGTTGTTTAGCACGGTCACCAGCAGGTATTCCACCGCCAGGTAACGGTAATGGCAGAACAGGACGATACCGCCATCGGCGAACGGATATTTTGCCAGCTCGTCACGCAGACGTCCGGTTGCGGCACGGCTGAAGGCCAGGAAATCTTCTTCGCCCTGACGCTGAAGACGCAGGCTATCCGCCAGTTCGCTCTCTTCGCTGAACAGACCATAGGCTTTATTTTTAGCACTGTAGACGCGGTGCAACTCCGCCATCATTTCCACAACGGTCGCCGTGGGTTCAAGTAACGAATCGCGCAGCACCACTTCAAGGGTTTGCTCATCACGCTTGATAAGCTGGTGCAAGGCAATCTGGTTGATTTCCAGACTCATGATAAACTCTCCTTTTAGACCGGGCGGTATTCAACCACCACCAGCGCATGTGTGCAACAGAAGATAAAAAAGGGGAAAAAAAGCTGTTGCTACGGTAATATGTCGCCCTTCTCTCAACAAACTGATTTTGATTTATGCCACAACATTCCCGCTACAGTGACGAACACGTTGAACAACTGCTCAGTGAGCTGGTCAACGTACTGGAAAAACATAAAACGCCAACCGATCTCTCCCTGATGGTTTTGGGAAATATGGTTACCAACCTTATCAACACCAGCGTTGCTCCGGCTCAACGTCAGGCGATCGCCAAATCTTTCGCCCAGGCACTGCAGTCCTCGGTTAGCGACGACCAGGCACACTAAGGGAAACGAACAACAGTTTATGGTGACGAATCGTCAGCGCTACCGTGAAAAAGTCTCCCAGATGGTCAGCTGGGGGCACTGGTTTGCCCTGTTCAACATTCTGTTGGCGATGGTTCTCGGCTGCCGTTATCTGTTTGTGGCGGACTGGCCCACCACGCTTATCGGACGTGTTTACTCCTGGATAAGCCTGGTCGGTCACTTTAGCTTTCTGGTATTCGCCACCTATCTGCTCATCCTGTTCCCTCTGACGTTTATCGTCATGTCGCAGCGTCTGATGCGGTTCTTGTCCGCCATCCTTGCGACCGCGGGCATGACGCTTTTGCTGATCGACAGCGAAGTCTTTACCCGTTTCCACCTGCATCTCAACCCTATTGTCTGGGAACTGGTCATTAACCCCGATCAGAACGAGACCGCACGTGACTGGCAGCTGATGTTTATCAGCGTGCCCATTATTCTTCTGATTGAGATGCTGTTCGCCACCTGGAGCTGGCAGAAGCTGCGAAGCCTCACCCGGCGGCGCCATTACGCGAAGCCCGTTGCCGCGCTCTTTTTCATCTCATTCATCAGTTCGCACCTCATGTATATCTGGGCGGATGCGAACTTCTATCGTCCTATCACCATGCAGCGCGCAAACCTGCCGCTCTCGTATCCGATGACGGCACGTCGTTTCCTTGAGAAACACGGTCTGCTGGATGCGCAGGAGTATCAGCGCCGCCTGGTCGAGCAAGGTAATCCGGAAGCGGTCAGCGTGCAGTATCCGCTGAGCGATTTGCGCTATCGCGACATGGGCCGCGGGCAAAACGTTCTGCTGATCACCGTCGATGGTCTGAACTATTCGCGCTACGAGAAGCAGATGCCCGCACTGGCGGCGTTCGCGGACAAGAACATCACGTTTACGCAGCATATGAGCTCGGGCAACTCAACCGACGCGGGTATTTTCGGCCTGTTCTACGGGATATCGCCGAGCTACATGGATGGCGTACTCTCTTCACGCACGCCAGCAGCATTGATTACCGGGCTTAACCAGCAAGGGTATCAGCTGGGGCTGTTTGCGTCCGATGGCTTCAACAGTTCGCTGTACCGTCAGGCTCTGCTCTCTGATTTCTCACTGCCTGCCGCGCAGAGCCAGTCTGACACCCAGACGGCAAACCAGTGGATTAACTGGCTGCAGCGCTACGCTCAGGAAGATAACCGCTGGTTCTCCTGGGTTGCGTTTAACGGCACAACGGATGACAGCAATCAGAAAGGCTTCACCCGTCGTTATACGCGTGCGGCAGGAGATGTTGATGCACAAATTGCGCGCGTGCTGACCGCCCTGAACGACTCGGGCAAGCTGGAGAATACGGTGGTGATTATCACGGCGGGGCATGGCGTACCACTGGGCGACGAGATGGAGAGCATGCCCTGGTCACGTCCGAACCTGCATGTGCCACTGATCGTTCACTGGCCGGGTACCCCTGCGCAGCGCATCAATATGCTTACCGATCATAAAGATGTGATGACTACGTTGATGCAGCGCCTGTTGCACGTCAGCACGCCGGCTAACGAGTACTCTCAGGGGCAAGATCTCTTTAGCGCCACTCGTCGTCACAACTGGGTGACTGCCGCAGGTGGCAATACGCTGGCGGTCACGACGCCTGATCTGACGCTGGTACTGAACAGTAACGGGAGTTATCAGACCTATAACCTGAAGGGCGAGAAGCTGAAGGACCAAAAACCGCAGCTCAGCCTGCTGTTGCAGGTTCTGACGGACGAGAAACGGTTTATCGCTAACTGATTAATAATAAACCAGTTAGCGCGTTCTTCCCCTTGCATTCAAAAAGGAATCGAGTAGTATTCCTTTCATGCGTCGGCACGTAGCGCAGCCTGGTAGCGCACC
>ENA-OWLM01000609-OWLM01000609.1-metagenome-genome-assembly--contig:-NODE-609-length-13756-cov-3.145391_pt1 | contig 13756 bp, 17 predicted proteins | sample MGYA00245349_ERZ651102 | MGnify/ENA primary metagenome ERZ651102 (study PRJEB26857, sample SAMEA4031759) | metagenome | biome: human; feature: oral; material: saliva | place: Philippines | collected 2014... | reverse complement strand
TGACGACGATGTTCGTTCGACCTGGCAGGGGCTTATAGGTGTCTGGTAGTGATTCCCATGTCCGCCTACCCATAATGACCGGCTTACCGGAAGTTACTTCCTTGAAGTGCTGTAGGTCTTCGGGTACATGCCAGGGCATTACCCCGTCACGCCCGATAACTCCATCTATGGTTTGCGCCCAGATAGCCCCTAGTCGAGGTGTTCCGGGTCTGGTTGAAATGTTTGCCATAACCACTCCTTCCTACTGTTCGTATTTGCGGGTTACACAGCTACAGGGGCGGCAATGCCAGGGTGGTGCTTGTAATCCACTAGTTCGAAGTCTTCGTACTCGTATTCGAAGATGGAAGGCTTCTTGTTCTTGATAACTAGCTTCGGGTATGGGTAGGGTTCACGCGCCGGGTAGGGCTTACCGTCAGGGTCTAGACCGATGCCCAGCTGTTTCTTCACCTGTTCTAGGTGGTTTGCGTAGATGTGGCAGTCCCCACCTGTCCAGACGAAATCCCCAGGGGTCATGCCCACCTCGTGGGCGATCAGGTAGGTCAGCAGGGCGTAGGATGCGATATTGAAGGGCACACCCAAGAACATGTCAGCGCTACGCTGATACAGCTGACACGACAGCTCCTTCACACCGTCAGGGCGTTCACTCACATAGAACTGGAACATGGTGTGGCAGGGCGGTAGCGCCATGTCATCCACCTCAGCAGGATTCCATGCAGTAACGATATGACGGCGGGAGCCAGGGTTATTCTTGAGAGATTCAATAACCCTAGCAATTTGGTCTACCACCCCGCCGTTAGGGTCACGCCAAGAACGCCACTGCGCGCCATAGACACGCCCAAGGTCGCCGTTCTCATCCGCCCACTCATCCCAAATGGTCACGCCACGCTCCTGCAACCACTGAACGTTAGTGGAGCCACGAAGGAACCACAGCAGTTCAACTGCTACAGACTTGAAATGCACCCTCTTCGTAGTGATAAGCGGGAAAGAGTCGCGCAAGCTGAACCGCATCTGCCTGCCGAACACGCCGTAGGTGCCGGTTCCGGTACGGTCCTTGCGGTTAGCATTGGCGGCAATGGCGGCGGCATTCTCTATAAGGATTTCCCTTAGCAAGTCTTCGTAAGGGGTCGGAATGGTGTCAGTCATGAGAGGTTACTCCCTTGTTCGGGTGGATAAGTTCACTGCCCATTATACATGGTAGGCGGCGAACATGCGGGGCATGGGAGCAGGGTTTTCAGGGTAGGGAAATAGCCCTCTATCGACGCGCGGTAGAGGGCTTGGGGTAAACGTATCCCCGACGGGGTTGTTTACCGTCAGGGGGGTATCATACGCTAGAGGTTCTGCGCTAGGGCGCGAGCTCCTTCCTTGAGGTTTTCGGTGATTGCATCGAGGTCAAGGTTTTCAATTTCACTCACGTGTTCCTTGTAGTGGAAGTAGATGTCGAGGTAGCGCTTTCCTTCCTCGCGAAGTGCGCGGGATTGCTCACCCATCTTCTTCGCCTCCTCATGCTTGCCCAACCTCTCGGCAATGCACCTAAAGTCGTTAGCGAGATTGGCGAAGTCATTATGCAGAGAGTGAATATCGTAGACCTTTTCGACCTTTTTAATAAATTCTCGCGACATGATTAGTGACCCTTTCGGATAGTTTGCGGTTTCGGTGGCTAGAGGTTCTTCCCCTTACCTTACACCTACAGTCTACCACAGATTTAAAGCCATATGCAAGTTGAATTTGAGTGAGGTGCATTACAAGTAATGCCGGTACCTTAGCTTGCACTCAAACACACAGGAAAGAGTGAGCCTCATGTGTCACATATGCTTTCACTTACGCATCAGGGGAGTAAAACTTCTACGTCGATAGATTTTAGTCACGAAAAAGCGAGGTTTCCCTAAGTCGCATTAGAGAAACCTCGCAAATACAGAAAGGCGTGAGTTCCCCAAGTTTGGCTCAAAGTAGAAGACAGTGCAACTACCCTGGCTATTGATTGCTCAACTGCAACGCTTCCCCTTGAAGTCCGAAACTGCCCGCCTCCCTGAAAAACTTTCACTTCTCAGGAGCCTCGCCATTAAGTCGGGGTAGCACCTGTACAGGCGCAGAGGTTTCAGCCTCAGTTTTACTCACACAATAAATTATAGCAGGCGTAATTCCGTCGTGTCAAGTCGGTAGCCGCGATTTTAGCCACACTCGACAAAAAGCTGGGCAAGTAGACACCTACTCGTGTACCCTAACTTTCTTTACTCTCAGAACTATTTCATTGAAGTCGGCACCCTCTTCCAGAGTGAAGCCTTCAATGGTGGCGCCCTTCTTTGCCATATCGACCCAAAATGAGTAATTGTCTGCTTCATCTGTAATGGTAGCGAATGCCTGCCTAGTTTCATCGGCATTATAGAAGATGATAAAAACCTCATCTTCTTGATGTTTGCCATATCGACCGTGATTTACAATGCCGTAGTCCTTAAAATCCAGCTTGCCAATTACAGCTTCGCAGTTGATAAAGTCTTCGGAGTCATATTCAAATTCTATGCCGCTTGGCGAAAGCCACCAGCCAAATGCTTCAACAGTCGCGGAGACATTCTTATAAGTTCCATCATGTTTCATAACATGCACCTTTCGGTCGGTTTCAAAAGTTTCTAGGCTTCCGGGTTCCCCGTCCACCCTGCACATATAGCCTATCACATGTTTTTAGTGAAATATAGACATAGTATGAGATGAGGCTGTGAGCGACGCGGGCTGACTTTGGGTAGCGTATTAGGCGTGCGCCTAAGATGCATGTGTCCCCGGCGGTTTCATCTATCAATAGGGACACATCTATATATGGCTTATATAAGGCGGGAGGCATGTAGCTTTTCACGGGTTGATGCCACGGTCTTAAGCTTACCCTATGAGGTCTTGCCTTCGAGAAGCTTTTTGAGGTCCCCCCCATCGGGGGCGAAGGGGTCGGCGCGGAGCATCGGCGGGGTCTATCATCATTTTCTGATACGCATCTACCCAGCGCACGAAAAGCTCTTCCGCTGTCTCACCCTTATACTCGCTACGCGCTAGGCGGTCGGACTGCTTAGGAAATTGAATGAAGATGGCGGGGCGGTAAGCGGCGTATCCACCATCAGGCACCTTTTCGATTACATACTTCTCCTTAGTGTCATGATTGATGGTGTAAAGACCGGCGGAGGGGTTAAAACCTTTCATTGCGACGAGAGTGAAACCTTTATAGGTGGTGGTCATGGCGTTTTCCTTTCAATGAATAAATTGTGTTGCACTTCGGGGGTTATTTAGGAAGCGCGTATCTCCGGCGGGGTCACTTGCCATTGGAGGTATGTTTATGTGTAGCACTAGAGGGCTAAAATGGAACCTTGAATTATGCGACCCATAAGAATAGAATAGTAAGCCCCGGCAAATCTTTCTATTGCCGGGGGCGTAATGGTTAGTAGCTATTAGTGAGCCACCACGCCACATATAGGGAATACGCTTTCTGGCTAAGGCAAACGTCTCGCCGGTATATGAAACACCTTTGGTTTCCCGGTACAGTTAGGTGGGTCAGGGATTCTCCCTGACGGTAACCCTCCAGCTGACTATCGCCAGCTTTCCTGGTCTTGACACCGCCCGCTAGGGGCAATGTCCGTTTATTTTATCCACCTCTCCCGTCTCTCACAGGCGAGGTGCTTATTACTTACAGCTTACCACCTCCCAAAACCGTGCGCAAGCCGTATTCTAGGTGAGACACATTACCACCCCGACAATAAGGAGGGTTTATTAGGATACTAGAGGTAAGTATTAGATGCGATGTGCGAGAGCCTTAATCTCAGACCTGCACACCACCCAGACATGCAAATAGTACCAATATACGCTAAATCGTGGGGATTTTACACATATTGGTACTGCTAATAAGGGATACGTCTACATCGTCTCGCGAAACGTCAAGTGAAAGAACTTCTTCGACCTGTCAGTCTTAACTTCGTATGAGAAAATGAGGGTAGCCATCATACCCGCACATGCTATGGCGTGCATTAGTTGCGCGTCATCCGCCTCAACGCGACAGATAATATGCTCCCCATCCTGTTTAGCGAAGGCGACATCAGCAACCGGCTCCACAGCGTACTTCTTGTCTGCCTGGTGCCAGCCTGAGTCATCCGTTTCATATGCAACAAACTCGCCGTTTAGCACCAGCATCGGCTTCTCGTCCTTAAGGTGCTTGATGAGGTCTGCGTAGCGCGTCGTAAAGACATCGGGGTACGTGTGAACCTTGATGGTTACGTCGTTATTAAAGCTGAACGTGTTGTCTGCCATGATTGGTGCCTTTCGAATGATTTACCGTTTGCTGACTGAGGTGTTTTCTTCAACCCCTCTTAGTACATATATTGTATCACAGATTTAAGCAAGCCCGCAAACCTAACCCCTGCAACAACGCAAGGAAGCCCCGCAATCCCAGTATGCGGGAAGGCGGGGCACCTGAATGTTTACCTTGTTCAGGAATACACTCAGGGTCGCGGCGTAGAGTCCATTAATCTTATAAAGGGCTAAAACTCTATTATGATGGGTGGGGTAGCATTAATAAGATGGTTAGTGTTACCCCACCCTTTTTGATTTTGAAGCGGGGCGCTTAGGCAACAAACGGAGCCACCCTCGCATATATGGGGAAGATGCTTCGCGGCTAGGATAAGCACCCAGCCAGTACACGAAGTGCCTTCGGTTTCCCAATGCAGTTAGGTGGGTCAAGGCTTAGCCCTGACGGTAACCCTCCAGCCAGTATATACTAGCTTTCCTGGTCTTGACACCACCAGAGGGTGATGTCCGTTTAGATTTACAACCTCTCCCATCTCTCATAGGCGAGGTAATAGTTACAAACTATACCATTTATATAGACTGTTTGCAAGTTAGACGTGGCTACCATAGGGGCGTTGGCACTCGCATGAGGTGCGCTGTATCGAATAATTTCTTACTGCCACTAGTGGCTTCAAAAAAAGGGGGGTAGGTGCAGTACCGGCTGTTTCGCCAGCATTGCACCTACCCCTTTCGTGTCAGAGTTCTTAGCCCTTTACAAGCTCAAGAGTCATGCCGCCACCCAGGGTGAAGCCCTCAATAAGGTAGTCATCCTTGAAGGAAAGCTCTGCGTCGGTGGTGATAGTAAACTTATCCTTGAGGGACACCAGGGTAATGCCGTCAATGAGTGCCTTCTCAAGAATGATGGTACCTACACCGTCAATCTTTGCGAAGCGAACGTGAGCACGAATATCCATAATGGTGGAGGCATCAAAGATGGACTGTACAGCGTCAGTGAAGATGTAGTTTTCCTTGTTGGAGGAGGTGGACTTGATGGTGATGACGTTAGACATGCTGGTGATTCCTTCCTGAGAATCAATGCTTGATTTGGAGGGGCTTTTCAGTACCCCCTCGCCCTATATCTATAGTCTATCACAGATTCAAAACTGTATGCAAGTTAAATTTAAGTGAGGTGCGCCACGTTAGGTGGGCGACTCAATCGTTACCTTGAGCCGCCCACCTATAGCTTTATGTCACTTTGGCAGAAGCTCCCTTACTAGAATGTGTATGCGCCCGTACTTGCATTGAACTCTACGGGGAAGCGTCTATAGCGCGAACCATCACCCCATAACTCGTCGCTCTCTTCCTCGGTAAGATGGAAGATTGGGCATACAAGATATCTTGCGTCCCGAATGCTCATCAACCAAGGGGCGGAGTTATATTCAGAGCCAGGCTCAGCGGCAACGAAAAGCTCACCCACACAGAGAACAGGTTCCCTCCAGCTCTCCTCCTTAATATCAATTTCTTTAAGGGGGATGGTGGCAATTTCCTTCTCAATGATTACCCGTTCGGCATCAGTAAAGGTAACCTCAACCTTTGGGGTGAAGTTTTCATCTACCGCAATATGCCCCTCTTCGTCCAAGAGGTATCCCTTATACGAGACGGGTCGGTATGTGTGCTTATTGCGCTTCATGGCACATCTCCTTTCACTTAGATTACTACTAAGTATATTGTACCACAGATTTACTGAGTCTACATGATGCACCCCCTTCCGTGCTGTATGCACGCATAGAAATAGTACCAATATGTGTAAAAACCCTGTGGTGAGACACATATTGGTACTATTTTCGCTCTATGGATGCCTCCTAGCTATCCTCAGCGTCCTGGTTGCTTGAGTCTGCCAGTTCATCGGTAAACTTCGCAAGTAGCTTCGTACTGAGCTTTGTAGCAAGTGCCTGAGCTCCAAATACAGCCAACTTCTCCTCGTGGGTAAGCTTATCAATGTCGATTCGCTCTAGGTCGCCCCGTCGATTCTGCAAGTATTCAAAGGTGATGTCTAGAAGTTCATAGTCATCACGCCAACACTCGAAGTCATCACCACCATAACCGTATGGAGAAATATCCATGAGGAACTGCCTATCCCTTGCCCGGTAGTCCTCAATGGCATAGTACCCCACCCGTTCAGGGTCGTCCCATAGCTGTCGCTCTAGGATGTCGCGGCTCTCCTTGTACTCTGCCGATTCACTCAGCTGTACAAGTGCTTCGAACGCATCTCGCGGTAGGAAGTTCTTGTACTCGCGCGATTCGAGGTTCAGCATGTCTAGAACGTGGCTCACGTTGCTTGCGGTGTCCCCTCCGGGGCGGTTAAGGTAGCCGTCAAAGTCGTCCTCATAGAAGCTCTTGAGTAGCTTTAACTCCTTGTTGGTGAAGCTGAAAGCGTTCATCTCAGGGATGTAGGATACGCCGTCTGCGTAGATGTGGCTAATCTCTACAACCTTCATGTCTCGCTCACTGTAAGGGGCATACAGGAACCTGTCGTCGTAGCCCGGCTCCCCTGACTGTACACGCGCGCCAATATGGGCGACTGAGCAGAACTGTAGAGTCTCAGTCTCCGTCAGCGTTAGTCCGGCATCTACATGAAGTCCGGTGATGGTGTCTGCTGAGGTGGTGTTGCGGCTCACCTTGGAGGCACTGAACCATACATGGTCATACCAGTCTGCAAGCTTGGTGACCTCATATAGCTCTACCTCGTCGCTAAATAGTGGGCGAGTGCTGTCGGATGGCTTATGTACCCCTTCCGTATTCTTAGGGATGTAGAGTAGGATTCCGTCGCCTACGTTGAGTTCTGGAACGATATAGGTTCGCTTTGCGTACATTGGGTGTCTCCTTTTTCTTTGTAATATACGTGTTCTTGACGGTGGTTCTATTGTAACGGCTATGCTGGGTGCTTGAGTAGAGCTGAGCTTTGCACCCCGCCGGGGCTTTGTAAGGCACCCAGACGGGACGCAAGACCCTTCCATGCGGTCACTTACTGCTGAATATTGATAGTGTCGCCGTAAGGGGCGGTCACACTCTTGCCGTAAGAGCCATGCGGGATGTGAATGGTCACCTGGGTTCGTACATGGCGTGCGTTTAACGCACAGCCGCTATCCCGGTTAAGCACGCATAGTTTACCTTCGGTATAGGTTGCTCCGTCTACCGCATACATAGGGGTGTATTCAGCATAAGGTTCCTGACCGCCGGTGAGGTCGTCAGCATACCGTACCACATTTTCTGAAAGCTTGTTTCCAGTGATGACCTGAGTTATGGTACCGTCGTCGCCACGCTCAACCCAGGTATGGTCAGCGGTAATGCCAGTCAAGCCGTTACGGTCTACAAGGGTGTCATTCTGAGGATTAGTGATTCGCACGTAGTGTCCGTCGCCGTCGGGCATGATGGCATGACGGGTGGAAACCGCCTGACCGTTTACCACTTCGGGGTTAAGATTCGTGTCATATTTGCCAGCCGAGACAGTGTGCGCCACGCAAAAGAAGAGGGATAGAATAGTGAAGCCGATTACAGATATTGTCGTGTAGCTGGCATCCACAAGTGGGTTGATTCCAAAGGTACCCTTTTCGTGAAAGATAATGAACGTTACGATAGTTAGCAACCCCATTGGTAGCAGGTGTGCTACGAGTACACCAGCTGACGGCACCCCAATAACCAATGCAACAATCATGTATAGGATATTAAGCGCAATGAAGCCGTAAAAGTACCGAGTGTTGATGAAGTCATAAGGTTCACCGGCGGCATCGTGTCGCTTCGCGAAACGTAGAGCAACAAGGAGAGCTACCACCATTGCTACACCCCAGATGAGCGTGAGGGTGAAAAGCTTAGCGGCTGACAGTAGCAGGAAGTTGGAAATAATGGGCATGGGGTGTCCTTTCAGGGCTTGAAGTGATTTAGGGGGGGGTGCGGTATTACACGATTTCGCGGAACGTCAAGTGTCCAGATTCGGTGGCTTCTTCCCCTTCAACCTCATCCACTTCGATGGTGTAGTCTTTGATGGCTTTACCCATCATACCGGCACCAGCCAACAAGTAGCCCAAGCCTTCATTGTATTCAGTGTTGATGCGGGCTCCGATTTTGGTACCATCTTCATAGGTGAAGGTGCCTCCGATGGTTGTTTCGATAACCTTTTCGGTCATATAGTTTTCCTCAAAGCCGTCGTAGTAGTATCCACCTTCCTCTTCGATTTCGACGGTGCCCCACAACTCGATAACGCCCTTGTTTTGGGCAATATATTCTACAGTTTCCTTCTTAGTCATCTCTGTGGTGTTGTAAGTGATAGAGAAAGCTACGGTTACGTCTTCATTGGAGGTGAACATGTGTGGGATTGCCTTTCAGGAGGGTGGGAAAATGTCTAGCTTTGGGGCATCCCCGCAAGCTTTAACTATAGTGTACCACAGATTATTACTGGGAGCAAGGACTTTAAGTGGGTTAGCTCAATGCATTTCACAACAATGTAGTACTAGTGGATATGCGTCAGGGGCTAAGACACTCATCTGTTAGCATCCTAGCCCCTGAAATCTTACTCTATATTATAAGTAATTTCCTGAGCGACTTCCTTGCTGTACAACTCAGACTCTCTCAATCTACGACAAAGCACCTCCAGGCGTTCGCGAATATCTGTTAGCTCGCGTTCAGCTTCTACTGCCGCTTTGAGGGTCATGTCTGCAAGCGTCGCCAGGGCGGTCACATGTATCTGCTTGGTGGGCACACATGGGAACTCTCCCTCAAGAATGGGGGTGCTAATGAGTCCGCCATAGCAAATATCTGAGATACTGCGTAATTCCAGAGCGTCAAGCCCATAGCTGAGTGTACGTATGGGGTGGCTTGGAAGCGCCTTCGCGAATTGGGTAAGCGCTTCGCCGGTAGGTGCATCACATGCGACAGTATCGCCCCATGAGCCAGTATGCCCATACCTTGCCCACAGGCTACTGCCTGCGTCACTGACCGTTTCAAGAATGTTAGCGCTAATGCCACCATCAATAAGCAAGTACGGTTCACCGTTGGGCTGTGTAGCAATAACGCCTGCCTTAAACACGTGGGATGCAGTGAGGGGGTTCTTATCTCCGGGTGTGAATACGATGTCGCCGGGTAGAATTTCATGCCATGCAGGGTCAGTATCAGCCAATACAGGGGTGCCTATGTAGCAGGCGTATGCAGGGATTTCAGTTTCGCTGGTAAGCGTATGCGTACCTGACGTGTGGGTTGCGCGGGTGCCTGGCTCCAAAGGTGCCCCTGTAAGGGCTTCCAGGCTACCCGTAACGGCGAAAGTGTTACCCTCCTGGTTTCCGGGCACGCCAACGGTTAGCGTGGCTGTAAAAGCGCCTGTAACCCCGTTGAAGGTTTCAATAGTACCCATTGCCAGAGTGTAGCGTCCTTTGCGCCAGTCGGTAAGCGTAGGGGTTCCGTCTACAGTACCGATGCTACGGTCTTTGAGGAGTAGGGCAATTCCATGCCCGACTAGCGTTTTAGGTGTTTTGCGTGACATTATACCTCCATAAGTGAGAAACTGGCACCAATTGGGATTGATCCCAGTTTATTAGAGCGGCAGGTTAGCCGCTACCTGCCACTAACAGTCACAGGGGTATCTAAGGTAATTTCCCCGTCTACAATGCTTACACGCTCAAACTTTTCACCTCTGCTACTAGGTGTGTGGATGAGCCGCGCACACTGAGAAGGTTCTTACCCATGAGCCACCCATTTAGGTGGGTCAAGGATTCTCCCTGACGGTAACCCTCCAGCCAACCCAAGGGTTAGCCTTCCTGGTCTTGACACCACCCGAAGGCAATGCCCGTTTAGATTATCCACCTCTCCCAGTCTCTCACAGGCGAGGTGCTAGTTGGATTATACCATCTCAAAAGCTGACGGCGCGCGATTTAAAGCCACACACCGTCAGCTTTTGAGGCTATTTGAAGGGCTTGTGGCGTGCAACTTACTACCTATTACTAACAGTCACCTGAACATCTAGGGTGATTTTCCCGTCCGCAACGCCCACACATTCAAACTTTCCGCCATTGCGGGGCTGATGGTCGTAGCAGAATCCATGTAGGAAGCTCTTGAGTACCTTCTCACCGGACTTTTCGTCACCGTCCAACTCTGCTACCAGGTGTGCGGATGAGCCGCGTACAGCAAGGAGGTTTCTACCTAGTTCGATACCATAGTGGACACGCCCCATCTCGCCCTCCTTCTTGGGCGGCTCGTAGTATGCACCCTGGGAATAGTAGGGGTAGCTCCTCCATTGATTCAGGTCATTAATTTCGCTAAGCTCTTCATCTACAACGAAGTGAAGGTTTACAGTGGTCGTATCGCACTCACTCTCACCCATGAGCGGGTTACCCTCAACCACCTCCCCAAACTCGATGGTAGCAGTATGGGATTCGTGGTCTACGTCGATGGTGTAGTCCTTGATGTAGATGTTAGCGTGTTCCCCTAGCGCAAGAATATGCCTCATCTCTTCGGTGGTTTCAGGTACGCCCGTGGTGAGGTAGGCAACCCTATCGCCTGCATCCTTCACAAATTCAATGTTTGGTTCGATAACGACGTAAGGGAGGTAGTAGTGCCCATCCCATTTCTCGTCTACGTAGGTTTCGCCGTTGAGCTTGATGGGTAGGTGCTTGGTTAGAATTTCTTGCTCACTGTAGGAGTCGGGGTTAAAGCGGACGGTTAGGGTCTTCTTTTTGGGGAAGATAATATATGAGGTTGTCATAATTGATTACCTTTCAGGTGTGCTCACATCCCCTAGTTCGCATCGAGCTAGGGGATGTGTTGTGGGTGCCTTATGCGAGGTCGGTAGAGTTGTCGGTCAGAACCAGAACGCCTTCATGGAAGTCCACTTCCTCGATGCCGCGCTCATCTTCGATACCGAAGAGCTTGAGCATGTAGAACCAGATGAAGCCGTCGGCGTGAAGCTCGGTTTCGAAGATTTCGCCGCCCGCCTCAATGCTCATAGTAGCACCGTAGTCGTCTTCGCGTTCAGCGCGAACATCAATGCCTACAATGCGCGGTTCGTGACCTTCGCCAACCGGGGTGCTCATTTCGCCGGGGGTTTCGAAGCTGAACGCGAGGCTGGAGAAGCTAATGGTGGGGGTGTCGAGTGCAATAGCCATGATTGGTGACCTTTCGGTAGTTGATTGATAATTTGTGGCTTAGGGGTTTCATGTACCCCTTTTTGTCTTATACCTATAGTCTACCATAGATTTAGAACTGTGCGCAAGTCAAAATATAGGTGAGGTGGGCGTAAAAATCATTGCAAAGTCAGCTTTTATGTTGCACACACGTTATCTACCCTATATGGCGGGCTATTCGCGACTTTCTGAGTTTGCCCTAACAAGAAGCTTACGGAAATAGGAGATACGCAGTGACATTGCCAACATTAGTATCGGTAGGACAATTGCGATAAGCATATTAGTCAGCATTGCTCCCACTGTCAGAAATGGAACATCTATATCCACGAAACCTTGTTCTCGTAGTACACGCGGAGTCCATAGGAGCATTAGCACGGATAATGCCGCAACAGCAAGTGAGCACGCATTTATAGCAGTAGAATTACCATCTCCCCCTTTGACCTGCATGTATGCGTATGCCCCAAAGATTACAATAGCGCAAGCTACACCAAAGATAACAAATAGAATCCAGGTAGGTGCGTCGATTAGTACCTGAGGTGGCATGGTTGGTGCAATTGTGAACATATGGGGAATCCTTTCTTGTAGATGCTTCCGATAGTGTGTCGAATATGGCTACCCCAAGGCTTAGACCCTAACCGTCTCAGCTAGTGCAGTAGCGGTATCCCGCGCCGCGCGTAGATATAGCTGAGGTGACTAAATGGTGTGGCGCATGTGCCACTAGAGGATGGGGCTGAGTCCCTGAGGTGCAGGTAGTGGGCGGCTATGTGGTATAGCCGCCCACTACCTGCAAGCATTTACCCGCCCCTACGCCTTCGGGACAGTAAGAGAAACGTTAATAGTGATGGTGTCACCCTCAATATTCACGTATTGCGCGCTTTCGCGTGCCTTTGCGTAGAAGTCTCGCTCGAAGCGGCGGGCTACTCGCTTGACTCGTTCCGGGTCGCCGTCTACCTTTGCTACCATGCGGGCACCCTTGCCGTAGGTTTCGCGCCCGCCGTCAAGGTCGATAAGGTAGACGATTTCGCCCTCTTCCGGGTAGAATGCCAGGCTAGTAGAGCGGTAGGGGTACTTCTTCCACAAATCCATGTTGGACAGGGAGCTGTAACGGGGGTTGGCGGTGAAGTGTAGGCTCACTTCTTCTACGTCGTTCGGGTCTACTTCGAGGGGGGTTGCCCTGGTGGAGTTCGTGGAAGTTTAGGGTAGCGGTCTTAGCTTCCTCGTCTACCTCTAGAGTGTAGTCCTTGATGCAGAGGTTCCCCTTGGTGCCTGCAACAATGAAGTACTGCAATGCTTCGGGGGTTTCACTGTCTACATCGACGTTTACTAGCTTGTTGTCGAAAGCGTCTACGATGGTAAGTTCGGGGTATGCCACTACTTCGTAAGAGTCATAGTAGTCGTCGTAGTCCTTTTCAGCACTAGCATACCCATCCAGCTTGATAGACAGCTTATTGCTGTTGAGGTCTACCTTCTCTACCCCGTGCATATAGGAGTAGGAGACATTGAGGGTTACACCCTGCGGGAAAACACAAATGGGCTGAGACATGATTAGCGCCTTTCGGTAGATGCTTAATCAACTCTTCGTTACACTCTAAGTGTAGCACAGATTTACTCAATTACGCAAAACATCTACTGTGAACTGTGCCACTAGAGCGTATGTGGTGTGCTGAGTTTGAGAACTGCCACCACATACGCCCATAGGTGATGCACTACATGCAAAAGGAACAGTGCCTCACTACCCATCTGCGGGGCGTGAGGCACTGTTCCTTTTCAAGCGTTAGTCAGCGTAGCGAGTTAGAAGTTTACGGACTGCAAATCCGACAGAGCCAGTAGTGGAACCGTATCGGTGGGGTCCACAGCAGGCGGGGCAGTCATCCTCATCAAAAGGCTCTTCCTCTGCGTCGTACTCTTCCTCGTTGTAGGTGCAGTCTTCGTCATCACCGAAACCATAAAAGGTTACTTCGCGGGATTCATCATCGAGACGGTAGATAGAGAATCGTTCGCCACCGTCGAGTTTAAACTCAATGAATCGAGGGGCGTTAGCGGTGTCCATCTCGTAGCAACACAGCGACTCCTCTGCTTCGATTGCCTGAGCGAGAGTTTCGAGTTCAACGCCTTCGTGGAGAGTGAAGCCAAATTCGGGGGAAGCCATGATTACTAGCCTTTCGATTGATGAATGATTCAGCCTTTCCGGTATCCCCGGTGGCTTATATAAATATTATGCCACAGATTTACCTCTCTATGCAAGTCGGTTTTTTATGTGTGCTGACCTACATAGAGGGGTTGGCGACAGTATGTTGCACGGCAGTAACCAGCGAACTACACATAGGGACTAG
>ENA-OWLM01000607-OWLM01000607.1-metagenome-genome-assembly--contig:-NODE-607-length-13772-cov-6.295619_pt1 | contig 13772 bp, 7 predicted proteins | sample MGYA00245349_ERZ651102 | MGnify/ENA primary metagenome ERZ651102 (study PRJEB26857, sample SAMEA4031759) | metagenome | biome: human; feature: oral; material: saliva | place: Philippines | collected 2014 | study... | reverse complement strand
GAATGTTCGGCATAGAAATATCCCGTGCAGATACTCTCATCTGCACGGGATATTTCTATATGTCTAACCGCTGCGAATCAGCCGCCGCGGCTAGTACGTCAGGCTAGGGGAGAAGCGCCTACTTGCTCTCACCCTTGAGCGCGCCCACGAGCGGACCAATCACGTCCATGGGCAGCGGGAAGACCACGGTCGAGTTCTGGTCGGCACCCAGCTCCAGCAGGGTCTGCAGGTAACGCAGCTGCAGGGAAGCGGGGGACTGGCTCAGAATGTCGGATGCTTCCTTCAGCTCGCTGGAGGCCTCCAGCTCACCGCGTGCCGAAATGATCTTTGCACGGCGCTCACGCTCAGCCTCAGCCTCGCGAGCCATGGCGCGCTGCATAGCCTCGGGAATCTCAACGTCCTTAATTTCGACGAGCTCCACCTGAATACCCCACGGCTCGGTGCGCGAACCGATGATGGAACGCAGGTCCTCGTTCAGGTCCTCGCGGTGTGCGAGCAGGGTGTCCAGGTCAACGCGGCCGAGCAGGGAACGCAGGGTAGTCTGCGCGATCTGGCTGGTGGCAATCGGGTAGTTCTCAACCTCAAGCACGGCGTTCTTGGCGTTGGTCACGCGGAAGAGGACCACGGCGTTCACGCGGGCGGGAACGTTGTCCTTGGTGATGACTTCCTGCGGGGGAATGGTCAGGGTGATGACACGCATATCAACGCGCTGCAGGGAGTCAACGAGGGGGAAGACGACGTTCAGGCCGGGCTTCAGCTCCGAACGCAGGTGGCCGAAGCGGAAAGAGATGCCACGCTCGTATTCGGGGATGACGCGGAACATACGAATCAGAATAAAAAGAACAATGACGGCAACTGGGATGAGGATAGTTGCCAGAGTGACGGGATCCATGGTTTTCCTTCACAAGTATTGGGGGAGGACGGTATGTGTGCCCACCTGCCCGCGCCTCGTACGGTGCAGGTAGTAGGGGGTGCCCGGTACCGGGCTGTGTGTGGGGGAGTTTTGGGAGGGGAATTTTCCGTCCCGGCGTACCTCGCGGCGGTCGGTGCTTTAGCGGCACCCCGCATGGAAAACTCAAAAGAGGAATAAAAGAGAATTCCACACGGGGTGGCCGCCGAAGCTAACAGACGGGACCAATCGACCGGTCAGCCGCCGGAACGGAAAAACTTGTGCAGCGCTACTTCTTCGCCATCTGCTCTGCCAGTTTTTCGGCAGCCTCAACCTCAGCCAGGTTCTGCTCCTGCAGGACCTCATTCGTGGTCTTGTGCAGTCGCTTAACCGAGGTGCCGGTACCGCTCCATGCGGGGCGGTCCGGGTCGAGGGCAGAGGTACGAACCGGCAGGGTTGCCTCCGCAATCATCTGCTTGCGGGTCTGCTCGGTACGGCGCTTACGCTCATTCGACACGCCACCCCACTTCGCCGCGAAACGGTCCATCTTCACGTTCACCGATTCGTCAGCGGTGGATGCGTGAATATGCTTCGGATCGTTCTCGAAGTTCGCGGGGGAACGCATGAGCTTCACAGCCAGCGGGTAGGTCAGCGACAGGCAGACCACCGCGGCGGCACCCTCCACCAGAAGCTCCAGCGGGGAGTGCCAGACGATGGCGGCACCAATCAGGATGACCACGCCCAGCAGCGAGACAGCAACCGCCAGCCCGCGGTGGAAACGACCCGACTCGGAGTAGGGCCATTCGTCCACTTCACGGGTAAGCTCGCGGCCGTTCGCCGAGACGGTGCAGCTGTCCTTAATCGGGCAGGTGTTGCACACGCTGGGCTTGGCGCGGTAACGCATCACTCGGTTATCCGAGTCGAATGCGGTCGCCCACAGCCACTGGTCTTCGGGGCAGAGCCACGCGTCGCTCTCTTCGTGGTAGGTGAACCCGAAGGTTCGCGCCGCCACCATGCGCTGGCTGGTGCGCTTGGCGAGAATATCGAAGCCCCAACCCACGGCGACCAGGCCTAGCGCGTACACGCAGGCCAGCCACACGAGGAAAGAAACTCCAGCAATCTGCTCAGGCATGGTTAGCCTCGACGATCGCTACGGTAGGGGCTGGTCTGCTCGGGCAGCTCCTCGGCAGCCTTAGCGCCGGCGAACTCTGCGATGCGAGCGTCCTCAACCACCTCGTACAGCGGCGGTTCGGGCAGCTCCAGGACGGTTTCCTTAGCGTTCTTGGAGAAGATCTCCTTGATACCCAGCAGTGCCAGCTTAATCAGCGGGATAATGCCGACCAGGAAGATCACGTCACCGGGCATACGCATCCAACCCATCACGGCGGAAGCGCCGTCGTGAATGAACGCGAAGGAACGAGCCTCGTAGTAGCCTTCACCCACGGACTTGTACAGCTGAGCAATACCCAGCGGCAGCAGCGAGATGAAGGACATCCACAGCAGACCAATGTTCAGGGTCCAGAAGGAGAACTTCAGACCCTTCTCAGGCCACTTGTCCTCAGGGAGCAGGTAACGCAGACCAAACACCGCGAACGCGATCGCGAGCATACCGTACACACCCATCATGGATGCGTGTGCGTGGTTTGCGGTCAGTGCCGTACCAATCTCGAAGTAGGACACGATCGGCAGGTTAATCAGGAAGCCGAACACACCTGCGCCGAGGAAGTTCCAGAAGCCCACAGCAATCAGGAACATAACAGCCCAACGGTGCGGGAAAGGCTTGGTGCGGTTGGAGTACTGGCGAGCACCCAGCTGCATGAAGCCCCACGCCTCAACGGTCAGGAAGGTCAGCGGGATAACCTCGGCGGCGGAGAAGAACGCACCGAATGCCATCTGCTCGGAGGGGGTACCGACGAAGTAGGTGTGGTGCAGAGTACCGATCACACCACCGACGGAGTAGAGCACGGCGTCCATCATGATGATGGAGATCGCGATGCGCTCGCGGACCACGCCGAGCAGCACGAAGATGTACGCCACCATGACGGTGGTGAACAGTTCGAGGAAGTCCTCCACCCAGAGGTGAACCACCCAGAATCGCCAGAATTCGGCGACGGTCACGTGGGTACGCTGACCTGCGAGCAGGCCGACCGCGTAGAACATGGGGATGGCGAGGCCGGAGAAGAGGAACAGCCACGGCAGGGAGGTCTTCTTCGAGCCCTTCAGGCGAGCGGAGAGGGTACGCCAGACGATGACGATCCAGATGAACATACCCGCGGTGAGCAGGATCTGGAAGAATCGCGGCAGGTCCAGGAACTCCCACTGCTGCGAGAAGAAGCCGGTGAATTCCTTGGGGATGAGGCCCTTCTGAGAGAACCATTCGTTCAGCAGCGAGCCGAGGACCACGAAGACCACGGCGCCGATGAGAACGTAGGTAAGCAGGCCCTGCTTCTTGGGTTCGCGGCGGGTAATCAGCGGGGCGATGAAGATACCGCCCGCCAGGAACGCGCCTGCGGTCCAGAAGAGGGAGAGCTGAAGGTGCCAGGTTCGAGATACCGTGTAGGGCAACAGCTGGCCCATGTCGATACCGAAGAAGCCGGTGAGTTCTTCACGGTAGTGCTCGGTGAGTGCACCCACCAGAGCCTGCAGCAGGAACAGCACCAGGATCGTTGCGAAGAGCAGGCAGGCTGCCTTCTGCGAGGGGGTCAGGCGAACTTCGTCGGGCTGACGGAAGTCGAGGACGGGTGCCTCTTCCGCGTGCCAGCCGATAGCGCGGGACCAGCGGCCGTAGATGGCGAACATCAGACCGGTACCACCGATGAGGGCAATCAGGGAGAGTGCCGACCAGACCATCAGATCCGCGGTGGGCTTGTTGTCCACGTTGGGTTCGGAAGGCCAGTTGTTGGTGTAGGAGTAGGGCTGGTCGGGGCGGTCTGCCGCCGATGCCCATGCGGTCCAGCCGAAGAATGCGACGATGTCGTGCAGTTCTTCGTCGTTCTTAATGGCGTTGGGGAACAGGCCCTGCGAGGTGTCACCCTTCATCAGGGTTTCGCGGTAGTGCTTGAGCATGAGCTGGTAGCCCTTGGTCTCACCAGTGGACCAGGTGATGGTCTTAGTCTGCTCGTCGTACTTGTTCTCCTTGCGCCACTCGTTCTTGACGAGTTCGCGGGGGTCCTGCTTGCCCTGTTCACGGTACTCCTTGACGGCAGCATCGGTGGTCAGGCGCAGGTATTCTGCAGTGTAGTCGGGGCCGAGGTAGGCACCGTGGCCGAGGACGGATCCGTACTGCTGCAGGCCGCGTCCCTGGAACAGTTCCTGACCGTGCAGGATCTGTTCTTGGGTTGCGATAGTTTTGCCGTCGTTGCCGACGATTTTATCGGGGAGCGGCATGGAGAGTGCGTAGGTGCGCATTGCAAGGACTGCCATGATGGTGAAGCCCAGGAGCATCACAAACGCAACAGCCTGTACCCAGCCTTTTCCGGCATAGGCACCGACCGTGTCTGAGCGGCGGGCAATCTTTGCTGCCTGCGCACGCGAGACGGGTTTTGTAGCCATAGTGTATGTCTCCAGTGTGCGTGGAATTTGTATGTGGAGTGGCTCCGACGCACATCCGCTGGAGGGGCGGCTCACTATGTTCGGGGTGAATCGTCCTTGAGGGAGGTGCGACAGCCCACCCTGCCTTTTATTCTTGCATATTAAATACGCATTTACGAAACTTTGCTGACGTATCGTCACAATATGACAGGCGTATTCAGGCATAAAAGCCACAGTTACAAGGCAAAAAAGTTCGAATGTTACGTTGAGGTTGAATCCTTAGCTTCCGTGACTACTTACCAGCCTGCAACGGGGGAACATAGGGCGGAAGCTATGCAGGCTCCCTCAATCAGGACTCTTACTCGGGTTCCTACTCGGGCTTCTACTTGAGCTTCTACCGGAAATCTTGCCGAAATTATTGGTGGGAGGCGCATCCCAGCATGTGGAAGGGGAATGCGGCACCCCTCACGTTCCTACACTCGGGTGTGGAATAATAAAACTCGGTACTACTAAACACAGTACAAATTTTTTCAGTACAGATTCTGTGCACCCACACGGTGTACCCTCAGAAGGGGCCACTTACCCCGCATCCACGGCGGACCGCCGCCACAGCCCGCAATCTATCGGCACCTCAGGAGAGTTCACGTGCTTCTCTACAAATCCACCCAGAAAGCAGTCACCGGAATCCTGCGCACCGTCTTCCGCGCCCGCGTGACCGGACTCGAAAACTTCCCCGCCACCGGCCCGGTGATTGTCGCCTCCAACCACCTGTCCTTCCTGGACTCCATCATTATTTCCGCCATGATGCCGCGCCGCGTGGCGTTCCTCGCCAAGGCTGAGTACGTGAACACCCCCGGCCCGCGCGGCAAGATGATGAAGGCATTCTTCGAAGCCGTGGACATCATTCCCGTGAACCGCTCCGACCGTTCCGAATCGCTCAAGGCACTCGATATTGCCCTGGAGAAGCTGCAGGAGGGTAAGGTCTTCGGCATTTACCCCGAGGGCACCCGCTCCCGCGACGGCTACCTGTACCGCGGCAAGATTGGTGTGGCGTGGCTGGCGCACATGACCGGCGCGCCCGTGGTTCCGGTTGGTCTGATTGGCACCGACCGCCTGCAGAAGCCCGGCTCGAACATGATTTACCCGCGCCGCTTCACGATTCGTGTGGGCAAGCCACTCTACTTTGAGAAGACCGGTGAGAAGATGACCGGCAAGCAGCGCCGCGTCACCGCCGACACGATCATGGACGAGATTGCTCAGCTGTCCGGTCAGGCACGAAAGCACGAGTACAACGTTTCGCCCTCAGCCGCACGTGACGCAGGCTAGGGCACTCGCCGCCTATACCGCGTAGACTTAAACCGCGCATTCACACACCGACCCCGCGCTTTGGGGGAGATGGGTGCAGGATGCGCGGTTTGTCGTATGCGTGAGCCTGGGATGACCCCGGTAGCCCAGCAGCGGCAACCCCGCAGAAAGCCCAGTAGAGCGAGGAGAAAGTACCCATGGCAGAGCCTTCCAGCTACCGCCCCGCCCCCGGCGAAATCCCCACCGACCCGGGCGTTTACCGTTTCCGCGATGCCGACGGCCGCGTCATCTACGTGGGCAAGGCGAAGAACCTGCGCAACCGCCTCAACAGCTATTTTGCGTCCCCGCAGACGCTGAGCCCGAAGACCTATGCGATGGTGCATACGGCGGCGAGCGTAGAGTGGACCGTGGTAGCGAGCGAAATGGAATCGCTGCAGCTCGAATACACCTGGATTAAGGAGTTTTCGCCGCGATTCAACATTGCGTTCCGCGACGATAAGTCGTACCCGTACCTGGCGATTACGGTCAATGATGTGTACCCGCGCGCTATGGTGACTCGCGGCGAGCGCCGTAAGGGCGTGCGCTATTTTGGCCCCTATTCGCAGGCGTGGGCGATTCGTGAAACCCTGGATGCGCTGTTGCGCGTGTTCCCGGTGCGCACCTGCACGAATGGTGTGTTTAACCGCGCGAAGAATAGCGGTCGCCCGTGCCTGCTCGGCTATATCGATAAGTGCGCGGCGCCGTGCGTGGGCAAGATTAGCGCCGAGGAGCACCGCGAGTTGGCGCGCGGGCTGACCCGGTTTATGGGTGGTGGCGCTGAGAAGCATATCGCCCAGTTGACCGCGGAAATGAAGGCCGCCGCAGCTGATATGGATTTTGAGCGCGCCGCGATTCTTCGCGACGATATTGCCGCGCTGACTAAGGCGTTTGAGCGTAACGCCGTGGTGCTTGGCGCGACCGTGGATGCCGACCTGTTCGCCTATGCTGAGGACGACCTGGAGGCATCCGTTCAGGTGTTCTTCGTGCGCGGCGGCAGGATCCGCGGCCAGCGCGGCTGGATCGTGGAGAAGGTCAACGACAGCACCGACGCGCAGCTCATTGAGCAGCTGATCGCGCAGGTGTACAGCGATATTGCGGCGAGCCTCGCCTCCCAGAAGGACGCCGAGAAGAGCCTGAACAGCTACGATATTCCGCGCTCCGTGCTGGTGCCGGTGGAGCCCGAGAATAAGGAGCAGCTGGCGTCCTGGCTGGCGGAGGTGCGCGGCGGCCCCGTGGAGATTAGCGTCCCGCAGCGCGGCGACAAGGCAGAACTCATGAAGACGGTTGCCGAGAATGCGCGCCAGTCGCTGACCCTGCACAAGAGCCGCCGTGCCGGTGATTTGACCACCCGCAGCGCCTCCCTCGTGGAGCTGCAGGAGGCGCTAGAACTGCCCGACCCGCTGCTGCGCATCGAGTGCTACGACATTTCGCATGTGCAGGGCACGAACGTGGTTGCGTCCATGGTCGTCTTTGAGGACGGCATGCCCGCGAAGAACGCCTACCGCACCTACAGCATTACCGGCGACGCCGCGCGTGACGATACCGCCAGCATGTACGATGTCATTACGCGCCGCTTCAAGAGGCACCTGGCGCAGCAGGCGGAACGCGAAGCTGCGCCCGTGCACTCCGGCGAGATTGACGCCTCCACGCCCGAGCCTGCGAAGTTTGCCTACCCGCCGAACCTGGTGCTCGTGGACGGCGGCCCGCCTCAGGTGGCTGCCGCCTCCGCCGCGCTGAGCGACCTGGGCATTACGGATGTGTACGTTGCCGGCATCGCTAAGCGCCTGGAGGAACTGTGGCTACCGGACGACGACTACCCGGTCGTGCTACCGCGCACCTCGCAGGCGCTGTACCTGGTGCAGCGCATCCGCGATGAGGCGCACCGTTTCGCTATCACCTTCCACCGTTCCAAGCGCGGTAAGGCGATGGTCGCCTCCGCCCTGGATGAGGTACCCGGTCTGGGCGAGGTGAAGCGTTCCGCGCTGATTAAGCATTTCGGGTCGGTGGCTCAGATTAAGCAGGCGAGCGCCGAGGAGCTGACGGCGGTGCCGGGTATTGGTCCGGCGTTGGCTCAGAAGATTCTGGCGGCGCTGACCTAATCCTCTGGCTGGCGCTGGGTGAAGGCCCGCCCGGGGTGTGAACGTAGCACCCCGCCTCGTAATGGCGCTTAACAAACGTGTCATAATTGAAGGAAACCGTCATCATTACGAGCGCGCTATCTTCGCGCGCCCTCAACCAGTAGAGTGGAAACCGTGAGTAATAACCATCTGCGCCTATTCACCAGCGAGTCGGTGACTGAAGGCCACCCCGATAAGATTTGTGACCAGATTTCTGACGCCATCCTTGACGGCATCATCGCCCAGGATCCCGCAGCGAACGTTGCTGTGGAGACCATGGTGACCACCGGTCAGGTGCATGTTGCTGGTGAGGTGACCACCTCCAGCTACGTCGAAATCCCCTCCATCGTGCGCGAGACCATTCTGGGTATCGGCTACGATTCCTCCACCCGCGGCTTCGACGGCGAGTTCTGCGGCGTGTCCGTGTCCATTGGCGAGCAGTCCCCGGACATTAACGCCGGCGTGTACGAGTCCCTCGAGGTTCGTCAGGGCATCGCAGCTGACGAGTACGACCGCCAGGGTGCGGGCGACCAGGGCATCATGTTCGGTTACGCATCCAACGAGACGAACGTGCTGATGCCCGCCCCGATTTGGCTGGCGCACCGCCTCTCTGAGCGTCTGACCAAGGTCCGTAAGGACGGCCTGCTGACCGAGCTGCGCCCCGACGGCAAGACTCAGGTGACCCTCGGCTACGATTCGAACAACGTGCCTGTCTCCGTGGACACCGTCGTTGTTTCGAGCCAGCACACCGCAAGCTACGACCTGGCTGACCTGCGTGCAGACATTGAGAAGCACGTTATCGCACCGGTTCTGGGCAGCGTCGAGCTGGATTCTTCCAACGCTAAGTTCATTGTGAACCCCGCCGGCCGCTTTGTTCAGGGTGGCCCCGTGGGTGACGCGGGCCTGACCGGCCGCAAGATCATTGTGGACACCTACGGTGGTTCGGCTCGTCACGGTGGTGGCGCGTTCTCCGGTAAGGACCCGTCGAAGGTGGACCGTTCCGCAGCGTACGCAATGCGTTGGGTTGCGAAGAACATTGTGGGTGCCGGTCTTGCTGACCGCGCCGAGGTTCAGGTTGCGTACGCTATCGGCCAGGCAGCGCCGGTCGGTCTGTACGTTGAAACCTTCGGCACCGAGAAGGTCGACCCGATCAAGATTGAGAAGGCTGTGCGTGAGGTCTTCGACCTGCGCCCGCTGGCAATCATTAACGAACTGGATCTGCGCCGCCCGATTTACAAGAAGACCGCAGCTCACGGCCACTTCGGTCGTACCGAGCCGGAATTCACCTGGGAGCGCCTGAACCGCGTGGATGCACTGCGTTCGGCAGTGTCCTCCTCCTCCTCCTAATATCTGTCAGGGTAGAGGAGCACGCTGATTCGGGTGACTCAGAGCAGTTCTGAATCGAACTCTTCAGCACCGTTGGGTGCTCAGCAGGAATCCCTGCAACAGCTTGACCTGTTGCAGGGATTTCCTGCTCTTCGTGATGCCCTGATTCCGGCTACCCCGGAGCCGGTAAACGTTGCCGCCGAGTTGGAGGCGAGCGGCGTGCCGAACCCTGTGGCGCGTGTGCGCGTGGATAGCACCCTGCCGCAGGTGGACCGCACGTTTGATTACCGCGTGCCCGCCGAGCTGAGTGAGGATGCGGTGCCCGGCGCTCGCGTGCGCGTGCTGTTCAACGGCCACGAGCTGACCGGCTACATTGAGGAACGCGCCGCCACGACCGATTGGACGCGCACTTCGCTGCTACCGCTCAAGTCGGTGCTGTCGCGTGTGCCCTCTGTTGCGCCCGAAATTTTTGCGCTTGCTGAGGCGCTTGCCGACCGTTACGCTTCCACGGTGGCGAACGTGCTGCGCCTGGCGGTGCCGCCGCGCATTGCCGCGCTGGATAAGAAGTACGCGCCCCTTCTGCCGGGTTACGAGTCGGCGTATTTGGGTGATTCTGCACCGGTAAGCACTTCCGATACCCCTGAGATTGCGGAACCCGAGAATACGGCTCCCGAGCACGCGGATTCTGAGCCTTCTACCGCCTCCGCTGCCTCCAGTGCCGCTGTCTCCAGCGCTACCGACCCGTATGCCTGGCTTGCCACTCCCGGCGCGCCCGCACCTTTCGTGCTGGACCCGCCGGCGCTGAACCCGGATGCGCCGGATGCCGCCTCCGTCTTTTCCGATTACGAGAACGGTGCGGAGTTCATTGAGGATGTTGCCGCCGGTGCCGCAACCCGCGCCGTGATGACGGTTCTTCCCGGTCACCTGGAGCACACGTGGGCGGATGTTTTGGCGACCGCGCTCGCAACCGCTGCTGCAAGTGGTCGCGGCGCTATTGCGGTGGTTCCGACCGCTAAGAACCTGGATCTTCTGGAGGCGGCGCTCGCCGAGCGTCTGCCGGCTGATTCGTTTGTGCGTTTGAGTTCTGATTCGACTCCGCATACTCGCTATCACGGGTTTGTGAAGGCGCGCCTGGGGCAAGTGCCGGTGGTGATTGGTACCCGTGCGGCAGCCTACGCGCCGGTGGCGAACCTGGGCCTGGTGGTGTGCTGGGATGACGGCGATTCTTCGCTGGTGGAGCAGCGCGCACCGTATTGTCATGCCCGTGATGTGTTGCTTTTGCGTGCTTCTGCTGAGAATACTGCGGCGCTGTTTGCCGGGTTCAGCATGAGTAGTGAGGCGGCGCGTCTGGTGCGTACCCGCTGGGCGTCTCATGTGCGTGCGCCGCGTGCGTTGGTGCGTGATTATTCGCCGCGTATTTTTTCGACGGGTTCGGAGTTTGAGTTGGCGCGTGACCCGTTGGCGGCGATGGCGCGTATTCCGCACCTGGCGTTTGAGCATGCTCGTCGGGCGTTGGCGCGTGGTCCTGTGTTGGTGCAGGTGGCGCGTAGCGGTTATATTCCGTCGTTTTCGTGCGAGCGTTGCCGCATGCCGGCGCGTTGTGGCGAGTGTAGTGGGCCTTTGTCGGTGGCTTCGGGTTCGTCGGTTCCGTCGTGTTCGTGGTGCGGTCATTTGGCGCAGCAGTGGCGTTGTTCTGAGTGCGGTTTTACGCATTGGCGTTATTCGGCGGCGGGTGCGACTCGTACTGCTGAGGAGCTGGGTCGTGCGTTCCCGAATGTTCCGGTGATTTCTTCGGCGGGTGACCATGTGCGGGCATCGGTTGGTCCTGAGCCTGCGTTGGTGGTGGCGACTCCGGGTGCTGAGCCGGTGGCTTTTGGTGGCTATGCGGCGGCGCTTCTTCTGGATGCCGATAAGATGCTTCGTTTTGATTCGTTGCGTGCCCCGGAGGCGGCGTTGCGTCGCTGGTTGAACGCGGCGGCGTTGGTTCGTCCGGCGGCTCTTGAGGGCACGGTGGTGACGACTGCTTCGCCGTCGCCGGTGGAGCAGGCGCTGGTGCGTTGGGATCCGGCGTGGTTTGCTCGTCAGGAGCTGGAGGAGCGCGCGCAGACGGGTCTGCCTCCGGCGGTTCGTACGGCTGCGGTGACCGGTGCGGAGGCGGATGTTCGCGCCTTCATGGAGGAGTTCTTGGGTTCTTCTGCGTTGCTGGAGCGGGTGCGTGAGCAGTTGCGTATTGTGGGTCCGGTTCCTCTGGATCAGGGCTATTTTGCCTGGTCGGAGTCTCTTGTCGAGGATTCTGAGGAGGCTCCGGTTCAGGGCGATTGGCGTACCCTGATGTTCTTCTCGTATGGCATTGCCCGGCAGGTGACCCGCGAGTTGCGTGCGACGCGTGCAACGATTGCGGCGTTGAAGAAGAATGTGGGGGAGCGGCCGGTTCATATTCGTTGTGACGGCCTGGACGTGCTGTAATTTTCTAGTCGTGCTGTAGTGTTCTGGTGAGGGGTGTTGTTCGCCCCCGAAAGAGATACACAGGGCAGCGTCGATAATGCGTGCTGTGAGCGGGTTTGCGGGCGTGTTGTGCGCAGAGGCGAGGAGGTGAGAGGCGTGTCGAAGGTGCCTCATCTGCTGAAGGGTAGTGCGCTGCCTGATGGTGAGCAGCGGCGGCTGGCGGAGTATGCTTCTGCGCATCCGAAGAGCGCCCTGCACCGTAAGGGTAAGCACCATGATGCGGCGGTGCTGCTGATTCACGGTATCGGCTACCAGAATCACGGCGAGACGCTCGCGTATTTTGGCAAGCCGGTGGCGCATAGTGTGCAGACTCTGCTGGCGCTGAACACGGATTCTGTCGCCGCCTCCGAAGAGAACCCTGCTGCAGAGGCTTCTGCGCGGGTTCGTGTTGAGGTGATTCCTGACGGTGATACCCTCCCGCCTGCTGCTGAGGTGAACCCGCTGAGCCACCACAGCGAGTTGACGTATTCGTTGACGATTGAGCACACGGAGTACCCTGCTGACCCTGCCGACCCGGTTGAGGAAAGCCCGCAGGTTGAAGAGAACTCCGCGCAGGAAGAACCCGCCGAAGCCTCCGAGCCCAAAGAATCTACAAGAATCGGTCTGCCGAAAGTTGAACTTCCGAAGGTTGGGCTGCCCAAAGTGGAGTTACCCAAGGTAGAGCTGCCCAAGGTGGAACTTCCGAAGGTAGAGCTCCCTAAGATTGAGCTTCCCAAGATAGAACTCCCGAATATCGAGCTGCCTAATCTTGAGCTTCCGCGCCTACCTCAACCGAAGCCGCGCCCGGTTCGCACGGTCACTCGCCGTAGCCTCCTCTTTCAGGAGGGCTTCTGGCGGCCCAGGCATTACCGCCCGTTGAAGGAGCATTTGCCCTGGTTGGTGTCGGTTTTGCCGCTGTTTTTGATGTTCTGTTTCTACTATGAGCGCCCCGGCGCGACCTGGCGTGAGCGTGCCGGGCACCTGTTGCGTTCTACGGCGCGGTTTGTGAACGTGGCGCTGTGCCTGGTGCTGGCGGCAATGGCTGTAATGACTTTCCGCGATGCTTTTGTGGCGTCTCTGGGTACTCCACAGGGTGCGTTTACGGGTCTGGCAGCGGTGCTCGGTCTGGGTATTGTGGGCTGGGTTTTGGCTCGTCGTGCCCGTGAGCTGTGGGCGCTGGTGAAGGCTATTCCGACGCAGCTGATTCAGACGGCGACCAGCCCGGAGTCGCGCGATTTGGAGCGTATTTATGCGCGTCTGGATCGTCAGCTGGACGATTTGAGTTCCCGTAGCGATGCGGTGGGTATTATTGCCCATTCGCAGGGCGGATATTTGAGCTATGAGCTTCTGCGTCGCCGTGCGGCGGCGGGTAAGAAGCCGATTCGTTTCTTCTACGGCCTGGGTAGCGGTGTGGTCCCGATTAGCATTATCGCTAGTGACCGCAACGACATTCTGGGGCACCTGGACGCAACCGGTAGTTACCGTAACCGTGCCATGCTGCTGTGGGTGAGCGCGGTCGCGGCGTTCTCCTGGCTGGTGGAGGCGTTCCTGCTGTTTGGCCCGTACCGTTCGCTGCTGCACTATGCGATGCTGGTGCCTCTGGCGTTGAGCGTGGTGCCCCTGGTCGCGAGTGTGCCGGGTACTTTGAAGGGGCGGGCGCGTATTGTCCGCAAGAGCGCCCGGGAAAGCCTGGAAAGCCGGGAAAGCGCCTCCGCAAAAATCTCTGCTAATGCCTCCGCGAAGAATCCGGCTGATGTGCGCTTGGCGGATGCGCGCCTGGCGAACCCGTACGGCACGCGCGCCTACGTGAAGTGGCTGATTCCGCTGCTCTTCGTGCACGGCGTTTTCATGCTGTACGCGGTGTTCATGCTGCTGCTGGCTCAATTGCGTGTTGAGGGCGCGGTCCCTGAGCTGACCGCCGCCTCCGTGGCGTTTTGGGGCGCGCTGATTCTGGTGCTTATGATGTCGGTGCGTAGCGCCTGCCACCTGTATGTGCGCGCCTACGCGCCGATGCTGCAGGACCTTGATGTGGTTGACCGGTGCGAGATTTCTGCTCGTGGTGACAGTATCGGCAGGTCGAA
>ENA-OWLM01000604-OWLM01000604.1-metagenome-genome-assembly--contig:-NODE-604-length-13803-cov-2.583503_pt1 | contig 13803 bp, 12 predicted proteins | sample MGYA00245349_ERZ651102 | MGnify/ENA primary metagenome ERZ651102 (study PRJEB26857, sample SAMEA4031759) | metagenome | biome: human; feature: oral; material: saliva | place: Philippines | collected 2014... | reverse complement strand
GATCCGTTCACTGCTGGAAAAAACCAACCTGGCGCCTGATCAAATTGATGAAGTGATCTTCGGCCAGGTCCTGACGGCAGGCAGTGGCCAGAATCCGGCCAGACAAACGGCATTACGCGCAGGTCTGCCGGTAACCACGCCAGCGTTAACCATTAATTTGGTGTGCGGCTCGGGCCTGAAGGCGGTGCATCAGGCGGTTCAGGCAATTCGCTGCGGTGATGCGCAAATTGTGATTGCTGGTGGGCAGGAGAGCATGAGCAATGCGCCCTATTTTCTCGATGGAGCCCGGACGGGCCTGCGGTTAGGTCATGCCAGCATGAAAGACAGCGTGGTGCATGACGGTTTGTGGGATGCATTTAACGACTATCACATGGGCATAACCGCAGAAAATCTGGCGGACAAATTCGTTATCAGTCGTGAGCAACAGGACGCCTTTGCCCTGCACTCCCAGCAAAAAGCGGCCGCTGCCATTGAAGCCGGTCGTTTTAGCGCGGAAATCACGCCGGTCAGCGTCCCTCAGGGCAAAAAGCCCCCGCGTGTGGTTGACCGCGACGAGCAGCCTCGCCCGGATACTCAAGCCGATAAGCTGGCGCAGCTCAAGCCAGCGTTTCGCCCAGGTAACGGCACGGTGACCGCCGGGAATGCGTCGTCAATCAACGATGGCGCCGCCGCGGTAATGCTAATGAGCGCCGCTAAAGCCGCACAACTCAACCTCCCCGTACTTGCCCGGGTTGCAGGTTACGCCGTTTCCGGCGTCGACCCTGCCATTATGGGTATTGGGCCAGTAGAAGCATCACTTCAGTGCCTGAAGCGAGCGGGATGGACGTTAAATGATGTCGATCTCATTGAAGCCAACGAAGCTTTTGCCGCGCAAGCGCTGGCGGTTGGCGAATCCCTGAACTGGGACAGTAATCGGGTAAACGTTAACGGCGGCGCGATTGCGCTGGGCCATCCCATTGGCGCCTCGGGTTGTCGAATTCTGGTGACGTTACTGCATGAAATGGCCCACAGTAATGCCGCAAAAGGGCTGGCTACGCTGTGCGTAGGCGGCGGTCAGGGGATTGCGCTGGCGGTAGAACGTTCGCAGGAGGTCCCTCATGCAAAGTAAACATATTTGCGTACTGGGCGCGGGGTTAATGGGCGTCGGTATTGCCACCCACTTCGCCCGGTATGGTCATGATGTCTGGCTGTATGACACTGACAGCAACCGCATTGCAGAAATGGGTGCCGTTGCCAGCGGTATTTTAGATGAGTTGATTGTCACCGAGCAGTTTGCAGCCGACAAAAAAGAACAGGTTGTGAGCCGTCTCTATGGCACGACCTCGTTATCGGAGGTTGCCGCGTGCGGGTTACTGATTGAAGCCATCCCGGAGCGACTCGAACTCAAGCACGCGCTGTATGCGCAACTGGAAGAACTGATCGCGCCACAGGCCGTTATTGCCAGTAACACCAGCGGCCTGCCGCCGGATGCGCTAGCAGAAAAGCTCGCCCATCCAGAGCGCCTGCTGATCGCCCATTTCTGGCACCCGCCACATTTCATTCCGCTGGTCGAAATTGTTCCTGGCACCGCCACGAAGCCGGAATATCTGCATGAGCTGCAACAGCTATTGCTTTCGATGCAACTGGAAGCCGTGGTGCTCGACCGCGCCGCGCCGGGATTTGTTGGTAATCGCCTGCAGTTTGCCCTGCTGCGTGAAGCATTGCATATCGTCAAAAGCGGTATTGCCAGCGCAGAGGTGGTGGACCAGGTCATGCGCGCCTCGCTTGGCCGTCGCTATGCGATGGTCGGTCCGCTGGAGGCGGCAGATATGACCGGACTTTCTACGGTACAGGATATTTGTCGGCATCTGCTACCTACGCTCGCCACCGGTAGCGACATGATGTCGCTGGTCGCTGACAAGGTTGCCAACGGTGATACCGGTTTACGCAGCGGTCAGGGATTTTATCGCTGGGATGATTCGCGCAAGGAATACATCCAGCAACGCAGAGAGCATCAGCTGCGCTTTGCCCTGAAACCGTAACTTCTCTTTCTGTACCCCCACTATAACAATGATATTGAGGAGTCATGATGAGTGTATTAATCGCCCTGGCAGCGTTGGGCCTGCTGATGCTGGCAGCCTATCGCGGATATAGCGTCATCTTGTTTGCCCCCATCGCGGCTTTAGGTGCTGTATTGCTTACCGAACCCAGCGCCGTCGGGCCTGCTTTCACCGGCCTGTTCATGGAAAAAATGGTCGGTTTTGTGAAGCTTTACTTCCCGGTGTTCTTGCTGGGCGCCGTGTTTGGCAAGTTAATCGAGTTATCCGGTTTTTCACGCTCCATCGTTGCTGCCGCCATCAACATTCTCGGGCGTCGTCACGCCATCCCGGTAATTGTGTTGGTCTGTGCGCTGTTGACCTATGGCGGCGTGTCGCTGTTCGTGGTGGCGTTTGCTGTGTATCCATTTGCGGCAGAGCTGTTTCGTCAAAGTAATATCCCGAAGCGCCTGATTCCGGCAACCGTTGCGCTGGGAGCCTTCTCCTTCACCATGGATGCTCTGCCAGGCACGCCGCAGATCCAGAACATTATTCCGACCAGCTTTTTCGGGACTAACGCCTGGGCCGCGCCGTGGCTGGGTTTGATAGGTTCACTGTTTATCATCGTTGTCGGTCTGGTGTATCTCGAGCGCCAACGTCGTAAAGCGCAGGCGAAGAATGAAGGTTATGGCACTGAACTGTTAAACGAACCGGAAACACCGGATAACATTAACCTGCCGAACCCGATAATTGCTATCTCTCCACTGATCCTGGTTGGCGTGTTTAACCTGCTGTTTACTCGTTGGATCCCACAATGGTATGGCGCTACGCATCAACTGGAACTTCCGGGGCTTGCCAAACCGATTACCACCGAAGTCGGTAAAATCACCGCTATCTGGGCAGTAGAAGCGGCGCTGATTTCTGGGATTTTACTGGTGGTGCTGTTCGGCTATCGCAACATTAAAGGTCGCCTGGCGGAAGGCAGCAGAACGGCGGTTGGCGGCGCGATCCTCGCGGCGATGAACACCGCATCGGAGTATGGTTTTGGTGCGGTGAGCGCTGCCCTGCCGGGTTTCCTCGTGCTGTCAAAAGCGCTGGCGGCCATTCCCGATCCGCTGCTCAATGAAGCTATCAGCATCACCACGCTTGCCGGGATCACCGGCTCGGCGTCCGGTGGGATGAGTATCGCCCTTGCCGCCATGTCCGACACGTTTATTGCCGCTGCCCATGCTGCCAATATCCCTCTTGAAGTCTTCCACCGCGTGGCGTCAATGGCCAGCGGCGGCATGGACACCCTGCCGCACAATGGCGCGGTCATTACCCTGCTGGCCATTACCGGTCTAAGCCATCGTCAGGCGTACGGTGGGATATTCGCCATTACCGTCATTAAAAGCCTGGCCGTGCTGTTTGTTATCGGCGTCTTCTACACCACCGGAATTGTTTAAGGAGAATCATCATGAACTTAACGGGAAAAACTGCCCTGGTTACTGGCTCTACCAGCGGTATTGGATTAGGCATCGCACAAGTGCTGGCACAAGCGGGTGCTACGTTGATCCTCAACGGGTTTGGTGATGTTGAAGCCGCCAAAGACGCCGTGGCGCAGTATGGCAACACGCCAGGCTATCATGGCGCGGATCTGAGCGATGAAGCACAAATCGCCGACATGATGCGCTATGCAGAAAGCGAATTCGGCGGTGTGGATATCCTGGTCAACAACGCCGGGATCCAGCACGTTTCACCGGTGGAAACCTTCCCGGTTGATAAATGGAACGCGATTATCGCCATTAACCTCTCTTCTGTCTTTCACACCACGCGGCTGGCGCTTCCAGGCATGCGTACACGGAACTGGGGGCGCATTATAAATATCGCCTCTGTTCACGGTCTGGTGGCCTCAAAAGAGAAATCCGCTTATGTGGCGGCGAAGCATGGCGTGGTGGGATTCACCAAGACCATCGCGCTGGAAACCGCGCAGACGGGCATCACCTGCAATGCGCTGTGCCCCGGCTGGGTGCTCACGCCGCTGGTTCAGCAGCAGATTGATAAACGTATTGCCGAAGGCGCAGAGCCTGACGCCGCACGTGACGCCCTGCTGGCGGAAAAACAGCCATCGCGGGAATTCGTCACGCCGGAACAGCTAGGTGAGCTGGCACTATTTTTGTGCTCAGACGGCGCGGCGCAGGTGCGAGGTGTTGCGTGGAATATGGATGGTGGCTGGGTGGCGCAATAACATCATCTGGTGCCGGATAAGACCGACTCACATCCGGCACGGTCGTAGGCCGGACAAGACGCAGTCGCATCCGGCATGCCATTGTTATGACTTCAGTTTGTAGTCCAGCGTAATTTCCGCATTCAGTACCTGCGATACCGGGCAGCCGGCTTTCGCTTTCTGGATGATGCCATCAAACGTGGCGGCATCGATCCCCGGGACGCTCACCTCGCTGTGCAGCGCGACTTTGGTGATAGCAAAACCGGCATCCACTTTATCCAGAGAAACATCGGCAGTGGTATCAATGGCATCCGGGGTAAAACCCGCTTCGCCCAACATCAGTGAAAGCGCCATCGAGAAGCAGGCTGCATGGGCCGCGCCAATCAACTCCTCAGGATTGGTACCTTTCACACCTTCGAATCGGGTATTAAACCCATACGGCTGCTGATTCAACACGCCGCTTTCGGTCGACACGGTCCCTTTACCGCGCTTAATGTCGCCTTCCCAATGTGCCTGACCTTTCTTATGGATAGTCATTACCGTTCTCCTGTGTTGTCGTTGGAGTTACAAGTATAGGACGGCAGGAAAAAAGCATGGCACATACTGGATAGTTCTCATTTGCCGCTTAAGCATTGACCTTTCATATAAAATGACCGACCATCCAGAAAGCCGTTATTTTGAACATCGGCTTTCTATCAGGTTGTATTTCGTCCGTTCTCATACGGGCTCGCCCTTGAAACCAGTAACAGGATTAAGGAGTTAGAATGAAATCGAACCGTCAGGCCCGTCATATTCTCGGACTGGACCATAAAATCTCAAATCAACGCAAATCCGTGACCGAAGGTGACAAAACCAGCGTGGTCAATAATCCTACCGGAAGAAAGCGCCGCGCTGACGGCAAATAGCCTTTCGCACGTCTGACTGAATAACGAGATAAACACCATTGCAACCGCAGTGGTGTTTTTGCTTATAAAACCCCTTAACCCATTCACAATGCTTTATACTTCGCCCGTTTCCCTGGCATACAGGCCACATACGATCATAAAGAGTGCCAGGGACGGTTATTCAAAAAAGAGTGAGTGACATGGAAAACGAAACTAAAAAACTGCGTTCCCTTTACATCCCTTACGCTGGCCCGGTACTGCTGGAGTTCCCTTTACTGAACAAAGGGAGCGCTTTCAGTGTGGAAGAACGCCGTAACTTCAACCTGCTGGGGTTACTGCCGGAAGTAGTCGAGACGATAGAAGAACAGGCTGAACGCGCCTGGATCCAATATCAGGGCTTCAAAACCGAAATCGACAAACATATTTACCTGCGCAACATCCAGGACACCAACGAAACCCTGTTTTACCGACTGGTGCATAATCATCTTGATGAGATGATGCCGGTTATCTATACCCCAACGGTCGGCGCAGCCTGTGAGCGTTTCTCTGAGATCTATCGTCGCGCGCGCGGCGTGTTTATCTCTTATCAGAACCGCCACAATATGGACGATATCCTGCAAAACGTTCCTAACCATAATATTAAGGTCATCGTCGTCACCGATGGCGAACGTATTTTGGGTCTTGGCGATCAGGGCATCGGCGGAATGGGTATTCCAATCGGTAAACTGTCGCTGTATACCGCGTGTGGAGGGATTAGCCCGGCCTACACTTTGCCGGTGGTCCTGGACGTGGGGACTAACAACCAGCAACTGCTCAACGATCCGCTGTATATGGGCTGGCGAAATCCGCGTATCACTGATGATGAATACTACGAATTTGTCGATGAATTCATCCAGGCCGTGAAGCATCGCTGGCCGGACGTACTGTTGCAGTTCGAAGACTTCGCACAGAAAAACGCTATGCCGCTCCTGACCCGCTATCGCGATGAAATCTGCTCGTTTAACGATGACATTCAGGGAACCGCGGCAGTGACCGTTGGCACGCTGATTGCCGCCAGCCGCGCGGCCGGTAGCCAGTTGAGCGAACAAAATATCGTCTTCCTCGGGGCGGGTTCCGCCGGTTGCGGAATCGCCGAGCAGATCATCGCGCAAATCCAGCGTGAAGGTTTAAGTGAGGAAGCGGCGCGTCAACGCGTGTTTATGGTCGATCGCTTCGGCCTGTTAACCGACAAAATGCCGAACCTGCTCTCTTTCCAGACCAAACTGGTGCAAAAACGCGAAAACCTGCAGCACTGGGATACGCAAGAAGATGTGCTGTCGTTGCTCGATGTGGTCCGCAACGTTAAGCCGGATATCCTGATTGGTGTTTCCGGACAGACCGGCCTGTTTACCGAAGAGATCATCCGCGAAATGCACAAGCATTGTCCGCGTCCGATCGTCATGCCGCTGTCTAACCCGACTTCCCGCGTAGAAGCCACGCCGCAGGATATTATCGCCTGGACCGAAGGTAATGCGTTGGTTGCGACCGGCAGTCCGTTCGCTCCGGTGCTGTGGAAAGAGAAAATTTACCCGATCGCCCAGTGTAACAACGCCTATATCTTCCCGGGTATTGGTCTGGGGGTTATTGCTTCCGGTGCGTCGCGCATCACCGATGAAATGCTGATGTCGGCCAGTGAAACGCTGGCGCAGTATTCACCGCTGGTGCTCAACGGTGAAGGACTGGTGTTACCGGAGCTGAAAGACATTCAGACAGTTTCGCGTGCCATCGCTTTTGCCGTGGGCAAAATGGCTCAGCAGCAAGGCGTAGCGGTGAAAACGTCTGCCGAAGCGCTACAACAGGCGATTGACGATAATTTCTGGCAGGCAGAATATCGCGACTACCGTCGTACTTCTATCTGACGCTTTGCCCGGCGGCAAACTGCTGCCGGGCAATTTTAAGCGTTCGATGAACAAAATGCTGTAGGTGGATTACTGCTCTGAAAGTTCAAGTTCTGCAATTACCGGCAGGTGATCGCTCGCCGTAGACCACGTAAATTCGGGTGAATTATGTGGGATCTGCAGATTTTTGACGTTCCACTTTTGACCTTTAAATGTGAAAATATGGTCAATATCAATCGCAGGGTTTACGGCTGGCCAACTGCGCGTATCGATGCCTTCTTTCGTCACTTCATTGAAAAAGTAACGTATTTCTTTAAGGGGTTGTTCATCTCGGGTTGAATTGAAATCTCCCGCAAGAATTTTAATTGAAGATGCGATATCCGGGAAATCAGTTGTTGCGTCACCAATGCTGATATCTAACAGGTAGCGCGCCTGCTCAGTCCGCATGGCGGGATCTTTTTGCCAGTCGAGATGAGTGACCATAATGATCGGTGCGGAATCAAAGCCAGGAACATCAATCTGCGCCAGTAACGCCACACGTTGTTCAGCGTCACCCGACGGTAATTTCACTACCTGCGAATGCAGTATTTTATATTTGGAAAGAAGACCTAAGCCGTACTCACCGCCGTCAAAATCTATAGCTTTTCCAAAGACATAATGCAGTTTATTGGCATCGGCGATTTTTTTGAGTTGATCAATCTTTTGGCTACGTCCTGTTTTATTATCAACCTCCGGAACCGCAATAATATCGGCATCTATTCTTTTAATAGCCGAATTAAGTGCAGTAAAATCTGCTACATCTGCAGAGGCTTCATTTTTACCAATGTTATAGGTAGCAATCTTTAAATGAGGTTTTTGCTGTGCATAAATTTTGTCAGGAACCCCACCTTTTTGTACTTTAAGTATTTCATTACCTGCAAGTTTTTCACTCGCTTGTGCATTTGCAAATAAACATCCCAGCGCAACCAACGTTAATGTAATTGTTTTTTTCATGTTATCTATTCTCCAAATAATAAAATAGTGTGCAGAGGATACTGGAGAGTTTAGGTCGTTGTTGTGATCCTTAATCCATGCTTTTGACGCGAAGAAAATTAACTTTCACATGAATAATCTGCGTGCAAATCTCCTGGATCAAGTTAACCGCTTCGGTCTCAATTCTCACAATACTAATGCTGCCGGGCGTGCAAAACTTGCGCGACAGCGTAACTTGCGATTACACTTTCGCTACCGATTAACATTCTGAAAAACAAAAGGAGGATACTTATGCTGTACTGTGAACGTTTTATCGTTTCACATGCTTTTGGCGATCGCCAGTGCTCAAGCGTTATCGGTATCGTGCTGCGATAACTTCTGCTTGAGCGAAGCTAACTTCTAAATCCCCTTCTCTCGGGCTTACCGGGTTATCGTCAGCGATGTTTGACGAGGCGTTTTCACGCCTGTAACTCTTGAGTAAGCAACAATGAGCACATTACTAACCGCACAATCCTTACACGTTGATACGGCATTCGGCACGCTATTCGACGATCTTTCCTTTACCCTGAAAAAAGGCGACCGCATCGGGCTTATCGGTTACAACGGCTGCGGCAAAAGCACCCTGTTAAAACTGCTCGACGGCACGATCTCGCCCACCAGCGGGACTATCGCTCAGGCTAACCACTGCCATCTCGCCCGTGTCGAGCAACATCTACCTGACGATATACTGCCGCTTACGCTGCAGGAAGCCGTTCTCGCGCAACTTCCCGAGCATGAACGCGCAGCTCAGCAGTGGCGGGTTGAAGCGCTGCTCGCCGAAATGGGTTTTACGCCGGAGAATTTATCTCTGACTGCACAAACGCTGAGCGGTGGCCAACACACGCGTCTGTTATTAGCACGGGCGTTGATGCGAAATCCTGACCTGCTGCTGCTGGATGAGCCGGGTAACCACCTGGACTTGCCAACATTACTGTGGCTGGAACAGTTTTTGCAGAACTGGTCAGGCAGTTTTGTGGTGGTCTCCCACGACCCGCAGTTGCTGGACGCGGTCACTCACGGAACCTGGATCCTGCGCGATCGAACGCTCCATGCCTTTGATCTGCCCTGTAGCGCAGCGCGCCAGGCACTGGCAGAAAGAGACGTCAGCGATGCTCTGCGCCATAAGGCTGAGCAAAAGGAGATAGACCGGGTTACCGCCAGCGCAAAACGGTTGGCAACCTGGGGACGGGTTTACGACAACGAAGATCTCTCCCGCAAGGCCAAGCAGATGGAAAAACAGGTGCAGCGCCTGAAAGAGATACAGACCGAAGTGACGTCAGGAAGTCAGTGGACGCTAACATTGCAGGGTGATGCCCTGCGTGCGGATCGTTTGCTGGAGATTACTCATCTGTCCGTAACCCCTGCTCCCGGCGCTGATACGTTGTTTTCCATTGCCGGTATCCGGTTGAAAAGTGGCGATCGCGTGGCGATTGTCGGGCGCAACGGTTGCGGGAAATCCTCGCTGTTAAGGCTTATCTGGCAACAGTTTCAGTCACAACTGGCATCACCTTCGCTGGTGTTACACCCGCGCGTTACGCTGGGGTATTACGACCAAACGCTGCATCAGCTCGCAGACAACGATTCGTTATTTGACGCGCTGGAAGCATTTGCCCCTCAGCCAGAGACTCGCAAGATGGCGCTGATTAGCGCGGGTTTTCCGTGGGTCAGGCATGCGCAGCGCGTCAGTACATTAAGCGGCGGTGAACGATCCCGGCTGCTGTTTGTTGGGCTGACGCTTGCGCGTTACAGCCTACTGATGCTCGATGAACCGACCAACCATCTGGATATGGAAGGTAAAGAGGCGCTGGCAGAAACGCTGCAAAGCTATAACGGCGGCGTGTTGCTGGTCAGTCACGACCGTCAGCTTATCAGCCAAAGCTGTAACCGGTTTTGGTTAATCGACAATGGCGAACTCAGCGAATGGCACGATCTGGAGGCGGTAAACGATCGTATTCGGGAAACATCCTCGGAGATAACCGTTCCCAAAACGGTGGTCAAAGCGGAGCATGAAGTCAGCGGAGACAGCGATGGTTTGCTGGAACAACTCCTCGAGCTGGAGCAACGTCTGGCCGACGATCTCGCCCGCAAGCCGAAACATCAAAAGCCGCTGTTACAGGCACAATGGCGTAAAGAGATTGAACGTCTGAACTCACAACTGGAGTAACCTCTGGTGCCGGATGGCGCAGGCTTATCCGGCCTACATCAGCGAATGTGCGTGTAGGCCAGCCATCCGGCAATTCTTGCGTGACGCTTTCCAGATTTTCCCCGACTCCCTTTCTCTTTTTGCGCATTCGCCGCACAATTTTAAAAATCACAAACGTGCTGTTGCGTTTGACGGAACATTAATGGTAGTGTTCCTCTGGAAGGAACAGGGATGATACGGATGATCATGAACTTCAGACACAAGGGATTGCGCGATTTGTTTCTTCATGGACGAACATCAGGCGTTATGGCGAAACATGTCCGACGATTACGACACAGGCTTGCAGTTATTGATGCTGCAAGCAAGGTTACAGATATCAATATGCCCGGCTATAAGTTACATCCTCTGATGGGTGATCGTGACGGAATATGGGCAATTGCCGTTTCAGGTAACTGGCGTATTACGTTTGAATTCGTCAATGGCGACGCGTATATACGGGACTACGAGGACTATCATTAATGAAGATGGCAAATCATCCCCGTCCTGGGGATATCATTCAGGAAGCGCTGGACGAACTCAATGTCAGCCTGCGCGAGTTTGCCAGAGCTATGGAGATTGCCCCTTCAACGGCAAGCCGACTATTAACCGGGAAAGCGGCCCTTACGCCAGAGATGGCGATTAAACTCTCCGTGGTGATTGGCAGTTCACCTGAAATGTGGTTAAACCTGCAAAATACCTGGAGCCTGGCAGAAGCCCAAAAAAGCGTGGATATTTCACGCCTGCGTAGGCTGGCAGCGCAGTGATAAAAGTGAATGCCGGATAAACTTTTGCCATCCGGCATACCATTTATTGCTGCGGTTTTTTCTCTTTCCAGGCCTCCCAGGCCTGCTTGATCTCTTGCTTCGCCGTAGCAGCGTCGTTGAAACCGTTTAATTCTACCTTCTTGCGCCCTTCCGGCAGATCTTTGTACACGCGGAAGAAAGATTCCAGACGTTCAACTTCAATCTTTGGCAGGTCGCTCAACTCGTTGATGTTGTCATAAGTGGGATCAATTTTACTGGCCGGAACAGCAACAATCTTGTCGTCCTTTTCACCGCCGTCGATCATCTTCAGGACGCCTATAGCACGCAGCTTAATCAACGTTCCCGGGGCCAGCGGTGCACGGGTATAGAAGATAACATCCAGCGGATCGCCGTCACCGGCTAATGACTGAGTCAATGAACCGTAGTTGGCGGGATAGGCAACCGGCATTGACTGGAAGCGATCGGCAACGATAAAACCGGTTTTGGCGTCGGTCTCATATTTAATCATGCCACCGGCCGGGATTTCGGTTACGGCATAAAACTCTTCCGGGTTATTCTCCGGCTGAGGAAACTCAAGGATATTTTGTGCCTGCGCAGACGCACAAAGAAATACGCTGACTGCGAGTAATTTTTTCACCAGATGCATTGTCTTTTAACTCTTCTATTATTGGAAAGACAACACCTTACGTTCAGCAGATGACAGAAACATGACGTTTTTTTGGCAAAAAAATGGCGCTACCGATGTAGCGCCATTTCGTGGAAGTAATTTCAGGGATTAGTTAACCCCTTCCTCACTCTCTTTTTTCGCTTCTTGTCTTTCAACTTCGCGATACCAGCGCGGGTGGTGTTTCTTCGCCCAACGACGGCTTACTTTCCCTTCGACCATGCCTTTAATCGACCCTTTCACCCAGAATGCCATATACATATGGATGAGGATGGCGTGCATCAGGATGATCCCCGCCGCCGCATGGATCAGCAGGCTATAACGCACAACCTGCATCGGGAAGAACTGCGCAAAGTATGGACGCCAGATAATAATACCGGTAATCAACAGCACGAAAATCATGCTCATGATCGACCAGAACATCATCTTCTGCCCGGCGTTGTACTTACCCACATCCGCCACTTTGTGCTCATTGCCTTTCAGCACTTCCACAATGTTCTTCAGCCACGGAATATCTTTTTTATCCGGGATGTTGTGATGAACAAAGCGTACAAACATGAACATTAGCGCCACGAAGATCAGCAGCCCGAAGAACGGGTGCAAAATGCGTCCCATCTGCGGTGTACCGAAGGTCTGCGTCAGCCATTGCAGAGTCGGGAAAAAGAACGAAATCCCCGACAGCGCCACCAGGAAGAAGCAGATCACCACCGTCCAGTGACAGGCGCGGTCGATAAACTTCGTGCGCACAATCATTTTCGACTTACTCATGATGATCCTCCTCGTCGTCGTCCACTTCCTTATTCGGACCGATACCAATGTAGTGGTAAATCAGCCCGGCGAAGGTGGCGATAAATCCGGCAGCGGCCAGCGGTTTCAGCGCCCCTTTCCACAGATTGATAGAGGTATCGATCTGCGGATCTTTCGGCAGGCCGTGATACAGCTCCGGCTGGTTGGCGTGATGCAGAACGTACATAACGTGCGTCCCCCCCACACCTTCCGGGTTGTAGAGACCGGCGTGTTCGAAACCGCGTGCTTTCAGTTTTGCCACACGCTGTTCGCCCATTTCCAGCATTTCCTGCTTGGTGCCGAAATGTATTGCCCCGGTCGGACAGGTCTTCACGCAGGCAGGTTCCTGACCGACGCTGACCCGGTCGACACACAGCGTACATTTATACACGCGGTTATCCTCTTTATTGAGGCGCGGAATATTAAATGGACACCCGGCAATACAGTAGCCGCAGCCAATACAGTGTTCTGACTGGAAATCGACAATCCCGTTAGCGTACTGGATGATAGCCCCGGCAGACGGGCATGCCTTCAGGCAGCCCGGATCTTCACAGTGCATACAGCCGTCTTTACGAATCAACCACTCCAGCTTGCCGTTCTGTTCGGTTTCGGTAAACCGCATCACCGTCCAGGACTTGGCGCTGAGATCGGCGGGGTTGTCATACACCCCGACGCAGTGACCGACTTCATCGCGGATATCGTTCCACTCTGAGCATGCCACCTGACAGGCCTTACAGCCTATACAGGTGGAAACGTCGATCAGCTTCGCGACCTCGGCTTTGTAATCACGAGCCTGAGGCGGCGGCGTGATGGAGTTTGTTGCGGACCGTTTGATGATGTCCTGCGTTTCCATAGACATATGTTCGCCTCCCTTACGCCTTCTCGATGTTAACTAAAAACGCTTTGTATTCCGGCGTTTGCGAGTTTGCATCACCGACATTCGGCGTCAGGGTGTTGGCGATATAGCCTTTACGCGCGACTCCTTCAAAGCCCCAGTGGATTGGGATCCCAACCGTTTCAACCTGCTGACCGTTGACGTTCAGGGTACGCAGACGACGAGTGACCACGGCAACTGCGCGAATAAATCCACGCTTGCTGCTGACCTTCACGTGATCGCCGTTGTTAATCCCTTTCGCTGCCGCCAGCGTTTCGCTGATTTCCACAAACTGCTCAGGTTGGGCAATCGCATTCAGCAATGCGTGCTTGGTCCAGGTATGGAAATGTTCGGTCAGACGATAGGTCGTCCCGACGTACGGGAAGTCCTGTTTTGTACCCATACGCAATTTATCCGCCTCGTACAGACGCGCTGCCGGGTTGGAGATCACGTTCGGGTGCAGCGGGTTAGTCCCCAGCGGCGTTTCAAACGGCTCGTAGTGTTCCGGGAACGGACCTTCCGCCATCTTATCGATAGCAA
>ENA-OWLM01000603-OWLM01000603.1-metagenome-genome-assembly--contig:-NODE-603-length-13803-cov-3.352342_pt1 | contig 13803 bp, 14 predicted proteins | sample MGYA00245349_ERZ651102 | MGnify/ENA primary metagenome ERZ651102 (study PRJEB26857, sample SAMEA4031759) | metagenome | biome: human; feature: oral; material: saliva | place: Philippines | collected 2014... | reverse complement strand
ATTGCGCGTCGCGAATGTTGTTCAGCATGGCGCGCGCGGGGCAGGCGCCTGGCGTGCTTGGCCGATCCTCCGCCAGCGGTCCTGCGCGGGCCGTTATTGCGACGGTGGGCCTTTCATTAACGGTATTCCTGGTCAACGCGTGGTCCGCCGACGGGTTCCACACCATCGCGACCGCGGTCGCGACGACCGGTCTGCTGGGCGTGTGGTTCGCGATCTTCCTGACCTGCTTGCGCTACTGGCGCGGCCGTTACGTCCCGGCGGCGGACGGTTCCAAACCCAGGCGCTTGGGGGCCCTCACGGCGGGATGTTGCGCGGTCCTCATCGCTGCAATCGCAATGTCCACGATGGCCGTCGACGCATTTTCGTCCACGCTGCGCATCGGACTTCCTTTCCTGTTGCTTCTTTGGCTGGGCTACGTGGTGTTGACCCGGGCTCTCCAGTGGAAGCGGTCCCAACCCAGCGCGCCGGGCTCGCAGACCGCCTGTGCGCCTGTCAACTGACAAGGTGAATCGCATGAGCAAGCTGGGCATATGGGTCGACTACGAACGGAAGATCGTGTGCAACGAGCTGCGCCGTCTCGACCTCATTTCCGTCCAAGACTGGGTGTACGACGCGACCCATTGCGCAAAGAAATTCTCCCCGACGAGTCATCTTGGTTATCGCGTCTGGGCTATCCCTTGTCTGCGGTTGATGCGCAAGCATCCGCCGTTGGCAAAAAGGCTTGCTGTGGTCGTTCGGTGGATGGTCGCCGACCTGAAGTACGAACTGGGCGTCAGCAAGCAGCCGCACCTTTTAGGACGCATCGTGCGCCGATGGGTGTTTTGGCCGGGAAACCGGCTGTTGGGCTGCCTTGCGCGCGTGGCGCGTATCCAGGCCGGAGCATCCACCTGTCGAATCCGCAAGCAAGCATCCGACGGAGCTTCATCCGCCACTTCAGTTTTTTCCTTTCAACACAATTAGGTTTAAAAGACATGAAAAAGCTCGTTCTCAACACCCTGATCGCCTCCACCCTGGTGGCCGTTGCCGGCATTGCATCCGCAGATACGGGCAACATTTCGTTCCAAGGCGAGATCACCACGTCGCCTTGCTCGATCGGCGGCGGCCAGCAAGGCTCCGATATGGTCGTCAGCATGGGCAGCATTTCCACCAACTACTTTGCAGCCGTCGGCGACAAGGGGCCGCAAAGCCCGTTCTCCATCGCGCTGCTTAATTGCGACACCGACGTAATGCATACCGCCGCGATCTCCTTCCGCGCCGGGGCTGGCAGTGTGGTCAATACCCGCCTGCTTGGCCTGGAAAACGGAAGCGGCGCGCAAGGCGTTGCCGTGGGCCTGGTCGACGAGCGCGGCAATGAGGTGGTCGTTGGTGGCGCCGGCGTCAGCTACACGTTGGCGGAAGGCACCAACATCATCAACTTCAAGGCGTTCTACGAATCCACGGCTGCGACGGTCACCGCTGGTCCGGCCAATGCCCGTGCGGTGTTCGAAGTTACCTATTCGTAATCTGCGCTAGTTGATGAGCAGCGGGCCGGAAGCGTCCGGCCCGCTGCACTGAACGCTATTCGCAATAAAAAAACATCGGCTCAATGCCCTGGCGGGATTTCCGCTGAACGCGAAGAGGCGGTCGCTGTCCTGGCGCTTTCTGTCAGGAATGTTTGCACTTATATGGCGCCTGCCGAGCTACGCAGGGGCGCTGGATGACTACATGAATATCAACATTGCAAATGCAAGTGTCGCGGCAGTGCTTCTGTCCGCGGCATGTGTTGTGCACGGCCAGACGGCAACCTTGAACATCACGGGGCGTATCACCGCCACGCCATGCTCCATATCGGTGAACGCGGTCGCCATGGGTGATGTGCCAATTTCGGAGTTCACGGCTTCAAGCACCCCTGCCTCGCAATACTGGAAGCCCTTCACGGTGACGCTGAATGCCTGCGACATCACCACGCTGCAGTCGGCCAACCTTAAGTTCAATGGCACCCTCGCGTATGGAAGCAACACTTCTCTTGCGTTGACGGCGGGCGCGGGAACCGCTACGGGATTCGGCGTACAGGTTCGCACGAATGACAGTGTGCATGGTTCGGGAACCACCGTGCGCATGGATGGCGGGGCGTCATATTCCTTCAATGTGAACTCGACGCAGAACACATTCACGTTCACGAGTCTTTATGTCAAGCCTGCAGGCGCCCCGGCGATGCGATCCGGAACGGCCAATGCCACCGCGACGATAACGCTGACGTACTCCTGATTCCCGTTTGCGCCCGTTCTGGCCGGCTTGCCTGGGCGCACGCCTTCTTCACTGCAAACTTTGGCGGGGTCGCTTTACGCGATCCGCTAGACAGACTCATGAACAAATTCCTCAGAAATCTGCTCCCCGTTATCGCCGCGCTCGGGACGTTGGCGGCCGGTTCCGCGGAGGCGGCCGTGCAACTGTCCAGCACTCGCGTCATCTTCAACGAGAAGGACAAGAACGTATCTGTTTTCGCAAAAAACCATGGCGGTGATCCCTTTGTCGTCCAGGCATGGATCGACGGCGAGTCCGAGGAAATGGAAACGCCGTTCTTCGTGACCCCGCCCTTGAGCCGCTTCGATGGCGGCGCCGAGCGCAGTCTCAGCATCTCTCGCGTTGGCGCGGACCTTCCGGGCGACCGAGAGAGCTATTACTGGCTGAACGTGCTGGAGATTCCGCAAAAGAAGGCGGGCGCCAATGAAAACAGCCTGACGCTTGCCACGCGCACGCGCATCAAGCTCTTCTATCGTCCGGAAGCCATCCGGGAATCGCCGCGCGGCGCGTCATTGATGCAATGGTCGTGGGTGAAAGACGGCTCGGGTTGTCAGCTCGCGGCCAGGAATGCGTCGGTCTTCACCGTCAATTTCTCGGCGATCGAGGTGGCCGGCGAAGGCGGCGGGTTTGGACGCACTGTCGTGGCTAAGCCGCTTGCCACGACCAGGCTGCCGCTTGCCAAATGTCCGAATGGGACCTTGGCCGTGCGGGCGAAAGTCGTCAACGACTACGGTGTGGTGGAAGATTGGCCGGAGGCCTCCGCACAGTTTGAGGCAGAGGCTTCCGACGGGCGCAAACCGTGAAACAGAATCTGATCCGTACTGCCGTTGATGTATCGGCAGTCGCGATCCTGGCCGTAAGCGCCAGCTGCAGCATCGCGGCTGAGACAACCCAGGAAGCGGCCACATTCGACAGCAGCTTTTTGCACCAGAAGGCAGGTTCAACCGGTGTCGACCTGTCTGTGTTCGCATTCTCGAATCGCGTGCTTCCGGGCAGGAAGTCGGTACTTATCAGCTTGAATCGCCAGACCTTCGGTGTGCGTGAAATCGAATTCACCTCCCAGGAGGGCAAGGAAGACGCGCAGCCTTGCTTCACCGTGGCGCTGTTGAAGGAAATGGGAGTCAAGGTCGAGGCCTTTCCCGCGTTGCAGGATCTGGATCCGGCGAACTGCGCCGCCGTGTTGCGGGCTCTGCCGACGGCCGAAGCGCACTATGACCAGGACAAGAACGTACTGAACTTATCCATTGCGCAGGCCGCGATGGACCGCAAGGCCCGTGGAGCCATTGCGCCCGAACTCTGGGACAACGGCACGACTGCATTCTGGTCCTCGTACCGCGTTTCCCATAACGCGGCCAGGTTCTCTAGTGAAGCGGGCGGCGGGGCCAGCAATTCCACCTTCGCGAGTTTCCGGAATGGATTCAATCTTGGCGCGTGGCGTCTGAGGGCCAATGGCAGCTACTACGGTAGCGCGGCGCGTTCCGAATGGGACCTGAGCGATTTGTACGCCGAGCGCGACATTGCGCGGTGGCGAGGCTGGCTGCGCGTGGGCGATAGCTCGACGCCCGGGAATATTTTCTATGCCTCGCGGTTCCGCGGAGTGCTCCTGCAATCCGACGATGGGATGCTGCCGGACAGCCAGCGCGGCTACGCGCCGGTGGTGCGGGGCGTAGCGCCCTCCAACGCCAAGGTCACCATCCGGCAGAACGGCTATGCGATCTACACGACCTTCGTGCCGGCGGGCCCTTTCGTCATCGACGACTTGTTCTCCACGCCGGGCGCCGGCGATCTCGAAGTGACGATTGAAGAACTGGGCGGCCGCACTACCCGCTTTTCCCAGCCGTTTTCGGCATTGCCCACGATGCTGCGCGAGGGAACGTGGAACTACAGCTTTGCTGTGGGCCAGCATCGCCAAGCCTATGTTGACGATCGTCCCTTGATGGCGCAGCTGACGTTTGCGCGTGGCCTGCCGCTGGGCATGACTGCATATGGCGGGCTGACGAGCGCGCAGGGGGGATATCATGCAGGCGCCGCGGGCTTGGCCCTGAATCTCAGGGAACTGGGTGCGGTGTCTGCCGACGTAACGTCCTCGCGCACGCAAGCGGCGGATGGCGGGAAACTGGTGGGCGCCGCGGCGCGGATCCAGTACGCCAAGGCGTTTCCCGAAATGGGAACCGACCTGACGCTGGCTGGATACCGGTACAACTCCGACGGCTACCGGAGCCTGGATGAGGCGGTGCGGGAGCGCAGCGAGATCGGCCGCTTCAGGGGCTACGAGCGGATGCACGAGTACCAGCTGTGGCTATCCCAGCGCATCGGCAAGGCGAGCTCATTGTCGTTCAACTATTACGGCATTACTTATCGGAACGCGCCGCGCAATGCATCCTTTGCGCAGTTTTCCTTTTCCAGCGCGGTTGGGCAAGTGGGTTATGCGCTGAACTATGGCGTCAACACCAGCCCGTGGCAGAAGCGTCAGTCGACAGTCATGCTGACGCTCAGCCTGCCATTGGGCGGCAGGCACAACGCAAGCTACACCATGAGCCGCATCCAGGGCCAGGGGACCGCCCACGACGCCAACTTGAGCGGCGCGTTAACGGACGACTATGCCCTGACCTATGCGGTGCAGGCAGGCGTCGGCGGCGGCTCTCAGGGCGGCGGGCGGGGCTATGCCGCGGTGGGCTACGCGTCACCGGTGGGCCAGGCGAACCTGAGCCACGGCTATAACGCCGGGGCGTCCAACACAAACGTCGATTTCAGCGGCGCGGTGGTGGTCGACAGCAAGGGAGTGCTGTTTGGGCAGAACATCGGCGAAACAGCCGTCATCGTGGAGGCCCCCGGCGCCGCCAACCTGATCGTGGAGGCTTATCCGGGCGTCCGGACGAATAGCGCGGGCAGGGCGCTGGTGCCTTCAGCCACGCCTTACCGGGAAAACCGGATTTCGTTACGCCCCGATTTCGACAATATCGAAGCGATGCTCGGGCGGAACGTGGCGACGGTCGTTCCCACGCGCGGCGCGATCGTGGTCGCGAAATTCGAGACAGAACTGGGCCGGACGATTCTGGTGGTGCTCAAGAGTCCTACGGGCGCCACCATCCCGTTCGGTTCCGCCATCCACGAGGCCGATGGGAAGCAGCGGGGCATTGTTGGCCCCGTCGGCCGCGCCTGGCTGACCGGCCTGCAGGGGGTGAGCCGGTTTACCGTGAAGTGGGGCGGAGCCAGCGAGCAGCATTGTTCATTTGAAATCGACACTTCCGCGCAGGAGACTGGCGCTGATGAGGCGGGCAAGGAGCTGATATGCGCCTGAATGCAATGATTCCGGCTGCGACGCAAGGGGCGGGGCCACGAAGATCCTGCCGCGCGATTGCCGCGCTGTGCTGCGCGATCCTGGGCGTCATGGGCGCCGTTCAGGAGGTGTCGGCGGGGCCGCTGGATGGTCGGGCGGTCAGGTGTTCGGTCAACACCAACGGCGGGCGCGGACCCAGTGGAACATGGTACGACGCATTCACGAGCAATCAGCATTGGCTGCCGATCGGGCGGTCCTCGTGGGCGCCGACCGAGCCGAAAAGCCGTGGCGAAGTGCTGTTTGCAGCACAGACGTCGTTATACAGGTTGGACGGCGGGGCGCAAGGGCAGGTCTCGCCGTTGTACAACTGTCCGCCCGGGGTCATGGAGCAATTCCAGGGCAACGGATCGCTGTTGTCCGGGTCCACAGATATCTACAAGACCAATATTCAGGGGATAGGCTATCGCGTCTACTACTACTACATCGACGCTAACGATAATCAGCTTGCGCCCGTAACGTACTCGAATCCTTATGCCTCCGGGGTGTTGGCGTTTCCGTTCGACTCCGACCGGTCGCGGGGCGCCATGGCGCGGATTGAATTCGTCGCCACCGGAGAAGAGATCGTCCCGGGCACATTAAGCACGGTGAATGTCTATGGCTCGACCACGGTTACGGGCGCGGGCGTGACGCTTCCCGCAGGCCTGTACCGGATAGGAGTCCTTGGCAACGTCGCGATTACGCGTCCGACCTGTGCGGTTACGAACACAGCAGCACTAAACCTGACGTTGCCGGATGCCACGATTGCTGCAGTGAAAGGCGGCAACGCCGGGTTCAAGTCCACCACGTTGCAGGTTCGCTGTACCGCCAAGGGAAGCGCCGCGCCCACCATGTCAATCTCCGGCACCACGATAAGCGGCTATCCCGCGACACTATCCAATGTGGACGCGTCCGGCACGCGCGCGACAGGCGTGGGAGTCAAGCTGTGGGTCTATGACGTTACGTCGGGTGATTTTCGTGTACCCACCATGGGGTTGGCGGAGCGCAACCTGGGATCGGCGGTCGGCGCGCTTCCCACGACTGACTGGACGTATCAGGTCGGCGCCAGCTACCAGCAGGTGAACACCACCCTCACGGCGGGCCCTGTGCGTGCGACGGCGACTTTGACTTTCACCTATAGTTGAACAGAGGTATCCGGACATGCCGACTCCCCCTGAAATTCCTATGCTGCCCGATGACGCCGTCTTGCGCGCAAGGCTCGCCGCCATCATTGCCAACGTGTGCCGGTGCGAGCCCGCCCCGTTGCTCGAGGACCAACCGTTTTACGCAGTGATTACGCAGTTCGATTCCCTGGCCATTCTGGAAATCCTGCTGGAAATCGAAACCGAGTTCCATATCCCGACCGACGAAATGCTGCCCAAGGATCATGCATCGGGCGCGCAGGAGATCACCAGTGCGTTCCCCGGCGATCTATCCGAGTTGATGGCCTACATGCGTATCGTGGCCGGGCGCCTTGCGTTGGGGCCTGAAGAGGGCAGCGTCGCGGCGCGGATGGCGCTTGCGGCTGAGCGTCGCGCCGCGCAGGCCGACGGCAAGGCTGCCCGCGCAGCGGCGCCCACGGTAGCGGCAGACCCGGGCGCGGCGCCGAAGGATTAGCGGGAACGGACCATCATGGAACGTAGGAAAGTCGTGATCACCGCCATAGGCATGGTGACGCCCGTCGGCGGCACGGCCGGCCAGACATTCAGCGCGCTGCTTGCGGGCAACTGCGGCGTGGATCGGCTGGACGGCAGCGGCATTGATCGTCGCGTCGGTTACGTGCGGGAGGACGTCAGCGCCGGATTGCATCCGGCCCAGGTGCGTATGATGGACCGCGTTACGCTGATGGCGCAGCATGCGGCAGGCGAGGCAATGGCACAGGCCGGTCTTGACGACTCCCAGAAGGTCCGTTGCGGCGTGTTCGTGGGAACGGGCATAGGCGGGGTCTCGACGTTGTGCGAGGCGGTCGAGGCCTATCACGGTGTCGTCCCCAGGCGCACCGTGCTGGTCGTGCCCGCAACCATGCCGAATGCCCCGGCGGCGCACATCGCGCAGCAGCTCAGGACACAGGCGGAAGCGCAGACCTACACAACCGCTTGTTCGGCGGGGGCGGTCGCCATCGGCGAGGCCTTCCGCCGTATTCGAGACGGCTATCTGGACGTGGCGATTGCCGGCGGAACCGAGTCCATGCTGACGCCGATCATCATGGCGGCCTGGGCCCAGTTGCACGTGCTGTGCGCGGATCCCGACAACGCGCATGACGGAAGCTGCCGGCCGTTCAGCCTTCGGCGCACCGGATTCGCGCTGGCCGAAGGGGCGGCGATGCTGGTGCTGGAGTCGGCCGAACACGCCGCCGCCCGTGGGGCCACGCCCATCGCGGAGATCTGCGGCTACGGCGTCAGCAACGATGGCACGCACCCGCTGCGTCCGGATCCGGATGGGCAGGCGTTGGCGATGTCGCGCTGCCTGGCGGACGGCGGTCTTGCGCTGGATGATGTGGGGTATATCAACGCCCACGCGACGGGGACCCTGGTCGGCGACCGCATCGAGACCGCCGCGATCAGGCGGGTGTTCGGCCCAAGGGCAAGCGACCTGCCGGTCAGCAGCATCAAGGGTGCGATCGGCCATGCGATCGGCGCGGCGGGAGCCATCGAAGCGGCGGTGACCGCCATGGCCGTTTCCCGAGGCGTCGTGCCGCCCACGCTGTTTTTCGAGCCCGGAGACGCGCATTGCGATCTGGACTACGTGCCGGGATCTGCGCGCGCGCTGCCGGGGTTGAGGCTGGCGCTCAGCAACTCCTTTGGCATGGGCGGCAACAACGCGACGCTCGCTGTCCGCCGGCTGGATTAACCGCAGGAACGAGATTTGCTGCTGGCACAGGCCCGTGTCCGCAGGCAGATCACCATGGCCAAATCCACGCTCGAAGTCCGCACCGGACAATATGCCGGCGAGTTGGCGCGCGATGCCTTCCGGCTGCGCTTCATGCGCCGTTTTTACGATCCCGCCTTCCAGGCCGAAAGCGAAGCGCTGGAACGGCTGGAGGCCATTGCCTGGGACGCCTATGAGCAAGGGCGCAAAGCCCCCCTTACCGAAAAGGCCGGTCCCGGTTATGCCGACCCCGCCTACGATCTGTCGGTGGAGTGGAAGGACGCGCACGACCGCCTTGAACGCGCGGCCCAGATCCAGCGCGAGCCTGGCACGCGAACACGTGTGCTGGTGATCATCGGCTCGGCGCGCAACGACGGCACCTGTCCCGGCGAAATCTCGAAAAGCTGGAGGCTTGCGCACATCGTGCGGGAAGAGATCGAATCCGCCGGGATGCATGCGGACATGCTGGACCTGAGCCGGCTGACTTCCGAGTACCAGTACCTCATCCATCCCTGCAAAGGCTGCGTGTCCACGGCGATGCCGCTTTGCCATTGGCCCTGTAGCTGCTATCCGAATCATTCGCTTGGGCAGGATAACGATGCGATGAACGGCATCTACGAGCAATGGGTGTCGGCGCACGGCGTGGTGCTGGTGGCGCCGACGTACTGGTACCAGTCCCCCAGCCCCTTGAAACTGATGATCGACCGGCTCGTATGCGCCGACGGCGGCAATCCTGATCCCACCACGACCTCGGGCAAGGACCCGCTGAAAGCCAAGCGGCTTGAATTGGACGGATGGCCGTATCCGAAGCACTTGGCCGGGCGGGCGTATGGCTTGGTCGTGCATGGCGACGTGGCCGGCATCGAAGGCCAGCGGCGGGCCCTGAGCGATTGGCTCGATTGGATGGGCCTGGTCGACGCCGGAACCGCATCCCGGTTGGATCGCTACATCGGCTATTACACCCCCTACGCCACCAGCCATGCGGACCTGGACCGGGACAAGGCGGTCCAGGAAGAGGTGCGCAACGTGGCCAGGGCCATGGTGCAGTGCCTGCCGCGGCTGCGTGCGGGCGAGTGGCCCGCAGTGGACCAGAGCTTGCCGTCGCCGCGGCCTAAGTAGTCCGGCGGCGGGTTGTCAGTTCGTGCTGGCGGGCAGCAGCTGCATGCCCGTGCGCCGCACGAATTCCTCGTAGCTGATGGGCGCGCCGGCGCTGGTGTGGGCGCTGTTGGCCTGCCAATGCACCCAGGATCTTCCCGTCGTCGCGTCATAGACCACCTTGAAGATGTGGCTGGGCACCGCCACGCCCGACCCGATCGCCTTGGGCTTGTCGCCATAGTAGGGGCCGGTGAAGACGTACACGTCGCCGGGGGCGCGCATCGCGTACTTCCGGGTGTCCTGCTCGATCTGGCTCCAGGGGCCGGCGTTATGGGTCTGGTCCTGCGGCACCATGTTGGCTAGCGAGAAACTCTGCGCCATGGCTTCGCGGGTCGACATGTCTCCCGCCGGCGCCATGTGTCCGCGCGAATAGCCGGACCCGCGGTAATCCACCAGCTCGGCGCGTTCCGCGCGCGGCACGCGGGCCTCGGCATAGAACTTGTCCGTTCGGGGCATGCCCTGGGCCTGGGTCAGCAACTTCCGGTTCAGCCGCTCCGCCACGAAGACCGGCGTCTTTGTCTGGCCATTGTGCAGAATGGCAAAGGTGGAAAAGCAGAGCTCGCGCAGCGTCTGGCTGGCGGGCACGACGGGCGGGCGCTCCTTCGGGAAAAACTGCGGGCATTCGGCGAACCGGGTGTGCGCCATGCCGCCGGCTGGCGCCGCGGCAGGCGCGAATTGCTCCTCGGTCGGCCACTTAAGGCGCGCCAGGATTTCGTCGGGGGAAAAGTGCGCGCGCCATTGCGGATTCAGCGCGTACGTGGCTGCGCCAAAACTGGCCAGCGAGGTAAGGACGAATGTACGCAGGAACCGATAGATGCCGCTGGAGCTTCCTGCCTTGCTCCTGCTTGCCGGGGCTTTCTTTCTGGGGGCTGATTTCTTCGCGCGGGTCATGCTGCCTGTGTGTTGCTGGCCGGCGCCTCTTCGCGCTCGGCAACTGGCCGCATTGTAGATGACCAAAAAATGACGCCGGCCCGGCCAGGCCCCCGATGGGCCGTTCCCTGGAAGGCGCGCAACGGGCGGGCGAGGTCAAGGTATTCTTAGGGGCATCCGGAATTCGCCAACAAGACAGCCGCTGATGGCGGCTAACAGGATCGGGGGAACTGAATGAGATTGCCCTTGCTTTTTGCGGCCGCCATCGTGACGGGCTGCGCCGCTCCCGTTTCGGGGGACCTGGTCACCCAGGAGAAGGTGGAAGCCATCAAGATCAACGTCACCACGCTCGACGAGATGATCCGGCAGTTCGGGCCGCCCCGGTCGCAGCACGTCAATGCGCAGGGCCTGCAGACCGCGACCTGGTTTTATTTCAACAACAGCGAATTCGGGGCGATGCAGGATCAGCGCACGCTGACGGTGATCTACAACCGGGACCACACCGTCAAGGAATACATGAATTCGTCTGCGGGCGAAAAAGCCTCCGCCCCCGGGCGTTAGCCGGGGGCGCGAGGCACGCCTGGTACTTCCTACTGCGCCGTCGACTTTGCGGCATTGGCCCGGATCTGCTCGGACCGTTCACGCTGTTCCTTGCGAATGGGAAGGCAATCGACCAGCAGCACCTCTTCGCCGGTGCGCAGGTCGATGACCTTGGTGGCGCGGTAGAGATTGCTGGGCGGGCCTCGGTCCAGGCAGGCGCGCTTGGCGCCGGAACTTGCCCGGAACAGCTCCGGCACGCCCGGATAATGAGGATTCGGCACGCTCCATTTGCCGCCCATGTCCTGGGTCTGCACCACATACTGGGCGCAGGCCGCGCCGCTCGATAGCAAGGCGGCAAGCGCGCAAGTGGCGGCTAGGGGGATTCTCATGGCCGGTATCCCGTTGCTGAGTGGCAGGCCAGCGTATCAGCGGGAATGGCGCAGGGGTGTCCTTCGTACGGTTGAGGGCGGCTAAGTCACAAGCCTTACGCCGATGGCGGCGATCAGGCTCGGGCCCGGCAGAAATCCTGGAATGGCGGCGGTGGGCATGCAGGAAAATCAGGAGGGCGGGGCGCTAAGACTACTGGCCGCGCCTGCCGCGGCCAGGTGTTCCAGCAGCAGGGCCGCGGCGGTGGGCAGGCCGGTTTCGCTGCGCATGCAGATGGCAAAGCGGCGGCGGCTCCAGTCGTCCTTGAGCGGCAGCACCCGCAGGCCGTGCGCCAGAGCGTAGGGCGTGGCGACTTCGATGGGCGCGACGCTGATCGCCAGACCGGCCAGCACCACCCGGAACGCGGAATCGAAGTTGCTGACCGTGACACGATGCCGCAGCGTCCTGCCGCTGTGGCTCGCCGCTGTCTGCAGCATGCGCAGCACTGCGCCGGCCGCAGGCATGCTGACGTGCTCGTAATCCAGCGCTTCTTCGAACCAGACCGCATCGCGCCGCGCCAGCGGATGTCCTGGCGCGGTGACGACGGCCAGGCGGTCGCCGCGGTAGGGGCGGCGGGCCAAGCCATGAAAATCTGCCGCATCCCAGCAGATGCCCAGGCTGGCGATGCCCTCCTTGACGCCGCGCACCACCTCGTGGCTGACCCTTTCTTCCATGTCGACGCGGATATTGCGGTGTGGGGCCGCCTGCAGGAACGCCGCAATGTCCTCGGCCAATGATTCGGCCAGCACCGATGCCGTCGCCAGTATCCGCACCTGGCCCTTTACGCCGCTGGCGTACGCGGACATGTCGCGTTCGATGCGTTCCGAACTGGCCAGGATGGCGCGCGCGTGCTCCAGCAGGGTCTCGCCGGCCTCGGTGGGTTCCACGCCGCGGCGCTTGCGCGTGAGCAGCTTGGCGCCGACGGTGTCCTCCAGTTGGGCCAGCCTTTTGCTGATGGCCGACCCCACGATGTTGGCGCGCTGCCCGGCTCGGGCGATGTTGCCGGTTTCGCAGACGGAGATGAACAGCCGCAGGGTGGTGATGTCGAGATCGCGCATGTTGGCGTGCTGGCTCAAGATATTCCGATTGGGAATTTTAGCGGTTCCAAAATACCGCTTGTGGCGATTTTGAGAATATCTAAAACTGGCAGCTCCCGATCACGTCCGTCCAGTTCGCCATGCCCGCTTTCCCCCAGTCCAATCTTCCCCGTGTCGCCACCGTCCGTGAAGTCGGCCTGCGCGACGGCCTGCAGAGCCTGCCCGTTGTGCTGCCCACGCAGACCAAGCTGGCGTGGATCGACGCGGCTTATGCAGCGGGACAGCGCGAGATCGAGGTTGGCTCTTTCGTCCCCGCCGCCTTGTTGCCGCAGTTGGCGGACACGGGCGACCTGGTTGCGCATGCCCGCCGCCTGCCCGGCCTGTCCGTGTCTGTGCTGGTGCCCAACATGAAGGGCGCCGAACGCGCCCTGGCCAGCGGCGCCGATTTGATGCTGGTGCCGCTGTCGGCCAGCCACGCGCACAGCCTGGCGAATCTGCGGAAGACGCCGCAGGAGGTGGTCGCCATGGTCGGACAGATGCGGGCCGCGCGCGATGCGGCCGGCTCGGCCATGCTGATCGAGGGCGGGGTGGGGACGGCCTTTGGCTGCACCTTGCAGGGCGAGGTCCGGCCGGACGAAGTGCTGCGCCTGATGCAGGCGCTGCTGGATGCAGGCGCGGACCGCGTCAGCCTGGCCGATACCGTGGGCTACGCCGATCCGGTATCGGTGAGCCGCTTGTTCGGGGAGGCGCGGCGCATCGCCGGCGACCGTTTGTGCTGCGCGCATTTCCACGACACGCGCGGCCTGGGGCTGGCCAATGTGCTGGCGGCCCTGGAGACCGGCGTGGCGCGGTTCGACGCCTGCCTGGCCGGCATCGGCGGATGCCCCCATGCGCCGGGCGCCAGCGGCAACGTCAGCACGGAAGATTTGGTGTTCATGCTGGAAAGCATGGGTATCGGCACGGGTATCGACATGGACAGCCTGCTGGCGCTGCGCGAGGAGGCTGGCCGCTGGCTCCCCGGCCAACCCTTGCATGGCTCGGTATGGCGGGCCGGCCTGCCCAAGACCTTTCATGCGCGCCCAGCTGTCCCGGCCTGAGCGCACATCCCCGACTTTTCAACGAGCCTTGCCATGCAGAACACGTCCGACGTTCCCGTTTCCCCGTCCTCCCGCCCGTTGCCGCTGGCCGGTCTGCGCGTGGTGGAATTCACGCACATGGTCATGGGGCCCACTTGCGGCATGGTGCTGGCCGACCTGGGCGCCGACGTCATCAAGGTCGAGCCGGTGCAGGGCGACCGCACTCGCCACC
>ENA-OWLM01000602-OWLM01000602.1-metagenome-genome-assembly--contig:-NODE-602-length-13806-cov-3.376045_pt1 | contig 13806 bp, 13 predicted proteins | sample MGYA00245349_ERZ651102 | MGnify/ENA primary metagenome ERZ651102 (study PRJEB26857, sample SAMEA4031759) | metagenome | biome: human; feature: oral; material: saliva | place: Philippines | collected 2014... | reverse complement strand
AACCGAGGGCGATGGTACGCACCACGCCGTCGCCCAGCTGCTGCTGGACTTCGAGGGTGATTTCGGTGCTGTCGACCTTCAGTGCGTCGTACACCTTCGGCACCGACTCACGCGGGAATTCGACGTCGACGACCGCGCCGATGATCTGAACGATCTTGCCCTGACTCATTGCTGCATCCTCTAATTTAAATGCTTTGACTGTGCGCGTCAGACTGCTGCCGCGCCGCCGACGATTTCGGAAATTTCCTGGGTGATCGCTGCCTGGCGGGCCTTGTTGTAGACCAGCTGCAGGGTACCGATCAGCTTGTTGGCGTTGTCGCTGGCCGCCTTCATCGCCACCATGCGTGCCGCATGCTCGGAAGCAACGTTCTCCAGCACGGCCTGGTACACCAGCGATTCCACGTAGCGGGTCATCACGTGCTCAAGCACGGTGGCCGCGTCGGGTTCGTACAGGTAGTCCCAGTCATGGTGCGCCACCTGCTTTTCAGCCGGCGGCAGCGGCAGCAGCTGATCGAAGCTGGCCTTCTGCACCATCGTGTTGATGAAGCGGTTATAGACCAGGTAGACGCGGTCGACCTTGCCTTCGGTGAAGGCGTCGAGCATCACCTTGATCACGCCGATCAGCTGTTCCAGGTGCGGCACGTCGCCCATGTGGGTCACGCTGCCGACCATGTTGACCTTGACCCGTCGGAAGAAGGTCGATGCCTTCTGACCGATGGTCACCAGGTCGATTTCGGCACCCTTTTCCTGGTACTGGCGCACTTCGCCCAGCATCTTGCGGAACAGGTTGTTGTTCAGGCCACCGGCCAGACCGCGGTCGGAGGAGATCACGATGTAGCCGACCCGCTTGACCTCGTCACGCTGGACCAGGAACGGGTGCTGGTAGTCGGTGCTGGCCTGGGCCAGGTGACCGATCACCTGCTTCATCGCCTGCGCATACGGACGCGAGGTCTTCATGCGATCCTGCGCCTTGCGGATCTTGGAGGCCGACACCATCTCCAGCGCGCGGGTCACCTTGCGGGTGTTCTGCACGCTCTTGATCTTGGTTTTGATTTCGCGACCGCTTGCCATCTCTTATTCCCGTATCGCGGGGCGGACCCCGCGGTTGTTCGTCGAAGCGGGGCAAGCCCCGCTCTACGCGCAGTTACCAGCTGCCGGTGGTCTTGAACTCGGCGATGCCCTTCTTGAAGGCACCTTCGATTTCGTTGTCCCAACCGCCGGTGGCGTTGACCTTGCCGATCAGCTCGCCCTGGGTGTTGGCGAAGTGCGCGTGCAGGCCTTCTTCGAAGGCCAGCAGCTTGGCGACCGGCACGTCGTCGAGGTAACCCTCGTTGACGGCGTAGATCGACAGCGCCTGGTTGGCGATCGACATCGGAGCGTACTGCTTCTGCTTCATCAGCTCGGTGACGCGCTGACCGCGTTCCAGCTGCTTGCGGGTGGCTTCGTCCAGGTCCGAGGCGAACTGCGCGAACGCAGCCAGCTCACGGTACTGGGCCAGCGAGATACGGATGCCGCCGGACAGCTTCTTGATGATCTTGGTCTGGGCCGCACCACCGACGCGCGACACCGAGATACCGGCGTTCACGGCCGGACGGATGCCCGAGTTGAACAGGTCGGTTTCCAGGAAGATCTGGCCGTCGGTGATCGAGATCACGTTGGTCGGCACGAACGCGGACACGTCGCCCGCCTGGGTTTCGATGATCGGCAGTGCGGTCAGCGAACCGGTCTTGCCCTTCACTTCACCCTTGGTGAACTGCTCGACGTACTCTTCCGAGACGCGGGCCGCACGTTCCAGCAGGCGGGAGTGCAGGTAGAAGACGTCACCCGGGTAGGCTTCACGGCCCGGCGGGCGCTTCAGCAGCAGCGAGATCTGGCGGTAGGCCACGGCCTGCTTGGACAGGTCGTCGTACACGATCAGGGCGTCCTGGCCGCGGTCCATGAAGTACTCACCCATGGTGCAGCCCGAGTAGGCGCTGATGTACTGCATGGCAGCCGATTCAGAGGCGGTTGCAGCGACGACCACGGTGTGGGCCAGCGCGCCGTTCTCTTCCAGCTTGCGCACGATGTTGGCCACGGTCGAGGCCTTCTGGCCGATCGCGACGTACACGCACTTGATGCCGGTGTTCTTCTGGTTGATCACCGCGTCGATGGCCAGGGCGGTCTTGCCGGTCTGGCGGTCACCGATGACCAGCTCGCGCTGGCCGCGGCCGATCGGGATCATGGCGTCGACGGACTTGTAACCGGTCTGCACCGGCTCGTCGACCGACTTGCGCCAGATCACGCCCGGAGCCACGCGCTCCACCGGCGCGGTCAGCTGGGCAGCGATCGGGCCCTTGCCGTCGATCGGCTCGCCGAGGGCGTTCACGACGCGACCCAGCATTTCCGGGCCGACCGGCACTTCCAGGATGCGGCCGGTGGTCTTGGCCACGTCGCCTTCGCGCAGGTGCTCGTAGCTGCCCAGGACCACGGCGCCGACCGAGTCGCGCTCCAGGTTCAGGGCCAGGGCGAAGGTGTTGTTCGGCAGTTCGATCATTTCGCCCTGCATCACGTCGGCCAGACCGAAGATGCGCACGATGCCGTCGGACACGCTGGTCACGGTGCCTTCGTTGCGCGATTCCGCGGCCAGCTTGACCTTCTCGATGCGGTTCTTGATCAGTTCGCTGATTTCGGAGGGGTTGAGCGTGGTTGCCATCGTCAAGTCCTAGTGCCGGCGGTCAGGCCGGACGTTAAATGAATTCAGTTAGCGAGCGCGGTCTGCAGGCGCGACAGCTTGCCCTTGAGCGAGCCATCGATCACCACGTCGCCGGCGTCGATCACGGCACCGCCGATCAGCGAAGCGTCGACCGCCGTGGTGACGTCCACCTCACGGCCGAAGCGCTTGCGCAGCGCGGCCTTGATGGCGTCCAGTTCAGCGGAGGACAGCTCGGCAGCCGAGGTCACGGTGGCCTTGACCACGTGTTCGGCTTCGGCGCGGAGCTGGTCGTACATGCCAGCGATTTCCGGCAGCAGCGGCAGACGGTGCGCCTCAGCCAGCAGGCTCAGGAAGCGACCGAAGGTTTCGCTGGCCGAGGCCGGGGCCAGCAGCGCGACGGCATCGTCACGGCCCAGCTCCGGGTTCGACAGCAGGGCCGACACGCGCGGATCGGCGGCCACGTGGGCGGAGAACGCAAGCGCGTCCGACCACGGCGCGAACGTGCCTTCGTCGCGCGCGGTCGCGAACGCGGCGCGGGCATACGGGCGTGCAAGCGTGAGGGCCTGGCTCATCGTTTAGATCTCCGAGGCCAGCTCGTCGAGCAGCGCCTTGTGGGCGTTGGCGTCGATTTCGCGCTTGAGCAGCTTTTCTGCGCCGGTCACGGCCAGAGCGGACACCTGCTTGCGCAGATCTTCGCGGGCACGGTTGGCAGCAGCATCGATCTCGGCCTGGGCCAGTTCTTTCTGGCGGGTGGCTTCGACGATGGCTTCGTTCTTGGCGGCTTCAACGATCTGGTTAGCGCGCGCATGGGCCTGATCAATGATCTCGTTGGCCTTGGTGCGGGCATCCTTCAGTGCTTCGTTGACCTTTTCCTGCGCCTGGGCCAGATCCTTCTGGCTGCGGTCAGCAGCGGCGAGGCCTTCAGCAATCTTCTGCTGGCGCTCTTCGATGGCATTCATCAGCGGCGGCCAGATCTTGGTCGCGATGATCCAGATCAGACCGGCGAACGCCAGTGCCTGGGCAACGAGGGTAAAACCGATTTCCATGGGGTTCGCTCAATCTGGGGTGACGGGGTGGATGCGCCGCTGTGGCGGCGCACCCGGTCCTTCATCCGCGAGCGGGTGCCGTGCGGCACCCGTTCGTTTCAAACCGCTGGATCAGGCGCCCAGCGCCTTGCCGACGGCACCGGCGAAAGCCGAGCTCAGCGGGTTGGCGAAGGCCAGCAGCAGGCCGACGGCGACCGAGATGATGAACGCGGCGTCGATCAGGCCGGCGGTGATGAACATGCGGACCTGCAGCACCGGGATCAGTTCCGGCTGGCGGGCGGCCGACTCCAGGAACTTACCGGCCATGATGGCCAGGCCCAGACCGGCACCCAGCGCGGCCAGGCCGATCATGATGCCGACGGCGAGGGCGGTGGAGCTCTGAATCTGCGCGAAGTTGGTCAGGACGGCGGCAAAGTACATGGTTATCTCCTGGAACTAATTAGTAGCTAAGGGTAATGAAACGGATGAAGGGTGAAGCGAAAACTCAGTGAGCGTCTTCCGACAGGCTCAGGTACACGATGGACAGCATCATGAAGATGAACGCCTGCAGCGGAATCACCAGCAGGTGGAACAGCATCCAGCCCAGGCCGAATGCACCGCCGGCGATGGCGCCGACGATACCTGCACTGCCCAGCACCCAGATCAGCAGGAAGACGATTTCGCCGCCGAACATGTTGCCGAACAGTCGCATCGCCAGCGAGATCGGCTTGCTCAGCCATTCGACGATGTTGAGGATCAGGTTGAACGGCATCATCCACTTGCCGAACGGCGCGGTCAGGAATTCCTTGGTGAAACCACCAATGCCCTTGGCGCGCAGCGAGAAGAACAGCATCAGGAAGAACACGCTGATCGACATGCCCAGGGTGGCATTGACGTCGGCGGTGGGCACCGGCTTCCAGTACGGAATGCCCAGGGCTTCCAGCGGCAGCGCGATGAAGTCGGCCGGAATCATCTTGACGAGGTTCATCAAGAGGATCCAGAAGAAGATCGTGATGGCGATCGGGGTCACCAGCTTGCTGGTGCCGTGGTAGGTGTCCTTGGCCTGGCGGTCAACAAACTCCAGGCAGATCTCCACGAAGGCCTGCCACTTGCCCGGCACGCCAGCGGTGGCCTTGCGGGTGGCCAGCCAGAAGCCGAACACCATCAGCAGACCCAGCGCGACCGAGGTCACGATGGTGTCCACGTGGATCGCCCAGAAACCGCCTTCCTGCATGTGGAAGGTCAGGTTGTGCAGGTGATGTTGGATGTAGGAGGTGGGTGTAAGCGCCTCGCCTGCCATGTGTCCGGAACCTTGAGTTAAATAAATAAAGAGGGATCAGAGCTTGGCCATTGCCAGGGCCTGGAACATCAGTCCGACGGCGACTCCGGCCAGCAGCGCCAATGCAGGCAGCTTGAAGACCACGAAACACACCGCCAGCACACCAAAAACCAGTACCAGCTTCACCACCATGCCCAGGATCAGGCGCATCAGCGCCGAACCGGCCGCCTGTACACCGCCCCCGAACGCCATCCGTGCGGCGATCGAGCCACCGATGGCGATCGCAACGCCCGGTGCCAGCGCCCCCAGGGCAGCTTTGGGGCCTGCCAGCAGCAGGAAGATCAGCGCCAGGACAGCCACTGCGGCCAGCGGGTAGACCGCAGCGCGCAGCATCAGTCGCCGACCCGCATCAACGGAGTTCAGCACACGAAGTCCTGCATGGTTGTAGGAAGAAATGACCGAGGCGGTAACAAGGGCCTCGTCGAGCCGCCAAATTATAGCAACGGGACAATTTGCGAGACAACCGCCCCCTGTTCATCCCGGAAGCCCGCAAGTTGCTGCATCGCCACAGGTTTTGGCCGCTGAGGCGGTCCAATCGCGACAGGCGGTGACGCTTTCGGTGCCGCATTGCAACATATTGAACTTTGGTCGCAGGCCGCGGTCTGTTCTATCGGCCTGTCGCTTCATCCTCGTCGACGCCCTGTTGCAGGCCGATACCAGGTGGCCCCGAGCTCTCTCCGGGGCCACCTTCTTCCCGAGGCGGCGAAAACGCGAACGCCATCACAGCCCGGTCGCGCGCGACTGAACGGTACACGCGCCGTCCACCATACGTTCACGAATGGTGGACGTTGTCGCAGCGCACAGTGATTCCACTTCTTCGAATCACTGCAAGGATCCTTCCTCATGCGCCTGTCGCTCTCATTGCTTGCCCTCCCCCTCGCCCTGGCCACGCTGGCACACGCCGGCAATGCGCATGCCGCCGAAGGCGATGACCGTTTCGCCCTGCGCCTGGGTGCGATGAACATCGACTCGGACAACACGATCCGTGGCAGCACCACGATCGCCGGGCAGGACCTGAACGTCTCGGAAGACTTCAAGCTGGGCGGCAAGGAATGGGAGCCGCGCGTGGACGGCCTGTTCCGGATCAGCGACCGCCAGCGCCTGATCTTCAACTACTTCAAGTACGACAAGGATCGCCGCGAGACGCTGGACGAAGGCATCAGCTTCGGTGATGAGACCGTGCCGGCCGGCAGCTTCATCAAGGGTGAGCTGAAGTACCAGGTGGCCAGCCTGGTGTACGACTACTCCGTGGTCGACACCGACACCTTCGATCTGGGCCTGCAGCTGGGTGCCGAGTACGCCAAGGTCAGCACCAAGGGCTACGCCTCGGTGGGGACGCTTTATGAGGGTCAGTTCCTGGACGAAAGCACTGACGGCGTGGCACCGGTGGTCGGCGCGCGCTTCACCATCACGCCGTCGGAAAAGTGGATGATCACCGCGCAGGGCCAGTACCTGAACACCGACTGGGGCAACTTCGATGACTACGAAGGTGACCTGACCCGCGCCAACGTGATTGTCGACTACCGCATGACCAAGAACTTCGGCCTGTTTGCTGGCTATGACTGGTTCCGTCTGGACGTGGACCAGAAGGGCAGCGACGGCATCATTGGCCTGAAGCAGGAGTTCAAGGGCCCGGTGGCGGGCATCAGCGTGATGTTCTGACCCGGCCGCGCGTAGTGACGCGCCATGCGCGTCATACGTGACCCAACAAAAAACCCGGCGATTGCCGGGTTTTTTGTTGGATCGGCGTCACGACCAACGGTCGTGACCTACTTCTTCTTGGGGATGTACAGATCGGTAATCGTGCCGTCGTAGATTTCCGCCGACATCGCTACCGACTCGCTCAGCGTCGGATGCGCATGGATGGTGTGGCCGATGTCTTCGGCTTCCGCACCCATTTCAATGGCCAGCCCGATTTCCGCCAGCAGGTCACCTGCATGCACGCCGACGATGGCACCGCCGATGATGCGGTGGGTCTCTTCGTCGAAGATCAGCTTGGTGAAGCCTTCGGTACGGCCAATGCCGATGGCGCGACCGCTGGCCGCCCACGGGAACTTGGCCACGCCGACCTTCAGACCCTTGGCCTTGGCTTCGGTTTCGGTCACGCCGACCCAGGCGATTTCCGGGTTGGTGTAGGCCACCGACGGAATCACGCGGGCCACCCACTCCTTCTTCTCGCCGGCGGCCACTTCGGCGGCCAGCTTGCCTTCGTGCGTGGCCTTGTGGGCCAGCATCGGGTTGCCGACGATGTCGCCGATGGCAAAGATGTGCGGCACGTTGGTGCGCATCTGCCGGTCGACCGGAATGAAACCACGGTCGGTGACCTGCACGCCGGCGGTTTCAGCGGCGATCTTTTTGCCGTTGGGCGAGCGGCCCACGGCAACCAGCACGCGGTCGAAGGTGCCCTGGGCCAATGCCGGGCTCTCGCCTTCGGCGGCGGCTTCGAAGGTCACGGTGATGCCCTTCTTGTCGGCGCTCACACCGGCGGCCTTGGTCTTCAGGTGCACTTCGATGCCCTGCTTCTTCAGGCGGTCTGCCAGCGGCTTGACCAGGTCCTTGTCGGCACCCGGCATCAGCTGGTCCATGAACTCGACCACGGTCACCTTGCTGCCCAGCGCGCCATACACGGTGGCCATTTCCAGACCGATGATGCCGCCGCCCACGACCAGCAGCGAACCCGGCACTTCGGCCAGTTCCAGCGCGTCAGTGGAGTCCATCACGCGCGGGTCGTCCCACGGGAAGTTCGGCAGCTTCACCGCCTGCGAACCGGCAGCGATGATGCACTGCTCAAAGCGCAGCAGCTGGGTCTTGCCGTCGTCGCCGACGATCTCCAGCTCGTTGGCCGAAACAAACGTGGCCACGCCCTGCACGGTGCGCACCTTGCGCTGCTTGGCCATGCCGGCCAGGCCCTTGGTCAGCTGGGTGACCACCTTTTCCTTGTAGCCACGCAGCTTGTCCAGGGTGATGGTCGGCTTGCCGAAGTCCACGCCGAAGTCGCCTGCGTGGGCCACTTCATCGATGACCGCGGCCGCGTGCAGCAGCGCCTTGGACGGGATGCAGCCCACATTGAGGCAGACGCCGCCGAGGCTGGCGTAGCGCTCGATCAGCACGGTGTCCACGCCGAGGTCGGCCGAACGGAACGCGGCGGTGTAACCGCCCGGGCCCGCGCCCAGCACGACCATCTTGCACTCGATATCCGCGGGCTTGCCCGACGACAGCGCCGGCTTCGGCGCGACCGGTTCGGCAGGGGCGCGGTGCGACGGGGTCACCGGCGGCTTGCTGGCCGGCACGGCCGCCTTCGCTGCTTCGGCAGCCGGAGCCGCCGCAGCGCCTTCGGCTTCAAGCACCACCACCACATCGCCTTCAGACAGGGTGTCGCCGAGCTTGACCTTCAGTTCCTTGACCACGCCGGCGGCCGAGGACGGCACTTCCAGGGTGGCCTTGTCCGACTCCAGCGTGACCAGGCCCTGGTCCTTCTTCACCGTGTCGCCCACGGCAACCAGCAGCTCGATCACCGGCACGTCGCTGTAATCGCCGATGTCGGGAACCTTGATTTCAATAGTGGCCATTCGTCTTCTCCTGGTGCTCAGCCGGCGTTGCCGGCGAGCAGTTCCTGCAGTTCGTCAAGCGACTCGTCCAGATCCTGCCAGCGACGGTCGAGCTTCTTTTCCTTGGTGTCGCTGGCTTCAATCAGCAGCGCCACCTGTTTCATCATCAGCTTGCCGGCCCCGCACTCCCAGCGCGAACCGCTGTAGCGCTCGCCATCCACCTGGAACGACAGCACTTCGCCCTCGCTGACTGGTGCCTTGCGCTCGGCCGGCACCGCCGAATCGAGCGCGGCGCGCCAGCTGCGCACCAGGCGCTGCGCGAGCGCGGCCGGGATGCTGACCTGGTACTGATCCGGCTCCTGGTCCACGCGCAGCTCAAGACCGCCACTGCGGGCGTTGTTGTTCCAGTTGTAGACGCGCTTGTCGGCCTTGCTGTAACGCAGGGTCCATTCCTGTTCCTGCGTGCCGGGCAGCAGCGCCACGCCGGTTTCCACGCCGCTCTTGGGCAGGGTGACCAGCGACAGCATCGGCTGGGCCTTGCCTTCGAACAGGGTTTCCACGGCCTCGCCATAGTTGCCCACCGCCGGCGGCCAGCCATGGCCGAGGTCGGTGGTGCATGCCGCCCATGCCGAAGGCATGGCCGACATGGCCAGCAGCGCCAACGTCAACGGTGCGCGCTGCCTCACAGCAGCACGCGCCGCATGTCGGCCAGCACCTGCGACAGGTAGGTGGTGAAGCGTGCCGCCAGCGCACCGTCGATGACGCGGTGGTCGTAGCTCAGCGACAGCGGTAGCATCAGCTTGGGCTCGAACTCCTTGCCGTTCCAGACCGGCTGGATCGACGACTTGGAGACACCCAGGATGGCCACTTCCGGCGCATTCACGATCGGCGTGAACGCGGTGCCGCCAATGCCGCCCAGCGAGCTGATCGAGAAGCAGCCACCGCTCATGTCGGCCGGACCCAGCTTGCCGTCACGGGCCTTCTTGGCCAGTTCGCCGGTTTCCTGCGCGATCTGCACCACGCCCTTCTTGTCGACGTCGCGGATCACCGGGACGACCAGACCGTTCGGGGTGTCGGCGGCGAAGCCGATGTTGAAGTACTTCTTCAGGGTGAGGTTCTCGCCGGCCGCATCGAGCGAGGCGTTGAACTCGGGGAACTTCTTCAGTGCCGCGGCGCTGGCCTTGATCAGGAAGGCGAGCATGGTCAGCTTGATGCCAGCCTTCTCGTTTTCCTTGTTCAGGGCCACGCGCAGGGCTTCCAGGTCGCTGATGTCGGCCTGTTCGAACTGGGTGACGTGCGGAATCATGGCCCAGTTGCGGGCCAGGTTGGCACCGGAAATCTTCTTGATGCGCGACAGCGGCTGGGTTTCCACTTCGCCGAACTTGCTGAAGTCGACCTTCGGCCACGGCAGCAGGTTGAGGCCACCACCGGCGGCGACCGGGCCGGCACCGGCAGCTGCGCCACCACTGGTCAGCACCGACTTGACGAACTTCTGCACGTCGGACTTGGTGATGCGACCGCCCTTTTCAGTGCCGGTCAGCTGGTTCAGGTCCACGCCCAGTTCGCGCGCGAACACGCGCACCGCCGGGGTGGCATACGGCACCTTGGAGGGCAGCACGCTGTCGGCATTGAACTGCACCGGCGGGGTGGCGGGCGCGCCGGCCGACGGGGCGGCGGCGATCTCGCGGGCGGCCAGCTTGTCCGGCTGGGCCGGCACGGCGACCGGCTCGACCTTGGTGGCGGTTTCGGCAGCAGCCGGGGCGGCGGCCGGGGCCGGGGCGGCTTCGCCCTGGGCTTCAATGATCGCCACAACCTTGCCCTGCGACAGGGTGTCGCCGACCTTGACCTTGATTTCCTTGACCACGCCGGCAACCGACGACGGCACTTCCATCGTGGCCTTGTCCGACTCCAGGGTCACCAGGCCCTGATCCTTCTTGACGGTATCACCAACGGCGACAAGCACCTCGATTACCGGGATATCGCTGTAGTCACCGATATCGGGGACAAGTGCTTCCTTGATTTCGGCCATGGGGATAACTCCGGCAATCTGGTGTAGGGAATCGCCTATTGTGGGGGCAGGAGGCCTCAGCGCCAACCGGCTGCGGCAATTTTCAGCGCCGCTGTCCCGGGACAGGCTGTTGCAGGTGCCGCCCCTCATGGCCTTTGCCCGGAAATGGGCCGCAATGCGGGTTTTCCAGTCGGTACCGTATTGTCCCGTGCCCAGCGCGGCTACTGCGCCAGAGCGACCGCCACGGGCCGCCAGGCCGCGGTCAACCGCTCCAGCGACCAGCCGGCATTGGCCGGGCTGGTGGAGGGTAATGACCAGACCGGCAGCTCGGCGGCACGGGAGTCCAGCAGCGGTCGCACGTGCCGGTTCCACGCCGCGAACGCGGTACCGCCGTTGCACGCGATGCCGCGAAGCCGGGGCAGCTGGCGGATCAGCGCTGGCAGCGGGTTGACCACCTCGCTGCCGCGAACGATGTCCGCGTCGAGGCTGCCGCGCCGGTCGCATTGTCCGATCACATCCCACAGGCCCAGGCCGTGCGCATGCAGCGAACGCAACCGTTGCGGGTACGGCAGCGCGGAATCCATGCCACTCAGCGCCGCCATCAATGGCCAGAAGCGGTTGCGTGGATGCGCGTAGTACTGCGCTGCCTGCAGCGATGCGATACCCGGCATGGATCCCAGCACGAGAACGCGGCAGCGCGCGTCGGTCTGCGCAGGCAGTCCAATACAGCGCGTGGTTTCCATCACATCTTCTCCAGCTGCGTGAACGTCACTGCAGGCGCAAAAACGCGCCACAGCACGGGCTGCGAACTACTCGCTGAACGATCGCAACTATTTTTTAACGCGCGTCGGATTCGATTCATGTTGTGGGGACTACGTTTGCCTCGCCCCGCAACACGGGGGCCAAGAACAGAAAATACCTGAGGAGATTCCCCCATGCGCTCCATCCGCATCCTGACTCTGGCTACGCTGACTGCCCTCGCCTTCGCCCCGGCCGCATTCGCGCAGGATTCCACCGCTGACGACACCGCTTCGGGCAAGCATTTTGCCGTGGTGGGTGGTGTGTCGCTGCTGCAGCCGAAGAACGATCCGATTGACGGCATCAAGAAGGTCGATGGTGGCCCGGCTCCGACCGTGAGCTTCAGCTACTACATCAATGACAACTGGGCGGTGGAACTGTGGGGTGCCGCCGACAAATTCGATCACCGCGTGCGCGGCAATGCCGGCAACCTCGGCACCGTGGAACAGCAGCCGATCGCCCTGAGCGGCCAGTATCACTTCGGCCAGGCTGACAACGTGTTCCGTCCGTTCGTCGGCGTGGGTTACTACGAATCGAACTTCAGCAACGAGAACCTGGCCAGCGATGTCGGCCACGTCGGGCTGGAAACCGCCAAGGGTGCCATCGGCACGGTCGGCGTGGACATGAACATCAACAGCACCTGGTTCGCCCGTGCCGATGCGCGTTACATGCATTCGCGTCCTGACCTGACCGTCAACGGCCGCAGCACCGGCGAAGAAGCCAAGCTGGACCCGTGGACCGTGGGCTTCGGTATCGGTGCCCGCTTCTGATCCAACGCACTGCCGCACAACGGGCTCCTTCGGGGGCCCGTTGTCGTTTGGGGAGTCTTCATTTGCCCTTGCCTCACCGCCCCGCATAGTGACTGCAACGACCCCACCGCACCCGGGGAGGTGCCGATGGAAGACATGCTGGACCTGCTGGTGGTGGGGGGAGGCATCAATGGGGCGGGCATTGCCCGCGACGCGGCCGGACGGGGCTGGTCGGTATGCCTGTGCGAACAGGACGACCTGGCCGCACATACGTCCAGCGCCAGCACCAAACTGATTCACGGCGGCCTGCGCTACCTGCAGTACGGACAGTTCCGACTGGTGCGCAAAGCACTGCAGGAACGCGACGTGCTGCACCGGCTGGCCCCTCAGCTGGTGACGCCGACGTCCTTCATCGTGCCGCATGCCTCCCCCGGACGACCGGCGTGGATGCTGCGCGCCGGGCTGTGGCTGTATGACCACCTGGCCGATACCGGTGCCGCGTTTCCACCTGCACGACGGCTGGACCTGCGCCGTGACCCACGCGGCGCGGCGTTGAGAGAGCCACTACGCACCGCCTTCAGCTACAGCGACGCACGTGTGGACGATGCGCGGCTGGTGCTGTTGAACGCACTGGACGCACACGAACGCGGCGCGCAGATCCGCACCCGCACCCGCTGCGAACAGCTCATCCGCCATCGCGACCACTGGTATGCGGTGTTGCAACGGCAGGATGGCCAGATGATCCGACTGCGGGCCCGCGCTGTCGCCAACGCCACCGGCCCGTGGGCCGGCAATCTGATCGAGCGCGCCGGAATGGACGCGCCCATCGGACTGCGCCTGGTCCAGGGCAGCCACATCGTGGTGCCGCGCCTGTACGACCATGGCAGCGCCTACCTGCTGCAGCAACCGGATCAACGGGTGGTGTTCGTGCTGCCCTTCGAAGACGACTACACCCTGATCGGAACCACCGATCTGGATTATGACGGCGACCCGGCCCGGGTCTGCGCCGATGCGTCCGAAGTGGACTACCTCTGCGCGGCCGCCAGCCGTGGGCTGCGCACCCCGGTGCGCCCGGAGCAGGTGGTGTGGCAGTTCAGCGGCGTGCGCCCGCTGCTGGCAGATCACCACCAGGACGCTGCAGCAGTCACCCGCGATTACCGGTTGCACCTGGACGCGCAGCAGGCACCGATTCTCAATGTGCTGGGTGGCAAGCTCACCACGTTCCGGGTGCTGGCCGAGGAAGCGGTGAATCAGCTCGCCGCTGCGCTGGGGCGCAGCGAGCCTGCCTGGACGGCACAGGGCCCGGTGCTGCCAGGCGGCGACGACGGCACGCTTGGCAGCGTGCTGGCAGCCCTGCAGACGCGCTATCCGCAACTACCGATTGCGTTGTTGCGCGGGCTGGCGCATCGGCATGGCAGTCGAGCGGCGGCCTTGCTGGGCGATGCGCAGGCGGTTGACGCGCTGGGCGTGCATTTTGGTGCGCAGTTGTACCAGCGTGAGGTGGACCATATGGTCGCGCATGAGTGGGTATGCGATGCGGATGACCTGCTGTGGCGGCGCAGTCACCTCGGGCTGAAGTTGGATGCTGCGCAGCGGCCGGCACTACCGGAGTCGCCATGGACAAAAAATTCATTCTCGCCATCGACC
>ENA-OWLM01000601-OWLM01000601.1-metagenome-genome-assembly--contig:-NODE-601-length-13812-cov-3.754816_pt1 | contig 13812 bp, 12 predicted proteins | sample MGYA00245349_ERZ651102 | MGnify/ENA primary metagenome ERZ651102 (study PRJEB26857, sample SAMEA4031759) | metagenome | biome: human; feature: oral; material: saliva | place: Philippines | collected 2014... | reverse complement strand
GAAGTTTGGTCATGAGTGGGTCAAGCCCGGCAACATCGTCTCCAATGGCGCCTTCGCCCTCAAGGAGTGGACCCCGAACGAGCGCCTCATCGCCGAGCGCAATCCTCACTACTGGGACAACCAGCACACCGTGCTGAACAAGGTGGTCTATCTCGAGATCGTCTCAGATACCGCGGCCTACAACCGCTATCGTGCGAGCGAGCTGCACTACACCACCTATCCCCTGGAGCAGTATCAGCAGATCAAGCGTCAGAGCCCGGATGAGCTGGTCAGCGCCCCCATGCTCGCCACCTACTACTACGTATTCAACACCCAGCGCAAACCCTTCGACGATGTCAGGGTGCGCAAGGCGCTCTCCCTGGCCATCGACCGGGACACCATCACGGAGAAGATCCTGGGACAGGGGCAACTCTCGGCCTTCAGCCTGACGCCGCCGAGCGTCGACGGCTTTGAACTCAAGCGCCCGGCCAGCGAGCTGATGAGCAAGGAGGAGCGGATCAAGCAGGCCAAGGCGCTGCTCGGCGAGGCGGGTTACGGCCCGGGCAAGCCGCTGGAGGTGGACATCCTCTACAACACCAACGAGGGGCACAAGAAGATAGCGCTGGCCATCTCCTCCATGTGGAAGCACAACCTGGGGGTCAAGGCCGAGCTCAACAACATGGAGTGGAAGACCATGGTGTCGGCCCTGAACGAGGGGGACTTCGGGGTGAGCCGCTACTCCTGGAACGGGGACTACAACGATGCCTCCACCTTCCTCGACATCATGACCTCCAGCAGCAGCGCCAACAGCGGCAAGTGGTTCAACAAGGAGTACGACGCCCTCCTGGCCAAGGCCCATGACGCCAAGGATCCGGCGGAACGCAACCGGCTTTATCAGCAAGCGGAGGTGCTGATCGACGAGGAGGCCCCCATCGCACCGGTCTACTTCTACGTGAAGTCCCGCCTGCTCAAGCCCAACGTCAAGGGCTACCCCTATCACAACCCGCAAGACCTGGTTTATGCCAAGGATCTCTATCTGACGGCGCAATAACCCGCGCCCCGGACAGCAAAAGACCGCCTTCGGGGCGGTCTTTTTTATCTCAATCCTCCTGACAGCTCGCCATCGCCAGCCTGGCCCGCCGGCGCACCACCACGGGCTTGACCAGCAACTGGGCCAGCAGGACCCCCATCAGGGTCATGCCGCCGCCGATGAGGTGATAGCTGGTGAGCCGCTCCCCGAGCCAGGTGATTGCGAGCGCCGCCGTCATCACCGGCAGCAGGTTCATGAAGATGGCGGTGCGGCTTGCCCCCAGCAGGGCGATACCCTGCATCCAGAGCCAGGGTGAGAGCGCCGATGTCGGGATCCCCGCATAGAGGATGAGCCAGAGGGCGCTGCCATCCGGCCAGTGCCCGTCCACGAGCAGATAGAAGGGGGTGAGAAACAGGAGGCTGCACAGCACTTGGCCATAAAGCATGGACCAGTTGTCGAGCCCCAGATCCCAACGCTTGAGCAGCACGCTGTAGAGCGCATAGGTGGCCGCCGAGAGCAGCATGTAGACGAAGCCGATGTGGATGCCCTGGGTCAGCAGACGGCTCGGATCCCCCTGCCCCAGCAAGATGGCCAGCCCCATAAGGGAGATGACTCCCCCCAGCAGGGCGCCCCAGGTGGGCCGCTCGCGCAGCAGCCAGATGCTGAGCAGCACCGTCATCAGCGGGGTCAGCCCCATCATCAGCCCGATCTCGGTCGCCCCCAGGGTCTGGGCCGCGTAATAGCCGAACGTCTGGTTGAGTACCATGCCGAGCAGGGCCAGCGCCGCCAGCTTCGAAAAACCGGCCCGCAGTTTGTCACGCACCCGCCAGGCACGGCGCGCAAGAAACGGGGTCAGCACCAGGGCCGCCACCATCCAGCGCGACCAGGCCAGGGCCGCCGGAGAGAGTACGCCGACCGCCAGCTTGCTGACGATACCATTGCCGGCCCAGATGGCCATGCAGGAGAAGGGAAACAGAAAGGCCAGAGGCATCACGATATCCAGAGAAAGGAGGCGGGTATTTCGCGGGAGTATAGAGAGGCAAACGGGATAAGCAAGCACTCTGAGGCGGGGGCGGCGATGTTGCGTCAACCCGGATGAAGGCGGCACTGCCGGCCTTCCCCAGGCTCATCAAGCATCATGCCCGCACAGGGCGGGCATGATGGGGGAAAAGGGTCAAGCCAGGGTGGCTCAGGCAGCGTCCATGTGGAGCCTCGAAATCAGTTCGTTCACCTCGAGCACCGTCTGGCGATGGGGAATGTCGGCTTGCAGCGGCATCATCAGCAAGCCCGACTGGAAGTCGAAGCGCCCCCTGCCGTGGATGTAAATACGCCCCTTGAAGAAGGTTTTGACATGTTTTGCCACCATCAGTGGCAGGTACTTCTTGAATACTCTCATCGTTTGCAACCTCTTGCAGTTGTATCCGTATGACAGCAGCTTATGCGCAATAATTCCGTTAAATTTATATAAAAAACCGGAAAAATCGACTCTCTCTTCCCCAAAAAACCATCTTGTAACTTTTTATTAACTTTTAACGTATTGTATGCGGTCCTTCCAGCCAGAGCAAGGCCCCCTTGCCATCTTGCCACTCGATGCAGGCAAGACCGGAGGTGGCAAACATGGGCGCACCCGCAGCCGGGCAGAGGCTCTGCACCAGATACCCCACCAGCGGCAGATGGCTGACCATGAGGATGTTGTCGTGCTCCGCCGCCAGCGCGGTGAGGTAGCTCGCCACGAAGGCCGGATCGCCATAGGGCGTGATCTCGCCGCTCTCCTCGACCTTGCGGGCCTTGGGCAGCTCGGGCGAAATGGCCTGCCAGGTCTGTCTGGCACGCAGGTAGTTGCTGTGGATCACCAGGCTCAGGGAGCCTGTGAGCTGAGGCGCCAGCCAGCATGCCATGTGGATGGACTCTTCGATGCCTTGTTCGGTCAGTGGACGCTGTTCATCAGTCTTTGCGTTCATGCCAGCCTGGCCATGACGCATGATGTAGATTTTCATTACAACCTCGCCCAGGGGGCCTGTTTAAATAGCGGGGGGATCTTACCCCGCCATGCCGGGGGAAACAATTGCGCTACCTCTCAGAAAAGGGTTTGCCTCGTGAGATAGCGGGGTCGATAATCATGTTTAAATTCAAATAAATTCACCGCGAGCCACGCCCCAATGAGCCCATATGCCAGTCCCAACGACCATCGGCGGTATCACTATCTGGAGCTGGCAAACCGGCTCAGGGTCTTGTTGATCTGCGATCCCCAGACCGACAAATCGGCCGCCTCCCTGGCCGTCAACACAGGTCACTTCGATGACCCGGTCGATCGCCAGGGCATGGCCCACTTCCTTGAGCATATGCTGTTCCTCGGTACTCGTACTTATCCCAAACCCGGCGAATATCAGCAGTTCATGAGCCGCCACGGGGGGAGCAACAACGCCTGGACCGGCACCGAGTTCACCAACTTCTTCTTCGACATCGACAACGGCTTCTTCGAAGCGGGGCTCCATCGTTTCTCCCAGTTCTTCATCTGCCCCACCTTCGATCCCAAGTGGGTGGACAAGGAGCGCAACGCGGTCGACTCCGAATATCGCCTCAAGCTGCAGGATGACGTGCGCCGCAGCTATCAGGTGCACAAGGAGACGGTCAACCCGGCCCATCCCTTCTCCAAGTTCTCGGTCGGCAACCTGGACACCCTGGCGGATCTGCCGGGGCGGGATCTGCGCTCCGACCTTATTGCTTTCTACGAAACGCACTACAGTGCGGATCGCATGGCGCTGGTCATGATTTCGCCAGCCTCCATCGAGACCCAGCTGGCCTGGTGCGATCGCTTCTTCAGCACCATTCCGGATCGCCACCTCGGCCCCCCGGCCCTGTCGGCGCCCCTCTACCGGCTCGATGATCTCGGCATCCGCATCCAGATCAATCCGGTCAAGGAGACCCGCAAGCTGGCCCTGACCTTCCCGCTGCCCAGTGTGGATGCCCTGTACGACAAGAAGCCCCTCACCTTCCTGAGCCACCTCATCGGCTACGAAGGGGAAGGCAGCCTGCTCTCTCTGCTGAAAGCGAAGGGCTGGGTCAACCAGCTCGCCGCCGGCGGCGGCATCAGCGGGGCCAACTTCAAGGACTTTGGCGTGAGCTTCGGCCTGACGCCCCTCGGGCTTGACCATGTGGACGACATCATCGCCGCCCTGTTCGGCTATCTGAAACTCATCGAGCAGGATGGCGTCCAGGCCTGGCGCTATGACGAGAAGCGCAGCGTGCTGGAATCCGCCTTCCGCTTCCAGGAGCGGGGCCGGGCGCTGGATACCGCCTCGGGGCTGGTGCTCAACCTGTTCAGCTATGCGCCGGACGATCTGCTCCATGGCGACTACATGATGCGCGAGTTTGACGAGCCCCTCATCCGGCGCTTCCTCGCCAAGCTGACCCCCCACAATCTGAGGGTGACCATCCAGGCCCCGGAGGTGAGCACGGATCGCCTGGCCCGCTGGTATCAGACCCCGTACAGCGTCCAGACCATCACGGAGGCGGAGAAGATCCGCTGGCAGCAGAGCCAGCCTGATCCCGCCCTGCACCTGCCGGCGCCCAACCCCTTTATCAGCAGCCGTCTCGATGCCCGCCTGCCGGCACTGGCCGCCGACATGCCCGCCTGCCTCATCGACCGGCCCGGGTTCCGCCTCTGGCACCTGCACGAGCATCTGTTCGGCGTGCCCAAGGGCAGCCTCTACATCTCCATCGACAGCGAGCACGCGGTCAGGAGTCCGCGCCACATCGCCATGGCACGGCTCGCGGTGGAGCTGCTTACGGACCACCTCAATGCCCTCACCTACCCGGCCGAACTCGCCGGGCTCGGCTACCAGATCTATGCCCATCAGGGGGGCTTTACCATCAACCTCAGCGGCTTTGCCGACAAGCAGCCGCTGCTGCTCGACATGATCCTCGGCAACCGTACCCTGGGATATCCGGATCCGGCGCGCTTCAACGAGATCAAGGAGCAGCTCATCCGCAACTGGGAGAACCAGTCCAAGACCCGGCCCATCTCCCAGCTGTTCAACCAGCTCACCAGCCTGCTGCAGCCAAACAACCCTCCGTTCGAGCAGCTGCTGCGTCACCTGCGCACCGTCGAGATCGGCGAGATGCCCGCCTTCGTCTCCCAGCTCTTTGCCGAGGTACACATTGAAACCCTGGTGCACGGGGACTGGACGGCGGCCGAGGCCCTCGAGCTTGCGTCCCTGCTGGAGCGCCACCTCGGTACCAGCAGCCAGCCCAGTGCGGAGACCCGCCGCCCCCTCATCTCCATTCAGGACAGGGGCACCCTGATTCGCGAGCAGGGATGCGAGCATGAAGACTCGGCACTCCTGGTCTACTACCAGTCACGCACCACTCGGGCGCGGGATCTCGCCTGCTTCACCCTGGCCAACCACATCATGTCCTCCACCTTCTTCCACGAGCTGCGCACCCGCCAGCAGCTCGGCTACGTGGTGGGGGCCGGCAACCTGCCCCTCAACCGCCATCCCGGCCTTATCTTCTATATCCAGTCGCCTGTGGCGGGGCCGCAGATCCTGCTGGACGCGGTGGAGGAGTTCATCGACCTCTTCCCCCTGGCCATGCTGGAGTTCACCGAGCAGCAGTGGCAAGACAGCAAGGCGGGCCTGCAGGCCCAGCTGAGCGAGCGGGACGCCAACCTGCGCAGCCGCGGCCAGCGGCTCTGGGTCAGCATCGGCAACAAGGATCTGGGCTTTGATCAGCGGGAGCGGGTGTGTGAGGAGGTGGGCAGGCTGAGCCGCGCCGACCTGGTGCGCTTTATCACCCAGCTGAGATCGCGCACCTCGGATCGCCTGATCCTCTGCAGCTATGGCCTGGGCCACGAGCACGACGAGCGGATCACCGGCCAGTTCATCGACGATCCCAGGGCCTTCAGGCTCAACAGCGCCACCTTCGAGGCCTGAATCCGAGGCCTGAATCGGCTCCTTGCCCACTCTCCGTCCGGGGCCATCCGGGCAATAAAAAGCCGACCCCTGGGGGTCGGCTGGAAATACCATAAACAATTGCGACCTGAGCCGCCAAAAGTGAACATGAGCGTGAAAATCAGACACTGGGTTGATGGTCGGCCGGATGGTTCAAACCAGAGCGCATCGGTCGGCACCAGCAGTGATTGAGAAACAGCCTCATCTTAGGCACTCCCCTGATTTTCCACGTTGATCTATGTCAAAGGAGGTAAAAAAGGTCGCCTGCCCGCGACCTTTCTCCAACCTGGGGCCGGGCGTCTCCTCAACCCCGGCGGATCAGGCGATAGGCCACTTCATCGAAATAGGAGAGCTGCCCGGCGAGCACCCTGGGGTGATCCAGCTCCGCCGCCCGCCCCAGCACCTCCACGCTGAAGTCGCGCTCGAACAGGGTGCGCACCTCCATCTCTCCCACCGAGAACGGCGGCTGTAGCTGCTGCTCCGGCTGGTACTCGAGAGTCACCAGCAGAACTTGTCCCCTCGCCTCCACGAGGCGGCTCATCAGGGCGGCATACTGGCGGCGCATCGCCGTCGGCAGGGCGATGAGGGCGGCCCTGTCATAGACCAGTCGATAGCGACGGCCAAGCTCCGGGGCGGCGAAAAAATCCCCCTGATAGATGCGAAGATGATCGTGCTGGTGGCACTGATAGGGCCCCTGCTCGCTTGTCTCGGCACTCAGGTTGTTCTCGGCGAAAAACTGGGTGACGGCGAGCTCGGAGAGCTCGAAGCCGTCCACCGGATGCCCCTGCTCCCGAAGCCAGAGCATGTCGCGGGACTTGCCGCACAGGGGGACCAGCACGGGTTCATCCCCCTGCTGGGCCGACCACCAGGACTGCAGCCAGCGGTTGAAACCTGCCTGATGAAAGCCAATCCGGTTCTCTTTCCACTTCTGATGCCAAAACGCCGCTTCCATCCTCTTTCTCCCGTCATCTGCAATGATGCATCACTATCACAACTTCACCGAAGCGGTGCAAGCCCCGCGCCATCCGTCCCCCACCCTTTTTGCAAGGCACGCCGTGAGCACCCTGGACGTGGCCCCGCAGTCTTGAAAGAGGTGACTCCCGGCCGGATGGTCATACCGTCACCGGCTCGGCCACAAGCCGGGCCTGCGCTGCGTCGAGCCGCGCGGCAATGCGGGCAAAGGTGGGACGCCGGGACGGCGCCTCGCAGAGGCACTCCCCGACCAGCTCGCCGAGCCCCGCCAGCGCCTCGTGGTTGTCGGTGCTGCGCACCAGCAGCTCCTCCAGCAGGCAGCCGAAGGCCCGTACCTCCAGGCGCTCCAGCCGCCCGGCCAGCGCCTCATCGGCTCGGTCGTAGCAGGAGGCGGCGCCAAAATCGCCGAGCAGTACCCGGCTCTGTGCCTGCTCTTGCCCCTTTCCTTGCTCTTTGCCTTGCACAGAGTGCAGCAGGTTATGGGCATAGAGATCACCGTGCAGGATGCCCCGCTCGTGCAGATGGCGTGCGGCGCTCACCACCCCCTGCGCCAGGTTGAGCAGCGCGGCCGGGGTGAAGCGCACGCCGTCCGGGTAGATGTCACGGGTGCAGGAGTCCAGACTCGGCGGCCCCGCCAGGTTGACATAATCCGGGGGGATCAGCGCCATCACCAGCGCCGGGATGCCGGAGGGGTGATCCCCGACCCGACCCACCACGCCGACCAGATGGGGATGGCGACCGGCGGCGAGCGACACCGCCAGCTCGCAGCGGGGCAGGCCATCGCTGGTCACGGCCCCCTTGAAGAGCTTGACCGCCACCGCCTCGGCGGGCGTCTGCCCCTTCAGCTCGGCGCGATGGATGACGCCAGACGCCCCCTGCCCCAGGCACTCACCCAAAGTCAGGGCATCCCAGGGAATGTCGGCCACCGAGGTGCACTGCTCGAGCAGCCTCTCCTGCCGGTCGCTGAAGGGGTTGCCCGCGTAGGCCAGCCAGCTGAGGCGCGGCAGCGCCAGCAGCCAGTCGGGGAAGGCCTCGAACCGGTTGGCGGCGATGCGAAGCAGCTCCAAACGGTGGCAGTGAGCGAGACTCTCGGGCAGCTCGCGCAGGCGGTTGCCCGAGAGCATCAGCTTTTGGAGATCCGTGCACCGACCCAGCTCATCGGGCAACTGCTCGATGGCGTTGTCGGTCAGAATGAGCCAGCGCAGTCTGGCGGGCAGGGAGGCGGCCGAGACGATAGCAATGCGGTTGGCCTTGAAGCCCACCATGGTGAGCGCGGGGCAGCGCCCCAGCACCTCGGGCAGTTCGGTGAAATTGTTCTCGGAGCAGAAGATGATGCGAAGCTTACTGAACTCGGCCAGCTCGTCCGGAAGTGAGCTCAGCTGGTTACCGGTGAGATCCAGCACCTCCAGCGTCTCCTTGAGGCTCAGGATCTCGGGTGGGAAAACCACGAGGCCTTCAGCGAGTTTCAGGTGGCGTGCGCCGCGCAAGGCTCCGGAGCGCAGCTGTTCCAGGGTATGCATAAATTCGTCTCTATCGGGGTGGCCGGCTCACGGCCCTCGGCACCAGCGGGCAGCGGCCCGATGGCAATAAAGGAGGGGCATTATAAGGAATGGCGGCCAGAGATCCCCTGTTTTGTTGCAGATCCCGCCAGCCAGGGTGGTGAGCTACGCCCAGGTGGCGAGCACCGTCGGCAATCCCAAGGCCGCCCGCGCCGTGGGGCTCGCGGTGGGCGCCAACCCCATCGCCTTGATGATCCCCTGCCACCGAGTCATCCAGCAAAACGGCAGGCTCGGCGGCTATCACTGGGGCGAGCCCCGCAAACAGGCGATACACGCCTGGGAGGCGGCGAGGTATGAGTGAATTCGGCCCTTTATGGGTTACTTGATAAGGGGAAAGGGCACCCCTAGTCACGAGATAGCTGGCCATTGAGGGCCCTGGATAACCATCCGGCGATCTTAAGTGGGGAGGTCAGATGGGTCGGAGCGAAGAGTGCCCCTTTAGTTGAATTGGAGACGGAACATGATGGCCATCCAGACCACCACTCATCGGATTGACCAAGCCCGTAGGATGCCATAAGCCCCCCCCATGGCATGGATGGAGAGCGAAACAAGCGGGGTCAATCGCCGGGTTGGCTTTCGCGTTTACCACCACTCGCACCTTCCATTATTTTCTCAAACCGGAACATCTCATCGTCATCTCTTTTGCCATCAAGATGGTGTGAGAGCTGATGAGGGTCTGGATGGTACTTGTTGTAGAAATCGACAATGTTGAAACCACATCGGTTAACGTAGAAGTGAATATTCCGTTTCTCAAAATATGGCGTCACCGTTTCCCACACTTTGGTGAGAGGAAACGCGTGTTCAATCGCATACCAGGCTTTAAGGCCCAAGCCTTTGCTCTGTTGGCTCGTCGCGATGAAAAAGAATGACAGGGAGTTGCGACCGCTCTTCTGGTCTATCACTAGCACGGCTCCGCCAACACGTTGTTCGGCTGCCATGATCCAGTATGTAACGGCCCCCTTGGTGTGAAATGACTGTTCAATATCTTCATCAGAAGGAATGGGCTCTTCAAGTGGGTGTCCAAAGTCTGCCTCTGCCGCCACGCGAAAGGCATCCTGCAAGGCGAGCTTGAACTCGGGAAGGCTGCCAGGATCAGCCTCCAGGAGGCTTATGTTTACGTTCTCTTCTGATCCTTTCACTTAATTCATCCCCAACCGATATCCCATGAACATTAAACGACAAAAGAGTGCACCGACCAGGATTGGTAGCATGATTGAAATACCCATAGCTGTGCAACGCCCATTACCATGCCCCCACATTTGGTTAAGGGGGGGATTTTAGCCGGTCCCCCCCGAATCACGGCCAAGTTACCACCCGGAAACCTTCCGTTTGCTGTCTTTAACCCACTCAGTGTCTCTGGTTCATCGGCGACTCCAGAGAGACCATATCCAGACGGATATCCTAGCGAGCGAAAGAAACAAGACAAAACAGAAGGTGGGCGTTTCCCAAGCCAGATCAAGAAATTACCCCGTCTTGGGGGGGCGCATCAGCCGCTCGCATCACCCTCTTGCATCAAGATGGGGCATCGAAGCGACGGGGATCCGGTTCCATTGCCCGTATCGCTCCTGACGAACAAGACTTTATCCCCCTCCCCCGTCTGGATAAACAACAGCCTGCCGCCTTGTGTGGATGCGATAGATGAGGTGCATCCTATCGACTCGGGCACTCACCACGGCAACGTTGGCAACAGGGTCTCCATCCCCCGCGCCAGGGGCAAAATTTTCTCGCAAACGATTGGAAAAAGAAAAGGCGCCTCAAGGGCGCCTTTTTGACAGTTTTGCGTGATCGCAGGGAGAGGGGTTAACCCTTATTCCCACTCGATGGTTGCGGGCGGCTTGCCGGAGACGTCGTACACCACGCGGGAGATGCCGTTGATCTCGTTGATGATGCGGTTCGACACGTGGCCGAGGAAGTCGTACGGCAGGTGAGCCCAGTGGGCGGTCATGAAGTCGATGGTCTCGACGGCGCGCAGGGCAATGACCCAGTCGTACTTGCGGCCATCGCCCATGACGCCGACGGAGCGCACCGGCAGGAAGACGGCGAACGCCTGGCTGACTTGGTTGTAGAGGTCGGCCTTGCGCAGCTCTTCGATGAAGATGGCGTCAGCCTTGCGCAGCAAGTCGCAGTACTCTTTCTTCACTTCGCCAAGCACGCGCACACCCAGGCCCGGACCCGGGAAGGGGTGACGGTAGAGCATGTCGTAGGGCAAGCCGAGTTCGAGGCCGACACGGCGCACTTCGTCCTTGAACAGCTCGCGCAGCGGCTCCACCAGACCCATTTTCATCTCTTCCGGCAGGCCGCCGACGTTGTGGTGGGACTTGATGACGTGAGCCTTGCCGGTCTTGCTGGCAGCGGATTCGATGACATCCGGGTAGATGGTGCCCTGGGCCAGCCACTTGGCGTTCTTGAGCTTCTTGGACTCGTCGTCGAACACTTCCACGAAGACGCGGCCGATGGTCTTGCGCTTGGCTTCCGGCTCGTCGATACCCGCGAGAGCGGAGAGGAAGCGCTCTTCGGCGTCGACCTTGATGATGTTCAGACCGAAGTGATCGCCGAACATGTCCATCACCTGCTGGCCTTCGTTCAGGCGCAGCAGACCGTTGTCGACAAAGACGCAGGTCAGGCGATCGCCGATGGCGCGGTGCACCAGCATGGCAACCACGGAGGAGTCCACGCCGCCGGAGAGGCCCAGGATCACCTCGTCGTCACCCACCTGCTCGCGGATGCGGGCAACGGCGTCGTCGATGATGGTGGCCGGGGTCCAGAGGCATTCGCAGCCGCAGATGTCCTTGACGAAGTGCTCCAGCATGCGGGCACCCTGACGGGTGTGGGTCACTTCCGGGTGGAACTGCACGCCGTAGAAGCGCTTCTCTTCGCAGGCCATGGCGGCGTGGGGGCAGGTCGCGGTCTGGGCGATGGTGGTGAAACCGGCGGGGATCTCGGTGACCTTGTCGCCGTGGCTCATCCAGACATCCAGCAGGGCATTGCCGTTGTCGGCAATGGCGTCTTCGATGTTGCGCAAGAGGGCGCTGGTCTTGCCGGACTGGCCCAGCACTTCGACCTGGGCATAGCCGAATTCACGCAGGTTGGAGGACTGCACCTTGCCGCCGAGCTGCTCGGACATGGTCTGCATGCCGTAGCAGATGCCGAACACCGGCACGCCGGCGTTGAACACGTACTCGGGGGCACGCGGGCTGCCCTCTTCGGTGACGGATTCCGGGCCGCCGGAGAGGATGATGCCACTCGGGTTGAACTCGCGGATCTGCTCTTCGGTCACATCCCAGGCCCACAGCTCGCAGTAGACGCCGATTTCACGGACGCGACGGGCGATGAGCTGGGTGTACTGGGAACCGAAATCCAGGATAAGGATGCGGTGGGCGTGAATGTCTTTAGTCATTTTATTCCTGCATCAGGCTGATGTTGTCACAAAAAGCACGGGATAAAAAAAGGGTGGAAAAACGGGGCGCAGAGCCCCGTTTCATCAGCCCATCCGGTAGTTGGGGGCTTCTTTGGTAATGGTCACGTCGTGCACGTGGGACTCTTTCATCCCGGCGCCCGAGATGCGCACGAACTCGGCCTTGGTGCGCATGTCATCGATGGTCGCGCTGCCAGTCAGGCCCATGGAGGAGCGCAGGCCGCCCATCTGCTGGTGGATGATCTCTTTGAGACGGCCCTTGTACGGCACGCGCCCTTCGATCCCTTCCGGCACCAGCTTGTCGGCGGCGTTGTCGGTCTGGAAGTAGCGGTCGCTGGAGCCCTTGGACATGGCACCCAGGGAACCCATGCCGCGATAGGACTTGAAGGAGCGGCCCTGATAGAGCTCGATCTCGCCGGGCGCCTCTTCGGTACCGGCGAACATGGAGCCCACCATGACGCAGCTTGCGCCGGCAGCGATGGCCTTGGCCACGTCACCGACCGGGTTGCCGCCGGCGTTCGGGGCCATCACGGTCCAGAACAGGCTGTGGTTGGCGTGACCACCACCGTTGTTACGCACCACGCCCTGCAGGTTTTCCGGCAGCGACTTGGTCTTCTTGACCAGCTCTTCCACCGGCAGGTCGGCGTACTCGGTGCCTTCCAGCGCCGCATTGACGTTGTTGATGTAGGTCTGGTGATGCTTGGTGTGATGGATTTCCATCGTGGCCGCGTCGATATGCGGCTCAAGCGCGTCGTAGGCGTAGGACAGCTTGGGGAGGGTGTAGGCCATGTGGTTCTCCTGGTAGCTCACTCACCCGGTGGAACCCGGGCGTTGCGTGTCGATGATGGGGATGGTCGCCCAGCTTACCAAGGCCTGCGTAAACAAATCTGAGTTCCAGGTGGCGCGCTTGTTACGCAGCAGTGACGACATCCTCACAGCGCGCGTTACATTAGCGCGGTTCCCACCCTGCTCTCTCTCCATGCGCAAGCCACTTCTCCTGCTGGTCGCGGTCGTGTTGCTGATCGGCGGCCTGTTTGCCATCAAGGAATCACAACGTCCGCCGCCGCCGCAGTTCGCCCCCTCGCTGACCGGGGAAGCCGCGCCTGATGCAGCAGCCGCGCCGACGCGTGCCAACGACCCGCTGCCGCCGTTCCTGCCACCGGAGGCGCGCCAGACCATCGCCCTGATCCAGCGCGGCGGCCCCTATCCGCACCGCCAGGACGGCAGCGTGTTCGGCAACCGCGAACAGCGCCTGCCCGAGCGCCCGCGCGGCTACTACCGCGAATTCACCGTGGAAACGCCTGGTGCCCCCAACCGGGGTGCGCGCCGCATCGTCACCGGGGGCAATCCGCCCACCGGTTGGTTCTACACCGATGGCCACTATGAAACCTTCCGCAGTTTTGATGTGCCTCCGGCCGGGAGCTGGCAATGACCCATGATCCGTTCGACCTGGGGTTGCACGACCTCAACAATGCCGGCGTGTACGCCATCGGCAATGACGATGTCGGCCCGCTCTCGGCGGCCATGCGCGATGCCGGCCTGAAGGTGCTGCGCGTGGACCTGGACCGCTGCGCCGACAAGCGCACCCTGCTCGCCCGGCTCGCCGCGCAGCTGGATTTCCCGCAGGGCTTTGGTGGCAACTGGGATGCGTTGTCGGACAACCTGCGCGACCTGGGCTGGCTGAAGTCGCCCGGGGGCTATGCGCTGTTTTTAAGTGATGCCGATGGGATGCGCGACGCCGGTGGGGCCGATTTCGAGACGTTGCTGGATGTGCTGGATGAGGCCAGCCAGAGCTGGGCGCAGGATGACGTGCCGTTCTGGGCGTTTGTGGCGTTGAAGGATGTGCCGGATTCTGCGTGATTCGGACACCGCGATGACGCGCATGGCGCGTCACTACGCGTAGAT
>ENA-OWLM01000600-OWLM01000600.1-metagenome-genome-assembly--contig:-NODE-600-length-13812-cov-4.537617_pt1 | contig 13812 bp, 8 predicted proteins | sample MGYA00245349_ERZ651102 | MGnify/ENA primary metagenome ERZ651102 (study PRJEB26857, sample SAMEA4031759) | metagenome | biome: human; feature: oral; material: saliva | place: Philippines | collected 2014 | study... | reverse complement strand
ATCAAACACCATTTGTTAGCTTTCGCATCATTAGCGATGTGCCATTGAAAGACGAAAAAGCTGCCCAATATTACGACTTTTGGGAGCGAATGGCTAATGGTTCGTTTGCCGTGGTTAGTAAATTTCTCAACAATATCTAATGGCGCAAGGCTGTTGCGCTAGTATAACGCTAACAAGTAGGCATTTTTTTGTTTACTCCTTATTATATGGGCTACCAATATGGTGGCCTGCAAACCCCTAAAACAATACAAACAACATGGATAAGATACCCAGTTTCACCATCGATCATAACAAACTCAAGCGTGGCATATATGTAAGTCGTAAAGACAACGTTGGAAACGAAGTGGTTACAACTTTTGATATACGTATGAAAGAACCCAATCGAGAGCCCGCCCTTGAACAAGGGGCTATACACACGATGGAACATTTGGCCGCAACTTTCCTCCGCAATCACCCCACTTGGGCGGAACGCGTGATTTATTGGGGACCAATGGGCTGCATGACTGGCAATTATCTCATCCTCCGCGGCGACCTCACCTCTGAAGATGTGTTGCCTTTGCTCGTGGAAACCTACGAATTTATTGCTAACTTTGAAGGTGAGGTTCCAGGTGCCACACCTCGCGACTGCGGTAACTATCAACTTATGGATCTCAACATGGCGCGATGGGAAGCACGAAAATATCTCGACGAAGTGCTCACCAAAATCTCTCCTGAACGCTTGGTTTATCCCGAATAATCAACAAACACTATGCAAATCCTGCTTTCTCCGGCAAAAGATATGACGGATGAGCCAGTTGTTGCCGCACCCTCGCTCTCCTCTCCTCGTTTTTTGGCTGAAGCGGAACACAACGCCGCGCAAATGGCTGAACTCTCGACTGAGGAATTGGCACAGTTGCTCAAAATAAATCCGCAATTGGCTGCACTCAATAAGCAACGCTACACGGATTTTCCAGCACTCACTCCGCAAGCTGCGGTGCTTTCCTACACGGGAATGGCTTATCGTCACCTCCGCGCAGGCGATTTTTCTCTCGAAGACTTTGCTTATGCGCAACAACATTTGTGGATGACGTCTTTCCTCTATGGATTGACGCGACCGCTCGATGGTATCAAAAATTATCGTCTGGAGGGGAATATGGTGTTGCCTGACCACGATGGAAAAACGATGTTCCAATTCTGGCGCACACGGCTCACCGATGTGCTCCTCGATGCGGTGAAAGCAGATGACGGTGTTCTCTTCTTTCTGGCAAGTGGAGAAATGAAATCGCTCTTCGACTGGAAGCGCATCACGAAAGAAGTGCAGGTCATTATGCCTGAATTTCAAGTGATGAAAGACGGAAAACTCAAGACGGTGGTGGTATATGCCAAAATGATGCGCGGTGCTTTGGCGCGACATCTCATCACTCAACGAGTTGCGAAGACCGAAGATTGGCAATCCTTTGAATACGAAGGCTTTGCTCTTCTTCCTGACTCCACTGAACAACATCCCATTTGGGCTATTCTTTGAGCTGAAAAATTTAAATATATGTATAGCGCACTCCAGCAAGTTCCCATTTTTTCGGACTGCTCTCCGGCATCACTTCAAGATTGGCTCGCACAAGTGCCACACCGCTTCGAAACCTTCGCTCCTGGCGATCGGATTGTGGCGCAAGGCACGGCTGTGCGCTCCATTTTCTTCCTCATCCAAGGGGTGGTGCGCACACAAATGGCACAAGAAGGGCGCGATTTCACTCTCGACCTTCTCGAAGCACCGATGCTCCTGGCCTCGGCTTTTGTCTTTGGCACTGAAAACACGTTTCCTGTTTCGGTGGAAGCCACAACGGAATGCAAAATTTGTGTGGTGAACAAGGAAGCGTTTTTCGACTTTATGATGCAGCAACCCAAGGTGATGCGCAGATTTCTCTGCGATATTTCCGACCGCACTCAGTTTTTGAGCAAAAAACTGCGTGCCTTTGCCCTGCAAAACCTGCGTTCTCGCGTTCTCGACTATTTGCGCGACCATCAACCGCTGTCGAGTGTGCAATCTGCAGCACAAGGTTTAGGGGTGCTCCGTCCATCGCTCTCGCGCATCTTGGGCGACTTACAAACAGAAGGTCTGGTGTGTAAGACAAGTCAAGGGTGGACTTTGGCTTAAGCCCTTACACTCTCATCTTCCATCTTCCTTCTATCATTTTATTCATCGACTTATTGGCTAACATTCAAATGAAAAGTCGTATTCTTCTCTCCGCAACCGCCTTTATCAAAGAGAAAGTTATCACTTATTGCTGTTTGAGCCTATTCTTTTCTCTCTTCTTCACAGGCTCATTCACCAATGCTTCAGCACAGACCAAGCTCTCTCGAACGCAACACATTGCTGTTCGCAAGACTGCCGTGGCCAACACTCCAAACTCCAATGCTCCCATCATTGACTATTTCGTGGTCTTCGATCCTTCGGGCAAAGCGGTGGCAGAGCGACGCGGAGGAATGGCGAAATATGCGCAAGAAGTGGTGGATTCTATCAATTCCGTATTGCGCAACTCTCACGTCGACGGCCGTTTCCGCCTAGCAGGTCATATGGAAATTGCAGAACGTGCGCAGAGCATCAACCAAGGTTTGGGACTCATTTCAGCACACGCAGAAGTGCGCCGAAGAAGAGATGCCGTAAAAGGCGACCTTGTGGTTTTGCTTTCCGAACCCGTCAACGATGGAGCTTCGGGATTGGCAACGCAGGAGGCAAAGAGCATTGATGCTGGTTTCTCCTCTGTCCGTGCTTCTATGGCAGCCACAAGCTACACAGCAGCTCACGAAGCAGGACACAACATTGGTTGTCGGCACTCTCGGCAACAGGTGGATGCTGGGGAGCACGAATACGCCGTTGGTGCAAGCCGTCCACAATATCGCACGGTGATGTCGGGACCAGCCGACAACGTGGGAGGACAAGTACCTATATTCTCAGGTCCTCAAAGTGTGTGGAACGGTGTCGTTTTGGGTTCTGCCACGGAAGATAATGTGCGCATGCTGCGTGAGCGTATGCCCATCGTGGCTCAGTTTAGCGAGTCTCAAACAAGCATAAGTTTTTCACCTGCGGCATGGAATCCCGACTCACGCGCTCAAACCATAGAAGTGAAGATGACCACCACAGCTGCTTATTTGGTGACCAGTGACGCAGCGTGGCTCACCACCGATTTGCCAAATGGATATAAAAGTAGAGATTTCCGCATCACGGTTGGGGCGAATCCTCAAAAGGAGTCGCGAGTGGGGCATCTTCGCTTTGAACTTGTGGGTGACGGAGAATCGACTATTGTGAACTACACCGTGACTCAACAAGGCACGGCTCCCAATCCGCAACCCAAGCCAGAACCTGTTCAACCGAAACCAGAGCCGAAGAAACCAGAAGATCCAAAGAAGCCCGAGCCTAAACCGATTCTTCCTAAACCCGAAGAGCCAAAGAAACCGGTAGAACCAACAAAGCCGGTAGAACCGAAGAAGCCCGAACCGGTGCAACCTCCCAAGGAGGAAAGCAAATGGGAAATTTCTCCGCGCGAGATTCATATTGATGCCAAAGGTAACACGGTGTCGCTAACGATTGACGTTCCCGATAATTTTTCTCTCCAAACTCCAGCCAACTGGTTCAGCAGTACATTGTGGCAAGGCAAGGGAAAAACGACTATTCAGCTCATTGTCGATGCAAACCAAGAAGAAAAAGCACGAACAGCTGAGTTGGAAGTTTATTTCACCCTTCCTCAATCAGGAAAAAAGATGAGAGAAGTTGTGAAAATCGTGCAGGATGCACCGATCCCCACAAGTATTTCCAGAACAACAACAGAGCAACTAACTCCTACTTGTCGTTGGGAAGGAGATTTGCTCCACATTGATGCTCCCGCAACCTCTGTTGTTGAAATCATCACCCTCAATGGACAAGTGGTGCAACGAGAAGTTATGCAACAATCTTCCTGCACCTTCCGTCTTTCACACCGCTCATCGCTTCTCCTTGTGCGCATTGTCCACAATGAACAAGTGTTCAGAGCGAAAGTAGTGCACAACTAGCACACTTCCTTCAACCCCAATCGGTCCGTACCATAACGGTCTAATGACCAATGTGGGTTTAAAGGGCAAAAGGAGATGTTGTAAAACTTGATTTTACTGCATCTCCTTACTTTTGGCTCACTCGCAAACGAGGAATACAATACCCCAAAAATACACACACCCAATAAAACATCGTATTGTCTGAAAAAGAGAAGCATCAACTCCTCACACAGCGTGAAAGAAGTTGATGCTTCTTAAATATATAAGCCGACCTGGGATTATTCAGCCAAGAGACGGAATTCTGCCGCAGCAGCATAGTCTTGTCCGTTCAAACTATTGAGTGCTTTGAAACGAATGTAGCGCGCTTTCACGGGTTGCGCAAACATCACACGTTGGTCGGCTCTACTATTGGGGAAACTACCCTTTGCCACGGGTTCTCCCCAGTTGGTGCCGTCTTCGCTGACATAGACTTCATAGTCTTTGATGAGACCATTGTCACCATTTTGACGAGGCACATAGACAAAACCCTTCATCGTCTTCACAGCAGAAGCATCGAAGTCTACCCAGTGGGGGAATTGCGCCACGGTCACGGAATACATCGTGTGCCAGAAGGTGTCGGTGTCTTGGTCGACCATCAAATCAGCATCATGACTTCCAGTTTCTTGACTAGAAACAAAAGCGACACTGAGGGGTACATCCTCTATCTTTGCGAAAGTTTGTTCCACAGAGAGTTTTGCATTATCCTTGAACCAAGCCTTGATGGTACCGCCATCGCGCAGATTGAAGGGCGCTTTATACACTTGCGCCTTTCCACCATTGATGGTGTAAAGCACAGTGCGATTAGTTTCTGGAGAATTGATGCTTACTTCTCCAACATTGCTACGAGTCACACTGATGGGCTCTTGTCCCGCAGGTGTCACCTTAACTGCTGCATTGAGATTGTCGTTCGTCACTGGACGCATAATGAACCCGAAACGATAAGCGCCACCATCTACGCAGTCGTGAGGGAGAGGTCCACCTTGTCCGCAGCTATTTCCTCCGAGTCCAGCTACCTTAGTGTCGAGATGGACGTAGGTAGCATCGGGAGTTGGCAACTGATAGGGGTGAGCAGCTCCCATAAGTTGGAGATGACTCCAAGGCAAAGCCGAAGCACTCATTGTACCATTCGCCACGAAGGCTACCCCCTGTCCGGCTTCGTTGGTGAGTGCACACCAGCGCACATCCTCGCGGTTACCCATCGATTGAGGTTTGGGGAGCATAATGTCTTGTTCGCCCACAACACCTTGGTGACGTTCAATGAACTGTCCGGTCTTACGGTCGGCATAGTTATTGACTGGTCCGCGACCATAATAAGTGAAGTTGCGGTAATCCTTAGGCATTTCAAAGGCATAACCCAAACGAGGCAATTTCACCTTTGGCCTGTTTGAAGAGATGGCACTCTCTAGTTCCACGCTACCATCGGCATAGATGGTATAGATTTGGTGAGTGGTAAACTTGAAGTCATTAGGTCCGAAAGGCTTAGACTTGTCATCTACAATCTTATACACCTCGTCTTTCTCGCGATCGCGGTTAGAATAATTGTCTACCCCTCCATAAGGTGCTTGACTTTCCACGGTGAAGATGAGTTGGAGATTGCCTTCCTTGGTCACATTTTGTGCAAAGGCAAGTGTCTTGTGGTGCAAATTGTGAAGACCGAGCTTAGGCCACTTAGCGTCCATCCAGTTGTCGTTGTCCGTGCGCGCACGGAAAGCATCCAAACGAGGACCATGTCCTGGTTCGATCACAGTTGCTCCATTGTAAGTAGCAGCATATAGACCACCAGTGTTCTTGTCGAAGGTGAGTTCGTAGCCTTGTCCTTTCACGCGGAGCAAATTGCCTTCCACCACAGGAGCAGACACACGACCCTTCGCCACACTAGCCATAGCAGGTTGTGCTGCAGCAGGTTTCACAGCGATTTGTTCTTCCATCTGCACATAACCCTTCTCAGCCCAAGGCTTCTTTTCAGCTTGGAGGAATTGCACTTTGAGGAAGTATTCCTTAGCAGGCTCGAATGCGTAGCCCTTGAAGTCGAGTTGATAAGTCTGACGTTCGCGAGCACCGAGTGTGAGTCGTGTAGAAGAGAGAGGTTGGTTGGAGAGCGCCTCAACCGGTTGTCCATCAGCATAGAGCGACCAGCGGATATCGTAGCCAGAGAGGTCAGTGAAATAGTTCTTATTGAAGATTTCAATGAGTCCCTTTTCGGCATTCACGCCACGGACATCCACATTTTGATATACCTTTTTGACCTCAAAATACTGTCCTTTGGGGGTGAGGTCAGGACGCATCACGCCATTCATGCAGAACATACCGTCGTTGGGTTTGTCGCCAAAGTCACCACCATACGCCCAATAGCGAGTGCCATTGGGAGTGTAGTTATACATTGCTTGGTCTACCCAGTCCCAGATAGCACCACCCATAAAGTAGTTGGTACTCTCCATCGCTTTCCAGTAGTCCACCAAGTTGCCGACAGCATTACCCATGGAGTGAGCATACTCCGACACGTGGAACGGATATTTGATGCCCTTGTCTGTGCCTTGCACGGCATAGTTCATCCAGCCGATAGAAGGATATTGGTTAGAACCCATATCCACGATGTCGTTGTTGCGCTCATATTGCACAGGGCGACTCGTATCGAAAGCCTTGATAGCCTTGTAAGCATCGACAAAGTTATCTCCAGGACCAGCTTCGTTTCCTAAACTCCAAATGCACACTGAAGGATGATTCACTGTGGCGTGCACCATTTCGAGGTTGCGCGCCACGTGGTGATCGCGAAATTCGGGAACGTGGCTCAAAGACTCCTTGCCATAGTAGTATTCGTGACTCTCGATGTTACATTCATCTTCGAGATAGATACCATATTTGTCAGCAAGATAATACCAATAGGGGTCGTTGCTATAGTGGCTGTTGCGCACGTGGTTGATGTTACCGCGCTTCATCAACATCACTTCCTTCTCCATTTGCTCACGCGTGATAGCGTGTCCGCGTTCGGGGTTTGTTTCGTGGCGGTTCACACCCTTCATCTTGATGGGTTTTCCGTTGAGATAATAGTAACGTCCAGCCTTGCCAAATTCGTCGTCTTGCGCAGCGGTCTGTTTGATTTCAATCTTACGGAAACCAACGATGGTAGAGAATGTCTCGAGCACATTGTCTTTGGCATCCACCAGTTCGCCCACCAACACATAACGCCAAGGAGCTTCTGCACTCCATTTCTTCACAAGTGCACCAGCTTGCAATTTCACACTTGCAGTAACTTCGTTTCCTTTGCGCACTTCCACAGGGGCAGTTTCTGCACTCACACCTGCCACGGGAGTAGTGCCCTCGCCATAGAGTTCTTTTTCGAAAAGGCGATAGCGCACACGCAAACCTTTGAGGTTTTTCGTGGAGAGATTATTCAAAGAAGCTTTGATGTCGAGCGAAGCGTTCACCAACGAAGCATCAAAGTCGGGGATAGCCACCACATCGCGCACTTGCACTTTGGGTTTCGCCACCAAACCTACGTTGCGGAAGATACCAGGCAGGCGGAACATATCTTGGCTCTCCAAGAAAGAACCATCACTGTTGCGATATACCTCTACGGCAAGCACGTTCTCACCTTTCACCAAATAGGGAGAGATGTCAAACGAAGCCAAGTTGCGAGAGTTCTTAGAGAAACCCACATATTTTCCGTTGATGTAAAGATAGAAGAAAGAGTCTACCCCATCGAAGTTGAGATATACTTCACGACCCTCCCAATTTTGAGGAAGAGTGAAGGTGCGACGATACGAACCCACTTCGTTGCGGTTCTTATAGGTGAGCCAATCTTTGTTGGGTTCACGCATCACACCCTTTTTCCAGTCGCCCACAGACACCTCGTGTTGGAAAATCACACGCTGGTTACTATAAATAGGCATACCATACTTCTGTGTGCCGTCTTTCTGAATGCCCACGATGTTCCAGTTCATCGGCACTTGCACCTTGTCCCAACCGCTGATGTTGTAGTTAGGTTTATAAAATTCTAGCGGACGCTCTTCGGGATTTCCCACCCAGTGGAAACTCCATTCGCCGTTCAAACTCTGATAAAATGAAGAGCCTTCGGGCAGCACCCTAAGGGCTTCTTGCTCATTGGCAAAAGAGAAAAACCAAGCGTGAGGACGCTCTTTGTTGAGTGCCACCTGAGTTGGATTTTGCCATTCAGTGCCGAGCGGAGCTTTCACCTTAAGGTTGTAGGCGAATCCTGGCATGTGGTCACTGGAAGCAGGTGCCGTTTGCGCTGATGCGCCAAGGCTGAAAAGCAAACTGCAAGCTAAGAATAAAGACATACTTGAGGATGTTGAAGTGTGATGAGTAGAGAGGTAGCATTTGAGTGTCTGTTCTAAAACAGATTTCCACAGACGGCACTCAAAGCCAAATCGTGTTCTTTGCCACAAAGTTACGGAATAAAAAATGAATTTGCGCTATTTTCCCCTCTATATTTTCACCTTGACTTTGCAAAACGATGGAATTTCCGCCAAACGATGTAGCCAGAGATGAGCACGGTGAGCAAAAAGGTGCCAGAGAGGAAGATGAAAAGTTGGATAACGATGTTGGGAAGAAACGTATAAATGCGACCTGTGTGCGTTTCCAGAGCAACTCTCCACAGCGACAAACGCCCGTCTTGCACTTGTTCAGGCATTTCGCTGAAATCTGCCCGCTCATAGCACACGGACTCTTGTTCGTCGTCGATCACTGCCGCTTTTTGGGCACCACCGAGCGCATACTCAGCTCCGCGGTTATAGTCAAAAACCACAGGACGTGCCGACAAATCTTTGGAATAACCCGAAACGGAATAAGTGAAATCGGGAATTCCCTGATGCTTCGGTGCCACATACCGCTGCCCGGTATAGAGATTCCAACTCTCGCCAGTGCGTGCATCCCAACGATAGAGTCCACTGAAAGAACCGGCTATCCAATGGTCTGCATCTTCTTGTTGCAACACATTTGTGCCCATGAAGCCTACGGGAGGTTCGTGAAAGAGTTTTGTGGGAGCGGTGTGGAGGTCGGGGGTGGTGAAAAAACCGAATGGAGTTTGCAGCAACCAGCGATTGTGCCACTGGTCATAGCGTATCATACGCAGATTGTCCCACCACGGATTGGGATTGTCCTCGTGTGTGAGCGGCAAAGGTCGATGTTTCAGCGTGGCAAGGGCCACCAAGAGCGGCGGACGCAAACACATACCCGTGAGGGTGAGCAACAACAAGAAACCGAGTAAATAAACGCCTAGTTTGTTGTGCCAACTCAAAGATGATTTAAACAAGCGTCTCAACAGAGTTGGCGATTTCGCCTCGCATTGTTGTACTTCACACTCTGTCGCTCCTCCCTTTCTTTCCACAGCACCGGCTGCGTACTTCCCACTCGCCAGCAAGGTTTTATTCGTTGTGGAAGCCAACATTTTCTGACGTGTTTCACGTCTGCGTTGTCGTCTGAGCAGTTTTGGGAAAAAGGCTAAAATCAACCCAGTGACGCACAACAAGATGAGTACAATCCCCAGGAAGTCAATAAAATACTGCGCCCAAACGCCAAACAATTCTCCGCTGTGCAACATCCATAGGGTGCGAAAGGTGAAGCGTCCCAACTCACTGTTGGTGGGTGCTTTGAGATGTATGCGCTCAAAATGTTGATAAGGCGCAGTGGCTTGAAACAGTTCCGAGCGTGTTTGCAACACCAACGTGTCGCCTTTGGTGGCGGCATCGGTCATACGGTCGGAAGGACGAAAACGCTCCGTCAGCCGTTGCCAAGTTTGAGTGCTCGAATCCCATTGATAAGCATCAAAAGTGGTCACAGCAAAGACTTGTCCACTGCGCGTGCGCACCACGTTAGCCACCAAATGATTGTCAGCGCCTGGGCTTATACCCCGATCGAAACGAGAAAAATGCGTTTTCTTTGCATCCGTGAGCCATAGTCCATTTTCTCCATACAAAACAATGGAGTCGGCCGACAAGCGTAACGTACCTTTCACTGCACCCAAATTCCAATGGTGCATCCGATAACTGGGAGGGAGCACTGCGCGCGGCACATCAACTTCGCTCAAATCCTTGCGATGATTGAGCACTATGCCTGAGAGTGCAAAAACAATGAGAAAGAACGTCAAGAACAGTCCTCCCCATTTGTGCACCCCTCGCCAACGGCGGTTGCGGCGTCCATTCTTCTCCTTCCGTGTCGGAGTGTCAGCAGCAGATTTAGTAAACAATCGGTGAAATAATGACATAAAGTTTAGTTCGTAGTAGGTGTTGTTGCAAAATGGGTTGACTCTCCCACTTGATGCACCGCAGCGAGTTCTCAAACGCGCCCTTCATCAAGCGAAGTCTTCCAGCATTACCCAGCAAAATTACCAAATAATTGCGGATTGTTCGAGGGCTTCTTCCTTTTTTTTGCACTTCGATTTTGAAAGTACATCCTAAGGTGAAACGCGTGCCATATCTCGCACTGGCTTTTGGCGTGAAAGCGGAAATGCCCCCAATCGGTGCGCTTCCGCTTTATCGCTTGTACCATCATTGCCCCCCCATTGATATATGGGTAGATATTGCCCCAAAGAGGGAAAAAATCGAGAAAAAGTGCATTTCCCACTCGATATTCCACGAAAATGACATATCTACTTTGCAATACACACCTTTACACCACATAAAGTCCGATTCGGGATTATGAGAAAGACGAAGAAGCAAGGGAGAGAGGAAGCAGAACAGAAAGCCGTGGAGATTCTCACGCGCACGCGTAGGCGCGCACGTTCCAACCGCAATTGTGTTTTTTTGCTGTCACAAGTGTCACACGGAGGGGAAGTTCGGAAGGAAAGGTGGGGAAAATAAGGTGGGGAGTGCAACAAAAAGGAAGGAGGAATATCGCGTTTTTCAAGGGTGCGGCACTGGGATTTTGAGGATATATATTGAGAGACTGTTAAAAAGCATTCAAAGAAATAGGATAACAACCTGTTTTCAAGCTATTTACAAATAAACCTGTGACACTTGTGACAGCAAAAAAACAAAAACTCCTGTATGTATGCGCGTACGCGTACGCGCGAGAAGGGAGGATTATAGGTATTTTCACATTCCATTTTTCACGCTTCTCCTCTTCCCTTTGCTATCAGTAGAAAAAAAACGACACGTCGTTTTCAACAAAACAACACGTTAGTTTCAGCAAAACAACACGTCATTTTCAGCAAAACAACACGTCGTTTTCAGCAAAACAACGTGTCGTTTTTAGGGGGGAAATGTCGTAATAGACAAAGGGGAGCGGAGAAAGAATCAACGCAGGCGCAGACGATTTTCTTTCATTCGGTGCGTGAAATCTTGCAAATAGGCTTTAAGGCGCAAAAGCATACGTTGCATCTCGGGCGGATTTTGACTGGCAAGATTATGTTTCAAATTGGGATCAGCGGTTTTGTGATAGAAGCCTAACACTTTCTCTCCATCAAAATGAAGCACCCACTCCCCTTCTATTATTTGATACATTTGTCCCACAGAACTAACGGCAAAGTGAGGTGAGGAGGGCGAGAAGACGTTGTGGCCAAAACTTATCATTTTGGGTTGTTGCAGGTCGAGCAAATCGAGTAGCGTGGGGAGGAAGTCGGCTTGTTGGAAAGTGGTGGCCGAAGTACCTACCCATTCTTCACGCGCATCATAGAAAATGAAGGGAATGCTGAAGTGTCCCACGGTGTTGTTGTACTCGGGGCGGATACCGGTCACAGCGTGGTCGGCAGTGATGATGAAAAGGGTGTTGCGAAACCACGGTTGGGTGCGGGCAGTCTGGAAAAATTTGCGCAACGACATATCGGTATATCTGATGAGTGCGTGATAGGGCACATTGTCGCGCGGAAATTGTGATTCATAGCGCGCAGGAAGATGGAAAGGATGGTGCGAACTGATGGTGAATTCAGTAGCAAAGAAAGGTTGTCGGAAGGTGGTAAGTTTCTGTGCAAAGTATTGTAGAAACTCTTCATCCCAAATGCCCCATCCTCCATCGAAATCTTTGGGATTGTTGTATTCGTCCATTCCAAAATAGGCATCAAAACCCATTTTGTGGGAGAAAGCATCAAAACCCATAGAACCATTTTGCGCATTGTGGAAAAAAGCGGTGTAATAGCCAGCGCGTTTCAAGAATTCGGGCAAGGCAGTCAAGCCATTTCCGGCATAAGGTGAGGTGACAAAGGGCTGACCAGGGCGTGTGATAGAACCAAAGAGTGCGGGCATAGCATCGACAGACTGTGTGCCGCAGGCATAAGCATCGGTGAGCGCAAACGAATGTGTCAACAAAGAATCGACAAAGGGGGTGTAGCTGGGATAGTTCGGAAATTGGGTGTTGAGTCCGCCTACCCATTCTTTGGCCATACTTTCCCAAATAATCATCACCACATTGCGCCCTTTGAAACGTCCACTCCACGCGCCATCTGTTGTGGGCAGACGTTCTGAGGAAAAGTAGCCTTTGGCGGTGTTGTCGGAGAAATAAGTGTGAATGGGCATCGCGGTTTTTCCCATCGTTCTCAACAATGTGAAGGGGGTGTTGAGCACCAGTGCTTGCTGTTGCGGTTCATTACAATAGAGAGATGCGTTGTGAGGCGCCAACGGACGCAGGGTGCCAAACGAACCGCGCACTCCTCCAAAACTCAACACTCCACAAACCACCAACAAAAGGGTGGAGACAACGGCTTCTTTGCGCATTTTCCAACCAAGAGGACGCAGTTGGGGAATAAGATCGAGGGCATACCATAGTGTCAGCAAGGCCAGTGTGAGGAGCGTGATGGGCAGAAAATCCCAGAGGAAACCGAAGAAGCGGAGGGGATTTTCGTTGGAAAACTCACGAAACACGGCCATCGTGGTGCGATTGAGCGTGAAACGGAAGTAAACAACGTCAGTCATATTGGCGATGAAGCCGATGAAGTTGGGAATGAGGTAAGCACAGCGCAACAACCTCCTTCCCCAAAGACGCGCAGTCCAACGTTGTGGCAAGAAGTGCAGCAAGAGCATCAAGCCGTTGAGATAGACCAAAGCGGCCAAGTCGAAGCGCACACCACCTTGGAAGGCGCGGAGCGCGGAGGAAAGGTCGGCAAGATGAAGCAAGTCGGCATTGTATCCCCAAAAGACGACTCGCGCAAGAGTGAGCATCAGAAAAGCCAACAATAGACGCCAAAACAATAGCCCATAAATGGAGGTGGAGAAATGAGGAAGGCGGAAATGTTTCATCACGAGGTGCAGTGTTGAGTGAAATATAAGAGAGGTGGACAACACTCGTTAGGGAGTTGTCCACCTAATTTGATGTGCAAAAGGACTAGGATTCTGGTGAGGATGTCCCTTCGTTTTGCGCAGCTTTATCATTTTCGATGAGTGCCAACAGTCGATCCACGGCTTCGGCTGTGGGGATGTTGCGTTCCACACAAACCTTTCCGCGATAAAGACTCACTTTGCCAGGGCCTGCACCAACATAACCATAGTCGGCATCGGCCATTTCTCCAGGACCATTGACAATGCAGCCCATAACACCGAGTTTCAAACCTTTGAGGTGAGAAGTAGATGCCTTGATGCGCGCAATGGTTTCTTGCAAATCGTAGAGCGTTCGTCCGCACCCAGGGCAAGAGATGTATTCCGTTTTGGTTTGTCGCAAACGTCCAGCTTGCAGCACACCAAAAGCCGTTTCATCTCGCTCAGCCAATCGAGAAGCTAGCATAATACCATCGGTCAATCCGTCCATCATAAGCAGTCCCATATCGGCAGCCGCCTTGATTTGGAAATCTTCCTTCTCGTTGTCGCCATATTGCTGGCAGAAGAT
>ENA-OWLM01000598-OWLM01000598.1-metagenome-genome-assembly--contig:-NODE-598-length-13824-cov-3.571574_pt1 | contig 13824 bp, 12 predicted proteins | sample MGYA00245349_ERZ651102 | MGnify/ENA primary metagenome ERZ651102 (study PRJEB26857, sample SAMEA4031759) | metagenome | biome: human; feature: oral; material: saliva | place: Philippines | collected 2014... | reverse complement strand
CCGGCCCGCGCAGGCCGGCCACCAAAGCGCCTCATACGATAAAAACCGGGAGAGAGGCCCACTCTCTCCCAGTCAGCTGGACCCAATGCACTTATGACCACACACCAGGAAGATGAAGTACTGGAACGACTGAACGAGCAGGATGGCCCCCGCGGCTTCTTTCTCGAAGTCGTGACCATCCTGGAAGAGGCGGTCGACTCCCTGATGCGACGCGCGTTCCGTCAGGAGGAGTATGCCGTCAAATACGCCATCGAACCCCTGCTCAACCAGAGCGGCCCCCTCGGCCAGCTGGAGGTGCGCCTCAAGCTCATCTTCGCCCTCGGCCTCATCTCCCTCGAGTGCTATCAGGATCTCGAGGCCTACCTGAAGATCCGCGATTTTCTGGTGCGCGATCCCAAGGATTACCGCTTCAGTGACAAGCCGATCCGCGATCTGCTCGAACGCCTGAATGCCATCAATCAGGCCAGCATGATGCCGCAGGATCCCCCGGCCAACGAGGAAGACTGGCCCCTCTACCAGATGCAACTCAACCGGCTCGATCAGATGGTGCGCTCCGCCCTGGTGCTGGCGGTGACCGACTGCGTCACCGAACTCCACAAAGAGAGCCCCATCTGATCAGGCCTGCGCGCTGAGTTCCCTGCTGGCGGGTGTCAATGTGCCCCGCTTCCCCGCTACACTACTCCCAACCCCATCATCTGCTCGAGGTTGGCATGATTGCACTCTCCCTCGCCGGGATCGCCCTGATCTCCCTGTTGGCCCAGTGGCTAGCCTGGTCGCTGCGCGTTCCCGCCATTCTGTTTCTGCTGCTGAGCGGCCTCTTGCTCGGCCCGGTCACCGGCCTGCTCGACCCGGATGCCCTGCTCGGGGACCTGCTGTTCCCGCTGGTGTCGTTGTCGGTCGCCATCATCCTGTTTGAGGGGGCACTGACCCTGCACCTGGCAGAGCTCAAGGGGATCGGCAAGGTGGTGCGCAACCTCTGCTCCACCGGCATGCTGGTCAGCTTCGCGGTGATTGGCGGGGCCAGCTACTTCTTGCTGGGACTGGACTGGCGGGTCGCCATGGTGCTCGGCGCCGTGCTGGTGGTCACCGGCCCCACGGTGATCGCCCCCATGCTCAACGTGATCCGGCCGGTGCGGGAGGTGGACAAGATCCTGCGCTGGGAGGGGATCGTCATCGACCCCATCGGCGCCCTGTTTGCGGTACTGGTGTTCGAGGCGGTGCGCCTCGGCAGCCAGGGGAATCTTATCGATCACACCCTGCTGGCGCTGGCCAAGACGGTGGGCGTGGGCTCCCTCATCGGGATAGCGGCGGGATGGCTCACCACCCTGCTCATTCGCAAGGACTGGCTGCCGGTCAGCCTGCACAAGTTCGGCGTGCTGGCCCTGGTGCTGGTCACCTTCACCCTCTCCAACTGGCTCAGTCATGAGTCCGGTCTGCTGGCGGTCACCGTGTTCGGTATCTGGCTCGCCAATCAGGAGGGGCTGGATCTGGAGGAGGTGCTGGCCTTCAAGGAGGATCTCGCCGTCATCCTCATCTCTTCCCTCTTCGTCCTGCTGGCGGCCCGCCTCGATCTGGCCCAGCTCTGGCAGCTCGGCCCCATGGTGCTGGTGCTGTTGTGCGTGGTGCAGTTCGTGGCCCGCCCCCTCGGCATCCTGCTCTCTACCTGGGGCTCGGATCTCCCCTGGCGGGCGCGCGCCCTGCTGGCCTGGATAGCCCCCCGCGGCATAGTGGCCGCGGCGGTCAGCGCCTCCTTCGCCATCAGCATGCACGAGGCCGGCATTGCGGATGCCGACAAGCTGGTGCCCCTGGTGTTTGCCGTCATCATCTTCACCGTGGTGCTGCAGAGCCTGACGGCGACCCCCCTCGCCAAGCTGCTCGGCATGCGCCAGAGTGCCCCCAATATCTGGCTGCTGATCGGCGCCAACTCGGTGGCTCGGGCCATCGGCAAGGCACTGGCGGATCAGGGCATCCCCGTCCATCTCTCCGATCCCGCCTGGGAGCATTGCAAGCTGGCCCGCATGAGCGGCCTGCCCTGCTATTTCGGCAACCCGCAGTCGGAGCACGCCGAGCTGCACCTGCCCCTCACCAGCATCAGCACAGTGCTCGCCGTCTCCCCCAACCGCCACAACAACGCCCTCGGCGTGTTGCACTTCGCCCACCTCTACGGCGAGGAGCGGGTCCATTCCCTGCGATCCAGCGAGCAGCACGGCAAGGCGAACCGGGAGAGCGCCACCTTCCGCGCCCGCCAGAACCTGTTCGGCCCCGACATGAACTTCGCCCGCCTGAGCGGCCTGCTGGGCCGGGGCGGCCAGATCAAGGCAACCCGGTTGAGCGAGGCCTTTGACTGGGATCGCTATCAGGAGGCCAATCCGGGCGCCATCCCCTTGTTCGTGCTGGATGCCAGGGGCAAACCCAGGGTCGTCACCGGTCCCGTCTCGCCGCTGGCCGGTGAGCTGTTGATCGCCTTGCAGCCCCCGCGGGAGACGCCGACGACGGATTGATCCCCGCTTTGCGGATGACGGAGGCTGACGACTAGACTTGAGGGTGCGCCATGAGTCATAGGAGGATGTCATGACAGTCAGCGAATTGCGCACGCTTCACCAGCAACACAGGTTCAAGGAAGCGGAGATCATGCACGACGTCATCGCGCCCGGCTGGATAGTGGAGTTTCGGGGGCTGGACGGCCATCTCTACGTGATGACGGATACCCTGGGATGCCCGATGAGTTTTTCTTCCACCGAAGAGGCTCGTGACCACATCCACCTCGTGGCCGATTGTCCCATCCAGGTCGAGCACCTCTACCGCTTCTTCGAACGTTGAGTGCCTGCTCAGCAAAAAGGCTCCCGAGGGAGCCTTTTTTCATTCCGCTTTCTTATTCCGGAGACAGGGGCTCAGGCTCCTTGCCCTCCAGCCGCCTGACCGGTTTTTGCAGGATCAGGTTGGCCGGATAGGTGACCAGATCGCCGTTGTCATCGCGCACCCGCACATAGAAGAGGCCGATCTCGGTGATGACGCCGGTCACCGAGTCATCCTTGTCGAGGATACGGATGCGATCGCCAATCCGGTAGGGGAAGGCGAAGAAGATGGTGATGCTGGCGGTGATGTTGGAGAGGATCGACCACTGGGCCACCATGGCCACCCCCAGCACCGCGAAGAAGGAGGAGGCGAGCACCACCAGCCGGGAGAAGTCGAGCCCCCATACCCCGGCCAGGATCAGCAGGGTGGCGCAGCCGAGCAGGAAATGGAACACGTGCTCTACGTAGAGCACCCGGTTTTCGCTCACCTGCCGGCTCTGGCCGAGGGCCATCAGGCTCTTGTGAATCAACCCGCGGATCAGGGTGTGCCCCAGCAGCAGAACCAGGGTCACGCCAAAAGATTCCCATGTTGTCATGTCGGCTCCTTACCACCAGCGCCTGTGCTTGAGCCAGACCGCCAGCCCGGTCGCCAGCGCCAGCAGGGATCCGCAGAAGACCCAGAAGGCGGTCGGGCTCTCCGCCCCGGGGATCCCCCCCAGGTTGATGCCAAACAGGCCCGTCAGGAAGCTGGCGGGCAGGAACAGCAGCGCCATCACCGACATCTGGTAGGCACGGCGGTTGGTCGCCTCCGCCATCAGGTTGTTGATCTCGTCCGCCAGCACGGCGGTGCGCGCCACGCCGGCATCCAGATCGTCGAGCCAGCGCCGCAGCCGATCGGCGATGTCGAGCAGACGGCGCCTGTCGTCCTCGTCCAGCCAGCTGATCTTCTCGTTGGCCAGACGCGCCACCAGATCCCGCTGGGGGGAGAGGTAGCGGCGGATCATGATGAGTTGCTTGCGGATCCTTGCCAGACGGCCATTGGGGGGCAGATCCCGCATCAGCACCATCTCCTCCAGATCCAGGATCTGATCATGCAGCTCCTCGACGAACTCCCCGGCCCGGTCGGTCAGGGCATCGCAGATCTCCACCAGCCAGTCGGCCGGAGAGTCAGCACCGCCCCCCAGCTTCAGCTGCTCGAAGACATCTTTTTCCGACAACAGCGGCCGGCGGCGGCTGCTGATGATGAGATCCGGGGTGATGTAGATGCGCAGCGCCACCATCTCTTCGGGGCGGTGATCCTTGTTGTGATTGATGCCCCGCAGGATCAGCAGCACCGTCTCCCCCATCCGCACCAGCTTGGGTCTGTTGCTCTGGCCGAGCAGGGCCTCCCGCGCCGCGTCTCCCAGCAAGGGGGTCTGCAGCAGCCAGCGCGCCGCCTCAGGATTGCCGTAGTCCAGATGCAGCCAGCTGGGCCGGGCTCCCGGGATCTCGCTCCCTGCGGCCAGCGGAGTCATCCCCCCCTTGCCATCCAGGGTCAGGCCATAAATCACATCACTGGGCACCCGATCCATCCACACGTCCTTCTCATCATGGTTGTTGGCCCAGAGCTTACACCAAAGCCGCGGCCGACTCAGCCCCGGGGCAGCCGCCCCGCGCCGGCCGTGCTAACATGCAGCCCCGTTTCAGTCACAGGAAGCCATGCCATGCCCATCTGGGTCGATGCCGATGCCTGCCCCATTCCGGTCAAGGAGATCCTCTACCGCGCCGCCCACCGCGCCCAGGTGGTGACCACGCTAGTGGCCAACCAGGGGCTCAGAGTCCCCCCCTCCCCCTTCATCAAGACCCAGCAGGTGGAGAAGGGATTCGATGTGGCGGATCATGTCATCGCACAGCAGGTCAAACCCGGCGATCTGGTGATCACCGGCGACATCCCCCTCGCCTCCTGGGTCATCGATGCCGGTGGCGAGGCGCTCAACCCCCGCGGCGAGATCTACACCCGCGAAACCATCAAGGCACGCCTCGGCATGCGCAACTTCATGGAGGAGCTGCGCTCCGCCGGGGTTCAGACCGGCGGCCCCGCGCCCCTCAACGCCGCTGACAAGCAGCGCTTCGCCAATGCGCTGGACAAGTGGCTGGTCAGAGGCAAGCTCTGACCCCTGCATACAGGGTCTGACAGGGCCACTCCCTTGCTTGCGGCCTGTGACCGCCAGACGCAAAAAAACAAGCCCCTGCCGGGGCAGGGGCTTGTCACCGCAAATGCGGGCGGACGAATCAGATCATCACGCCGGCAATGACGGCGGAGAGCAGGCTCACCAGGGTGGAGCCGTAGACCAGCTTCAGACCGAAGCGGGAGACCATGTTGCCCTTCTCTTCGTTCAGCGCCTTCACCGCACCGGCGATGATGCCGATGGAGCTGAAGTTGGCGAACGACACCATAAAGATGGAGAGCATGCCGACGGTACGGGGGGAGAGCTCGGCGGCAACCTTGCCGAGATCCATCATGGCCACGAACTCGTTGGTCACCAGCTTGGTCGCCATGATGGAGCCGGCCTGCAGCGCCTCACCGCTCGGGATGCCCAGGACCCAGGCGATGGGGTAGAAGATGTAGCCCATGACGTGCTGGAAGTTGACGCCAAACGCCGCCTCGAACAGGAAGTTGATGAGGGCGATCAGGGCGATGAAGCCTACCAGCATGGCACCGACGATGACCGCCACGGTGAAACCGGCCATGATGTATTCCCCCAGCATCTCGAAGAAGTTCTCCTGCTTCGGGGTGTGGTGCTCGTCACCTTCGGCCAGCGCCTTGGCGTCGGTCACGGTATTGTCCGGCTCGTAGGGGTTGATGAGGGAGAGCACAATGAAGGTGCTGAACATGTTGAGCACCAGGGCCGCCACCACGTAGCGTGGCTCGATCATCTGCATGTAGGCACCGACGATGGACATGGAGACGGTGGACATGGCGGTCGCCGCCAGGGTGTACATCTGCTTCTCGTTGAGGTGCGGCAGTATGTTCTTGAGGGCGATGAAGTTCTCGGACTGGCCGACGATCATGGAGCTGATGGCGTTGAAGGACTCCAGCTTGCCCATGCCGTTGATCTTGGCCAGCACGGTGCCGATGCCGCGAATGACGATGGGCAGCAGGCGGATGTACTGCAGTATGCCGATCAGCACGGAGATGAAGACGATGGGCATCAGCACCATCAGGAAGAAGGAGAAGGCCCCCTCATTCATCAGACCGCCGAACACGAAGTCGGTCCCCTGCTTGGCAAACTCCATCAGCTTGGTGAAACCGGCGGCAAAGCCACCGATGACGGCCAGACCCACTTCGGAGTTCAGCATGAACCAGGCCAGCGCCAGCTCGACCACCAGCAGTTGGCTGATGTAGCGCAGCTTGATCTGTTTCCAGTTGCGGCGGTTTGCCAGCAACGCCAGAGCGAGGACCATCACGAGTCCGAGCACAAAGTGAACGTATTCCATACCAGTAGCACCTGAGTAAGTGATAATTTTTGACTGGCGCCATCATAAATAACTGCATATTTAAAAATCAGATGGCCATCACAATCCGCAGTAAAAATATGCATCCTAGATAATACAAACGTTTTTAAATTAATTCCCCTTTCCAGCGTTATTAATCATTTTCACTAGTTATAAAACTTGTTAGAAAACAATTATATAATGACACATCACGTCCACTTGGATTAGCAAACGTTTTTTCTCGACATCATGATATAAGAATATAAAACCCATCTTATTCACTGCCCCGCGTCTTGCGTCTAATTAAAAACGTTTTCTCTCCGGGAAATAATGATTCCGGCAGGATGGTTGTCATACGGAGCAGCCCCATGACCAGCCCCCATGTCGGGAGATGGTATGGCGCCCTCCCGGTACCTCACGGACAACAGCTCAAATTTCCGCCACATCGAGCGCCACATTCTGGTATGATGCGCCCCCTTGCGCGCCGCGCACCCCGTTTTCAGTGAAATAGAGTCCTTTTGTGAACAACAGCGAATTTAGCAGCCTGAACCTCTCCCCCGCCCTGCAAGAGAACCTCGCCAGCCTGGGCTATCTGCAGATGACCCCGATCCAGGCCCAGAGCCTGCCCCTGGTTCTCGATGGCAAAGATCTGATCGCCAAGGCAAAAACCGGCAGCGGCAAGACCGCCGCCTTCGGCCTCGGCCTGCTCTCCCACCTCGACGTCAACCGGCTCGAGGTACAGGCGCTGGTGCTCTGTCCGACCCGCGAGCTGGCGGATCAGGTGGCCACCGAGATCCGTCGACTGGCCCGCACCCTGCCGAACGTCAAGCTGGTGACCCTGTGCGGCGGCACACCGACCGCCCCCCAGTCGGCCACCCTGGGCTTTGGTGCCCACATCGCCGTCGGCACGCCAGGCCGGGTGCTCAAGCATCTGGAGCAGGGCACCCTGGATCTGGATTGCCTCAAGACGCTGGTGCTGGACGAGGCGGATCGCATGCTGGACATGGGCTTTGGCGAAGACATCAACCGGGTCATCGGCTATGCCCCGCACGAGCGTCAGACCCTGCTCTTCTCCGCCACCTACCCGGAGGGGATCGCCAGGATGAGCCGCGGCGTGCAGCGCAACCCGGTCGAGGTGAGCGTGGAGTCCCTGCACGAGGAGAGCGCCATCGAACAGAAGCTCTACGAAGTGCCGGCCGGTCAGCGCCTTGACGCCCTCACCTGGTTGCTGAGCCACCATCAACCCGCCTCCTGCGTGGTGTTCTGCAACACCAAGCGTGCCTGCAGCGACGTGGCCGATCACCTGGCGGCCAAGGGCTTCTCGGCCCTGGCGCTGAACGGCGATCTGGAGCAGCGGGAGCGGGATCAGGTGCTGGTGCGCTTTGCCAACGGCAGCGCCACCATACTGGTGGCCACCGACGTGGCGGCCCGCGGCCTCGACATCAAGGAGCTGGGTGCCGTCATCAACTACGAGCTCACCTATGACCCCGAGGTGCACGTGCACCGCATCGGCCGCACCGGCCGCGCCGGTCAGCAGGGTCTGGCCCTGAGTCTCTATCAGCCCAATGAAGCCCAGCGCGTCAACCTCATCGAGGAGTACCAGCGGGCCCCTATGCCCCTGGGGGATCTCGACGCCATCGGCCGCGCCGTCAAGCCGATTGCCCCGCAGATGGTGACCCTCTCCATCGATGCGGGCCGCAAGACCAAGGTACGGGCCGGCGACATCCTGGGCGCCCTGACCGGCGAGGGCGGCATTGCCGGGGCAGATGTGGGCAAGATCCAGATCGCCGAGCAGTACTCCTACGTCGCGGTCAAGCAGGGCGTCGCCAAGGCGGCACTCAAGCGGCTGCAGGAAGGCAAGATCAAGGGGCGCAGCTACCGTGCCCGCAAACTGGGCTAAGGTTTTCTACATCCCCGGATCCAGACCACAGGCGCCTGACAGGCGCCTGTTTCATATAGTTCGATGCCGCCCTGCGGCAAGACAGGTGCCATGAGCCAAGCAACCCAGACCGATGTCAGCTGCCAGAACTGCGAGGCCTGCTGCTGCCGCCTCGAGGTGATGCTGTTTACCGATACCGGCGTGCCGGATCGCTATGTGGAAGAGCGGGAGGGCGAGGTGCCGGTGATGCACCGGCTGGAGGATGGCTGGTGCGCGGCGCTCGACCGCAACACCATGATGTGCCGCATCTATGAGGTGCGTCCGCTCATCTGCCGCGAGTTCGAGATGGGGGAGCCCGACTGCCTCGACGAACGGGACAAGTGGTTTATCAGGCTCGAATAACGCGCTCCGAAGGGCTCACATCCCGACACTACCCCAAAGCCTCCCTTCCATCCTGGATCCTCGCCTCGCGATACCGCCTCCAATGTGGCAGCGAGGTAAGGATATAGCATCAGGGCCCCCGCCCTTGCCCCGGCGAAAACCGGTCGTCATCCCTTGCGGAACACCGCAAGCTGGCAACATTTCAGGACCCATATCGGCCCATTTGTGCGGTTGCAGTTAACAAAACGTTGCTGCTATCATCCGCGCCGACTCAAAACATTCCACCAACTGAAACCTTTTGGCATCCACCCGGGGACCCACGATGAAGCACCAAGACACCGCCTGTTACCAAAGGATCTGGCGCTGGCATTTCTATGCCGGCCTCTTCGTCGCCCCCTTCCTGATCCTGCTCTCCCTCACCGGCATCGTCTATCTGTACAAACCCCAGCTGGACAACCTCATGTATCCCGAGCTGATGAAGGTGACGCCTGCGGCCCACTCCCTGAGTGCCGATGCGCTCCTGGCCAAGGCGCAGATCGCCATGCCGGATGCCAGCCTGCGCAAATATCTGCCCCCGGCGGCGGAGGACGCGAGCGCCCAGCTCATCGTCATGCGTGACGGCCAGGAGCTGACCCTCTTCCTGGATCCGGCCACCGGAGCCCTGCTCGGCACCATGAACAACAGGTGGAATCTGCAGGCGGTGGCCCGCGCCCTGCACGCGGAGCTGATGCTCGGCACCACGGGGGATCGCCTGATCGAACTCGCCGCCGGCTGGGGTATCGTGCTGCTCATCAGCGGGCTCTATCTCTGGTGGCCCCGCAAGGGGCCGGGGATGGGCGGCATCCTCTGGCCGCGCCGCAGCCAGCACGGCCGCCTCTGGTGGCGCGATCTGCACGCCGTGGTCGGCTTCTGGGGGGCGGGCTTCCTGCTGCTGCTGCTCTTGAGCGGCATGCCCTGGCCCGGCTTCTGGGGCAGCCAGTTCGCCGACCTCTGGAACCGTTTCCCCGCCGACATGTGGAACGAGGTACCCAAGTCGGCCCCCCTCGGTCGCAGCCTCAACCATGCCCACGAGCAGACCCTGCCCTGGGGGACCGAGACCCTGCCCATGCCGAGCTCGCAACCCAAGCCAGAGAGCCATGATCACAGCGCCATGGACCATGGCGGCGGACACGAGGGCATGGTCATGGCCAGCCACCGCATTCCGCTGCAACGGGTGGTCGACATCGCCACCGAGCGCCGGGTCAGCCCGGGCTACAGCATCACCCCGCCAGCCGGTGACACCGGCGTCTACACCATCGCCATCTTTGCCGACGATCCGCGCAACGACGCCACCCTGCACATCGACCAGTACAGCGGCGAGGTGCTGGCCGACGTGCGCTGGCAGGATTACAGCCCGGTCGCCAAGACGGTGGAAACAGGCGTCATGCTGCACATGGGCAAGATGTATGGCTGGCCCCACCAGCTCGTCATGCTGATCATCTGCCTGATGATATTGGCCAGCTCGGTGAGCGGGCTCTGGATCTGGTGGCGCCGCCGCCCCAGCGGCCGCCTCGCCGCCCCGCCCCTCCCGGCAACCCTGCCCCCCATGGGCGGTGCCATCGCCGTGCTGGTGGTGCTCGGGATCTGCTTCCCCCTGGTGGGCGGCTCCATGCTGGTGATCTGGCTGCTGGACAGCCTGCTCTTCGCTCGCTGTCGGGCCTCCCGACTGGCACGGGCCAGCTAGTCGCAGGCCGGGGTTAGCGCAACCTGACGCACCCGCCAGCAAAAAGGCTCCCCTGCGGGAGCCTTTTTTCATTGCCAAACAAGGCCGCGACTCAGGAGAGCGCCAGGCCGATGGAGAGCAGCAGACTGTAGAGGAAGGCGCTGATGGCGGTCTTCTTGAGAGCACCTGTCAGCACCTCACCATCGAAACTCTCTCGCAGGGTCCTGGCCGCATCGGTCAGCGGCTTCATGGCGGGCAGGAAGATCCAGGGCCAGACGCTGGCGGGCTGGGTCAGGATGAAGGCGATGGTGACCAGCAGCGCCGCCCCCAGCAGGACCCAGTGATAGGCGATGGCGCGGTTGCGACCCAGGCGCACCGCCAGGGTGATCTTGCCGCTGGCGGCATCGGTCTCGATGTCGCGCACGTTGTTGATGTTGAGCACGGCGGTGGCCAGCAGACCACAGGCGGTGGCTGGCAGCAGCAGGTCCCACGCCAGGCTATGGGTGAAGAGGTAGTAGGAGCCGAGCACCCCCAACAGGCCGAAGAAGAGGAACACCGAGATATCCCCGAAGCCGCGATAGCCGTAGGGGGTCTTGCCCACCGTGTAGGTGATGGCCGCGACGATGGCTGCGCCCCCCAGCAGGATGAAGGCCAGGATCTGCCGCCACTCCTCGCCAAACGCGCAGGCCAGCAGGGCCAGCCCGCTCACCACGGCCGCCAGGGCGGTCAGCCCCATGGCCACACACATCTGCTTCTTGGTGATGAGGCCGGAGACCACGGCGCGCTGGGGGCCAATCCGCTCCCCGTTGTCGGCGCCGGAGACCGCATCCCCGTAGTCGTTGGCCAGGTTGGAGAGGATCTGCAGCAGGATGGCGGTCAGCAGAGAGAGACCCATGATGGTGCCATCGAAGGCACCCCGACTGGCTGCGAGCCCCGAGCCCAGCAGAATGGAGGAGCACGCCAGGGGCAAAGTTCGCAAACGCGCCGCCAGCAACCAAACAGAGAGGGTATTAGTCATATTGTGATGGCCAAACGATCGGATATTGATCGTGTTAAGGGTTATCGAACCGGATTTAGGTATACTTGGCTCCGTGGGGGCTGGGCTCCCTCGGGCAATTTACATGGAAGAATGGGCAGATAATATATAGGAAATCATCGCCCTTTGGCATCAACCTGCGCCATCCTCCCCCAGAGCGAGCGCGACTATCCGGCTCAGACAAGACATCCATGTTGGCTCAGACCCATCTAAAGCAACAACTGGACGCCCTGCGTCACAGCAATGTCAGCGGTTTCGTGCGCCTGCGCGTGGCAGCCAGCGTCGACGCCTTCCCGGGCTGGCTGGCGGCCCAGACGCTCTACCCCCGTATCTATTGGCAGGCCAGAGGGCAGCAGAGCCCGGAGTATGTCGCGCTCGGCGCCATCCGTGAGCTGACCCGGCCGGAGGAGATCCAGCGGGTCTGCGATCTCGCCGCCGCCGGCAGCGAAGACAGCCCCCGTTATTACGGCGGCCTGGCGTTCGACTCGGATCAACCGGGCTGGCAGGGTTTTGGCCCCTGCCGCTTCGTGCTGCCCCGCGTCGAGCTGGTACGCCGGGGGGAGTGCACCAGCCTGTGCCTCAACCTCTGGCTGCCCGACCCGGCCCACGGCGCCGAGTTCGAGGCCGAGCTGCAGGCGGCCGAGTCCGCCCTGGATGCGCTGCAACCTGAGGCCCCCCTGCCTGTGCTGCAGAAGCGGCCATGGCAGCGCCGGGATGTGCCGGGCCAGGCCCAGTGGCAGACCCTGGTGGCGCGGGTGACGGATCCCGGCTTCCAGGCCCGCACCCCCAAGGTGGTGCTGTCGCGGGAGAGCCTGCTCGAAAGCGAGCAGAAGGAGGCCCCCCTCTGCCCCTGGTCCCTGCTGAGCCAGTGGGCGAGCCTGGCCCAGGAGTGCTTCCACTTCGGCTTCCAGTTCTCCCCCGAGCAAAGCTTCATCTCCTGCTCCCCCGAGCGCCTCTACCGCCGGGAGCGCGGCCACCTCTTCACCGAGGCGCTGGCGGGCACTATTCGCCGCTCCGGCGACGAAGCGACCGATGCGGCCCTGGCCGCCGAGCTGCTGGCCGACAACAAGAACCGGCTGGAGAACCGGCTGGTCCACGCCGACATTCTCAACCGTCTGGCCCCCCTCACCACAGATGCCACCCTGACCGAGCCGCGCATCCTGAAACTGCGGCTGCTGCAGCACCTCAAGTGCGACATCGAGGCCGAGCTCAAGCCCGGCGTGTGCGACTGGCAGCTGCTGGCCGCGCTGCACCCCACCCCCGCCGTGGGTGGCGCCCCGCGGGAGGCGGCGCTCGCCTTCATCCGCGAGTTCGAACCCTATGATCGCGGCTGGTATGCCGGTGCCTGCGGCATGCTGAGCCGGGAAACCTCGGAGTTTTCGGTCGCCATTCGCAGCGCCCGGATCAGGGGGCAGCGCATCAGCCTGTTTGCCGGTGCCGGCATAGTGGCGGGCTCGGAGCCTGCCGCCGAGTGGGCCGAACTCGACAACAAGATCGCCAACGTGCTCTCCCTGCTGGGATAGCGTTTCTCACCGTTTCCTCACTGCGAGAGCCCCATGTCCGCCAGCCAAGTGTCCGTGCATCCCGCCTTTGCCAGCCACCATGCCACCTTCAACCACGTCTGGTCCTCCCTCTTGCTGGAAGAGCTCTATCGCCTCGGCGTGCGCGACATCGCCCTGGCCTCCGGCTCGCGCTCGGCGCCGCTCACCATGGCCGCCGCCGCCCACCCGGGCTTTCGCCGTCACCTGCATTTTGACGAGCGGGGTCTGGGCTTCATGGCGCTGGGGCTGGCCAAGGGGAGCAGTCGCCCGGTGGCAGTGATCATGACCTCGGGCACGGCGGTGGCCAACCTATGGCCCGCAGTGGCCGAGGCCCAGCTGACCGGCGTGCCGCTCATCATTCTCTCCGCCGACAGGCCACCCGAGCTCATCGACAACGGGGCCAACCAGGCCATCGACCAGCAGGGGATCTTCGGCCGCTACCCCGTCCACCAACAGAACCTGCCGAGCCCCACCCCCAGCATCCCGGCCGCCTTCGTGCTGAGCTCGGTGGATCAGGCGCTGGCCCGGCAGGCGCACACGCCGGGGCCGGTACACTTCAACTGCATGTACCCCGAGCCCCTCTACCCCGGCGATGACTACCTGGACTTCTCCGCCTATCTGGCCCCCCTCGGGGACTGGCTCCACTCGGGCGAGCCCTGGAGTCCCTGGCAGCAGAGCGAACAGCACTGCCCCCGTCAACCCGACTGGGACAGCCTCACCGGCAGGCGCGGCGTCATCGTCGCCGGGCGCATCCAGGATCCGGCGCAAGGCAAGGCGGTCGCCGCGCTGGCCGAGCGGCTCGGCTGGCCGCTGCTGGCGGACTTGCAGAGCCAGATACGCTTCGACACCTGCAATCTGGTGCACACGGACCTCGCCCTGCAGAACAGCTGCTTCGTGACCGAGCTGGCCCGCGCCGAGGTGCTGCTGCAATTCGGCGCCCGCCTCATCTCCAAGCGCCTCGGCCAGTTCATCAAGCAGCACCCCTGGCAGGATTACTGGCTGGTGGATCCGCAGCC